>OWIE01000671.1_pt1 | contig 10493 bp, 7 predicted proteins | sample 1733001 | NCBI WGS metagenome assembly OWIE01 (sample SAMN05065778, study PRJEB22554) | human gut metagenome | biome: ENVO:2100002; feature: ENVO:00000062; material: ENVO:00002003 | host: Homo sapiens | place: USA | reverse complement strand
AGCTTCCACTTTTTGAGTACCATCTAAACGGAAATATTTCGTATTACCTGCTTTTGCTTCAGCTTGGTAATAATCAATCAATGGGCTGGTTTGTTTGTGGTAAACCGCTAAACGATCTAACACGGTTTCTGGTTTATCATCTGCACGGATAATTAAATCTTCACCCGTCACATCGTCTTTACCTTCCACTTTTGGTGGATTGTAAACGATGTGATAAGAACGACCAGATGCTTGGTGTACACGACGACCACTCATACGTTCAACGATCACTTCATCCGGTACATCAAACTCTAAAACGTAATCAATTTTCACGCCAGAATCTTTTAATGCATCCGCTTGTGGAATCGTACGTGGGAAACCATCTAATAAGAAACCATTTGCACAATCTGGTTGAGAAATACGATCTTTTACTAACGCCACGGTTAATTCATCCGGTACTAATTTCCCTTCATCCATTAATGCTTTTGCTTGTTTGCCTAATTCTGTCCCCGCTTTAATCGCTGCACGGAACATATCCCCTGTTGAAATTTGTGGGATGCCAAACTTGTTCATAATAAATTGTGCTTGCGTGCCTTTTCCTGCACCAGGAGCACCTAAAAGAATAATTTTCATACGAATCTCCAATAAATAATAGACCTGTTTAAAATACCGTTAAAGCCTTGTTTGGTCAAATGATTTTGCTGTTAATTTTGACCGCACTTTATTTTATTTTAAGCTTTTTCATTTCCTTTTTCATTCCATGGTGCCACCCAGAATAAACAAATCATTCCTGGGATAGCGAGGAATAAACAAATCCAGAAAAAATGATAGTAGCCCACTGCTTTAACCAAGTAACCCGATAACATACCAAGCCCTTTACTTGGTAAAGCGGAAAGGCTAGTAAATAAGGCTAACTGAGTGGCTGTATAAAGTGGATTCGTTTCGCGAGCCATAAAGGCGACAAAGGCAGCAGTGCCGAGACCGACACCGATATATTCACCCGCAATCACGAAACCTAATTTCCAAAGTTCTGCTGCACCGATATGGTCAAAATGCCCAAATGCAGCTAACCAAATAAATCCACCAATAGTAATCAATTGGATAAAACCAAATACCCATAATGCGCGGTTAATCCCTAAACGCAGCATGATCACGCCACCCACGAGACCGGCAGAGATACTTGCCCAAAGAGAGGTACTTTTTACCACCAACGCAATATGCTCTTTTTCAAAGCCCATGTCATAGACGAATTTCGTTTGTAACGTAGTAGCAAACGAATCACCAAATTTATACAAGAACAAAAAGAGTAAAAAACCGATGGCTTGCGCGATGCCTTTACGTTGGAAGAACTCTCTCAAGGGTATCCAAAACACCATATAGAAAGGTTGATCACGATCGACCTGTGCAATGTTTGGTTCTTTCGCTAAAAAGAGCGTCATAAATATGCCCGCTAGCATACAAAGTGCGGTCCGTAAAAAGACGGTTTCCCATGGATGAATCGTCGCTAAATAAAGCGACAGCCCCCCAGGAATTAAACCTGCAACACGATAAGCATTGATATGGATGGTGTTTCCCAATCCTAATTCATTATCGGTCAAAATTTCACGGCGATAAGCATCAAGCACAATATCTTGTGTCGCAGATACAAAGGCAATAAATGTCGCAAGTTTAGCCACTGTTCCCAACTGTGCCACTGGATCAAACTGACTAATCGCATAAAGCGAAATCAGCAAAATCACTTGAGAAATCAATAACCAACTACGACGACGTCCTAAAAAATGTGGGAAATAGCGGTCTAATAACGGTGCCCATAAAAACTTCAAACCATATGGCACCATCACCCCTGTCAATGCACCGATTAATTCAACGGAAAGCCCTTTATCTGTCAGCCACACTGGCAACATTTGCAATAACACGAAAAGTGGTAAACCCGAACTAAATCCAGTGAAGACACAGATCAGCATTTTGCGGGTAAATATTTGACTAGAAAGGGATTGTTCTGACATAAAGTGCGGTTATTTTTGAGCGTGTTTTATCTGATTAAAATAGTAAGGGCGGAATGATACTCCGCCCAACAAGAGTGAGATTAATCTCTGTATCCTTTCGGATTATTTTTTTGCCAATTCCAAGTGTCTTTCATCATTTGCTCAAGACCACGTTCAGCTGTCCAATTTAACTCTTTCGCAGCAAGACTTGGATCGGAATAGCATGTTGCAATATCACCCGGGCGACGTGCGACAAGACGATATGGAATTTCGATATTGTTTGCTTGTTCAAACGCTTTCACCATATCAAGCACAGAATAACCCGTACCTGTACCTAAGTTATAAATGTGTAAACCTGCGTCATTTTCATGGCGATTTAATGCTTTTAAGTGACCAATCGCTAAATCCACCACATGGATATAATCACGTACACCTGTGCCGTCATGAGTATCATAATCGCTACCAAACACCGAAAGTTGCGGTAATTTACCGATCGCAACTTGGCTGATGTAAGGCAATAAATTATTTGGAATACCATTTGGATCTTCACCAATCAAGCCGCTTGCGTGAGCGCCCACTGGGTTGAAATAACGTAAGATCGTCATACTAAATTGCGGTTCAGCTTTCGCAACATCAGTCAGAATTTGTTCCACCATGTATTTAGATGTACCGTAAGGGTTGGTCGTCCCCCCCACTTCGCAGTCTTCTGTAATTGGAATAATTTCCGGATCGCCATAAACCGTTGCAGATGAACTAAATACAAAGTTCCACACGCCTGCTTTTTTCATTTCTTGAATCAAAACAATCGTGCCTGATACGTTATTCATATAGTACTCAGCGGGTTTTTGAACACTTTCACCCACAGCTTTTAAACCCGCAAAATGGATGACCGATTGAATGCTGTTTTCAGCAAAGATTTTTTGTAATAAAGCTCGATCTAAAATATCGCCTTCATAAAATTTCACGTCTTTGCCGGTAATTTCTTTGACTCGTTCTAAAGATTTTGGGGAGGAATTACATAAATTATCCAATACCACCACTTCTTTATTTGCATTTAATAATTCCACTACGGTGTGTGAACCGATATAGCCGGCTCCACCTGTTACTAAAATCGCCATGGGTTGCTCCTTAATCATTTTGTTCGTGAATTATAACATTGATTTCTACGATACATAAATTTATCCCCTTTTTTGACCGCACTTTGGTGTGATCGTTGTCACAGAATAAACATTTTTCTATAGGAATTTGATTTGGGTCATTGAAGCACCTCTCGATGAGGCGAATAATAGCCTGCGAAAATCGAAAAGATAAAGGAAGACAACATGAAACCTCAAACACTTCAAAAAACCGCACTCGCACTACTTGTTGGTTGGTATGCTGCTAATGCAGCCGCTTATTCTGAACAAGGCCAAGCTGGTAATACCAAAAGTTGGGAAAGCGCTGAATACCTCAAAGACTGGGGCTTAACCTCAATGAATGCCTCTACGGCTTATGCTCTTGGCTTTAATGGTTCAGGCGTAAAAATCAGCGTGATGGATTCAGGTGTGCTATTAAACCACCCTGAATTTCAAGATGGTCGAATCCACGTTGTAAAAACGGAAGGGACTTATAGTAAAGATGGCATGCGTTATCCCGATGCCTCTGTGGGCAATGGCCCAATTAATAAAAATGAACCCGTAAAAAACGGCAAACGTAATTTCGATAAAACAGATAATGGCATCTTCACTAAAGGTGAAGCCTTCAATATTGACGGCGCATGGCATAAATACACTAATGATGCGCACGGTACGCACGTTGGCGGGACAATGGCGGCAACGCGTGACGGCAATGAGATGCACGGTGTAGCATTCGGCGCCAATCTGTATTCTGCTAATACCGGTGGTAACGACAACATGACCTATGGTCCAAACCAAGACTATGATTTCTTCTTACAAGGCTACTCTGCCCTAGCAGATGCCGGTGCCAAAGTAATTAATAACAGTTGGGGTTCAAACCGTCGTGTCAATTCATCCTTTGCCGGTGCCTTAGGCTATAAACCAAAATATGATTGGCGTGATGTGCCTGAATATGGCGTGCAATATTATGATGTACCAAAAGCACCTGAGCCAATATCTAGTCCTGCGGCACATATTTATTTAAGTAACTTAGGCGAGGCTGAAAAAGCTTATTATCAATTTGTCACGAGTGGTGAGAAAAACTTTGTTGATGCGGCTTATGAAGTGGCAAAAAATAAACAAGTGATTCAAGTTTTTACAGCGGGTAACCGTAGTATGATGGCGGAATCCTTTACGCGTGCGATGTTGCCTTATTTCAGACCTGATGCAGAAAAATACTGGGTAAACGTCACGGGGCAAGTCGGTGGTGAAGGCTATCCTAATGATTCAAATGATGATGTGAGTGATGAAAAAGCAGGCGCAGATATTCAAGAATTTAACCTAGCCGGCCATTCAAAATGGTGGACGATTGCGGCGCCATCTGCCAACATCTATTCCTCCTACATTCAATTACAAGACAACAATACTTATGGTGACCCTATTTACAAATCAGCTGGTGGTACTTCAATGGCTGCCCCACACGTAAGTGGTGCATTAGGTGTCATCTTTTCTCGCTATCCATATATGACAACCGATCAAGCGCGCGATGTTATGCTCACTACTGCGAGACAAACCACACTTCGTAAAGGGCTTGAAGGTAAACCGTTAGAACGTTGGGAAACCGAACAAGGTGTACCGAGTAACGTTTGGGGTTGGGGTATTTTGGATCTTGGCAAAGCCATGTTTGGTCCAGGTCAATTCTTAGGAAACATGAAAATCAACCTCAATCAAAATGATGTTTGGTCAAATGATATTAGCGATAAAGCCATCAAAGCACGTCAAGTTGAAGATCAAGCTGAAGCCGCAACTTGGACAACTCGCAAAGCAGAATTACAAGCGTTAATGCAAAATCGTGCGGGCGCAACAGCAGAAGAAAAAGCAGAATATCAAGTAGGTTTAGCGCGTGAAGTGGCTCGTAATGAACGTGCCGCACAAGGTTATGTTGGTGCCTTAACTAAAAATGGTTCTGGCACCTTAACCCTCACCGGTAATAACAGCTTCACTGGTGAAATTACCGTGAATGAAGGTCAGCTTTCAGGGTTAAATCAATCCCTTGGTTCTGCACAACAAGTCATCGTAAAACAAGGTGCAACATTGGAAGTGTTACCGAAAGCGGAAGTCACTAAACCAAGTGAGAATGGATTTGTCACCGAAACCTTAACCAGCACCGCGAAAACGGTCACTGCAACAGTGGAAAAAGGTGGTCGTTTCTTACTGAATAATGGTATTGCTAACGTCAATGCAACCTTTGCAGACGGTTCTATTTTAGTGCCAAATAAATTTGACGAAGAAATTCTGCCTCAATTACAACAAGATCCACAAAAAGTGGTTTCAGTACAAGGTTCTGGCTCATTTGTAGGAGCTGAAAATGCGGTAGTTGAAACACCTCGCACTTATGATTTCCTTACGGTGAAAAATGAAAGTAATGCGAATACATTGAAAGTGACCGTTCAGAAAAAAGCCCTTGCATCTGCAGCAACCACTGAAAATGAAGCGGCTATCGCCAACACCTTAGATGCAGCAACAAACAGCCCTGCTTACCAAAACCTTGTTTTGGGAACTGAAGAGAATGCTCGCCAAGCTTTTGCTCGTTTAAGCTATGATGAGGATCTCGCGGCTCAACAACACAATGTGTTAAATGGCTTATTGCTTCGTCAGCAACTTGCTCAACCAGGCGCAGTAAGAGCTCAACTTGATGCAGGCACACAAATTTGGACGAGTGGCACCTTCACCCACTTCAGCACGGATAGTTTAAGCAGCCATGCTTACAATCAACTTGTGGGTATTGATGCAACCATTGATACAAACAAACATTTAGGTGTATTTGTTGGCTCAACACAAAACAGCCACAAAATTGACCGCACTTCGAAAGATCGTGCCGTACATTTAGGCTTAACAGCTGAACATCGTTTCAACGTGTTAACTCCGAAAATTGGCTTTATTCAAAGCTGGGGGAAACATGAACAACGTGCTGAATTTGCACAAGGCGTGAAAAGCCATAGCCAAACACAAAATGTCTTTGCTGAACTTGCCTACACTGGCTTAAAAGGGGAACATTTTGCAATTGAACCTTATGCCAGCGTAAGCTATATGCACATCAAAAACAAAGGTGTGACAAAAGGCGAAGTGCAGTTAAAAGACAACAATCGTGATTTAATCGTCACCTCTGTAGGTTTACGTCCATCCATTCCATTTGCAATTGGTGGCGTTCAATTAAATCTATTAGGTGATGTGGCTTATCATCGTTTCCATAAAGATAAAGCCGCTGAAGGCAGCTTGGTGCTCAATAACCAAGGTGTAGCGAATCTTTATGGTAAAGAATTGAAAAATGTCGTCACGACAGGTGTGGCATTACAAGCGCAATTTACTCCGGCATTCGGAGTAAAAGTTGGCTATCAAGGTGCTTATAACCACGATACCAAAGCGAATAATGTGAATGCAGAACTACGTTTCTCATTTTAACGATATTCAATAAGACAAAAGTGCGGTCAAAATTGACCGCACTTTTGCCCATAGATAAATAAAAAGGTATCAACTTGATGCCTTTTAAATTCATTAACATGAAAAATTAACGTTCGTTCCAACGTTTGATTGATTCACGAATCACTTCTTTCGCTTCTTCTACATCGCCCCAGTGAGTCACTTTTGTTGAACCTGGTTTTTTCAATGCTTTGTAGTTATTGAAGTGGAATTCAATTTGTTTGATTAATTGCGCTGGCACATCTGCAAGGCTGTTGTATGCATTGCCGGTATCGCGATCATCTGCTGGCACACAAACGATTTTATCGTCCACTTCGCCATCATCAACGAATTTCATCACACCGATAACTTTTGCTTCAAGGAATACACCTGTCGCAAGTGGTTGGCGAGTTAATAATAAAACGTCTAACTCATCGCCATCTTCGTCTAAAGTTTGTGGAATGAAACCATAGTTAGTTGGTTTTGCGAAGATCGCTGGCTCAACACGGTCTAATTGGAACGCTGCAACTTTACGGTTCCATTCGATTTTGTGGCAGCTACCTTCTGGAATTTCATTTACCACATTGATAATGCCAGCATCTACATCGCCTGGCGTTAAAATTTGATTAAAATCAGCCATTGTTTTTCCTTTTTTGATTACGTTAAAAACTTTCAGAGTATAGCAGTTTTTAGCCGATAAAAAAATATGCGAAAAACATCCTCAAAACTGACCGCACTTTCCCGCCAGCCTGACAAAAAAACGGTTGCGCAAACGTTTACTTTAAAATAATTTGCTATAAAATAGCACGTCTTTTTTTGATTATTAACCTAGGGGACTTTATGTCAAGTTTAGAAAAAACCTTTGAACTCACCAAACGCGGTTCAACGGTTCGTCAAGAAATCATTGCGGGTTTAACCACCTTCTTAGCCATGGTATATTCCGTGATTGTTGTGCCTAAAATGCTTGGTGATGCAGGCTTTCCGGCTGAATCAGTGTTTATCGCAACCTGTTTAGTGGCAGGTCTTGGTTCGATCTTAATCGGCTTTTGGGCAAATGCGCCAATGGCGATCGGCTGTGCGATTTCATTAACTGCTTTCACCGCATTTAGCTTAGTGATTGGTCAACATGTTTCTATTCCTGTGGCATTAGGTGCTGTATTCCTTATGGGTTTGGTGTTCACCTTAATCTCTGCGACAGGTATTCGTTCTTGGATCTTACGTAACCTACCATCAAGTATCGCGCATGGTGCAGGGATCGGGATCGGCTTATTCTTACTTTTAATCGCCGCAAACGGCGTAGGCTTAGTGGTCAGCAACCAAGCGGGTTTACCGGTTAAATTAGGTGATTTCACCTCGTTCCCTGTGATGATGTCCTTAATCGGCCTTGCATTCATTATCGGCTTAGAAAAAATGAAAGTGAAAGGCGGGATTTTATGGGTCATCATCGCGATTACTATCGTAGGTTTAATCTTCGATCCAAACGTAACATTCAATGGCCAAATCTTCAAAATGCCAACCTTTGGTGAAAACTCACTTTTCTTACAATTAGATCTCCAAGGTGCATTACAACCAGCCATTTTACCGATTGTTTTTGCGTTAGTGATGACCGCCGTATTTGACGCAACAGGTACTATTCGCGCCGTTGCGGGTCAAGCGGACTTATTAGACAAAGACGGACAAATCATCAACGGTGGTAAAGCCTTAACCTCTGACTCTGTAAGTAGCTTATTCTCGGGTTTATTCGGTACTGCACCAGCAGCCGTTTATATCGAATCAGCAGCAGGAACAGCCGCAGGCGGTAAAACGGGTATCACCGCTATCGTTGTCGGCGTATTGTTCTTATTAATGTTATTCTTCCAACCACTTGCATTCTTAGTGCCAGGTTATGCAACTGCACCGGCGTTAATGTATGTGGGCTTATTAATGCTAAGCAATGTGAGCAAATTAGACTTCGATGATTTCGTGGGCGCAATGAGCGGCTTAGTTTGCGCGGTATTCATCGTGCTAACGGCAAACATCGTAACCGGTATCATGCTTGGCTTTGCGGCGTTAGTTATCGGTCGTATCGTGAGTGGCGATGTGAAAAAACTCAACATCGGTACAATTATCATCGCCATTGTCCTTGTGGCATTCTATGCTGGCGGCTGGGCGATTTAATTAAATACAATCTTGATAAGGCGAACGAATGGTTCGCCTTTTTTATTTTTAACCTAAAAAACAATCGAAAAACCAACCGCACTTTTACTTTACAAATCCCTAAATCCGCCTAAAATACAGGCCTTTAATACGGCTTGCCAAAAGCAAGCTACTGACCTGAAATCAGACAAGAGAACATTATGACAACCCCATTTAAACCTGAATTACTCTCCCCTGCGGGCTCCCTTAAAAACATGCGCTACGCCTTCGCGTATGGTGCCGATGCCGTTTATGCAGGCCAACCACGTTACAGCTTACGTGTACGCAACAATGAATTTAATCATGCCAATTTAAAAATCGGGATTGATGAAGCCCATGCACTTGGCAAAAAATTCTATGTGGTCGTAAACATTGCACCGCACAACTCCAAACTCAAAACCTTTATTAAAGATTTACAACCTGTGATCGACATGGGTCCTGATGCCTTAATTATGTCTGACCCAGGCTTAATTATGTTGGTGCGTGAAAACTTCCCAGATATTGATATTCACCTTTCAGTACAAGCGAATGCGGTAAACTGGGCAACCGTAAAATTCTGGAAACAAATGGGGTTAACGCGTGTGATTTTATCGCGCGAATTATCCATTGAAGAGATCGCTGAAATTCGCCAACACGTGCCCGATATCGAACTCGAAATTTTCGTACACGGTGCGTTGTGCATGGCATATTCTGGCCGTTGCTTACTTTCTGGCTATATCAACAAACGCGACCCAAACCAAGGTACTTGCACGAATGCTTGCCGTTGGGAATACAAAATGGAAGAAGGCACTACGGATGAAGTGGGCAACATCGTGCCAAAAATCGACCCTGCTCAACAAATCGAAGTGAAAAATGTGGCGCCAACTTTAGGCGAAGGTGCAGTAACAGATAAAGTCTTCCTTTATACCGAATCACAAAAACCAGATGAACAAATGACGGCATTTGAAGATGAGCACGGCACCTACTTTATGAACTCAAAAGATCTGCGTGCAGTACAACACGTGGAAAAATTGACCGCACTTGGTGTGCATTCTTTAAAAATCGAAGGCCGTACTAAATCATTCTATTACTGCGCAAGAACCGCACAAGTTTATCGCAAAGCCATTGATGATGCTGCAGCAGGCAAACCATTTGATGAAAGCTTAATGGATACGTTGGAATCCCTTGCTCATCGTGGTTATACCGAAGGTTTCTTACGTCGTCATACGCACGATGAATACCAAAATTACGAATACGGCTACTCTATCTCTGAACGCCAACAATTTGTCGGTGAATTTACCGGTAAACGTAATGAACAAGGTATGGCTGAAGTAGCAGTGAAAAATAAATTCTTGCTTGGTGATGAAGTGGAAATGATGACACCACAAGGTAACATCGTCTTTAAGATTGAAAAAATGCTCAATCGCAAAAACGAAAATGTGGAAGCCGCACTCGGCGATGGACACTTTGTCTTTTTAGATGTGCCACAAGACATCCAACTTGATTATGCATTGTTGATGCGTAACTTGGTCAACACCAACACACGCAATCCACATTATTGATTTGTTAAAAAATTGTTGCATTTGTTAATGAATGAACTATAATGTACCCAATACCTGATTTGTTAATTCAACAACTCATAGTATGACTCCAAATATTTTGCCCTTTCACCTTTTTGAAAGGGCTTTTTTTATACCCAAAAAACACTCCAAAATCATATAAAACACTCCATTTTAAAATCAATTAACTTCATATTCTGTCTCTTATTCACATCTCCGAGCCCACGAGACCGGAGCCTATCTCGTATGCCGTCTTCTGCTTG
>OWIE01000664.1_pt1 | contig 10576 bp, 9 predicted proteins | sample 1733001 | NCBI WGS metagenome assembly OWIE01 (sample SAMN05065778, study PRJEB22554) | human gut metagenome | biome: ENVO:2100002; feature: ENVO:00000062; material: ENVO:00002003 | host: Homo sapiens | place: USA | reverse complement strand
CCGGTCTCGTGGGCTCGGAGATGTGTATAAGAGACAGCCATGACTCCACCCATCACCCCACAAGAAAAATACATGAAAGCCGCCCTCGCCCAGGCAAAGAAAGCCTACGCCCTGGGAGAAGTCCCCATAGGCTGCGTCATCGTCCACCAGGACAAAATCATAGGCCGGGGCTACAACCGCCGCAACACCGACAAAAACACCCTGTCCCACGCCGAAATAACAGCCATCAACAAAGCCAGCAAAAAAATAGGCGACTGGCGCCTGGAAGACTGCACCATGTACGTCACACTGGAACCCTGCCAGATGTGTTCCGGCGCCATCGTCCAGGCCCGCATCCCGGAGGTAGTCATAGGCTGCATGAACCCCAAAGCCGGCTGTGCCGGATCCATCCTCAACATCCTGGAAAACCCCGCCTTCAATCACCAGGTAAAAGTAACCAGAGGGATTCTCGAACAACAATGCAGCGACATGCTCACCCAGTTCTTCAAAGAACTGCGCGTACGGGTAAAAGAAGAACGCAGGGAACGCAAGCAGAAAAACAGCCAAAACCAGTAAACGCAAAAAGAAGGGCACCCCGGCCCGGAGTCCCCTTCCTTCATCCCATCCTTCTATTCCATCATCCCTTTATTTCCACAAAGCCAGCTGCTCATTATACTTCTCCGTATAAACAGCCTCAATAGCGGAAGCCTGGTTCGCGTCAATTTCACTGATCATGGCATCATAAAGCGATACTACCTGTTCCTCAGAATCCGCATAAACCATATTCGTGAAAGCAGTGTCAATAATATCCTTTATTTTCTGTTCCGACAAAGCTTCCGGCGTACCTGCCGCAGGCCCTATATAATCATAAGGAGCCGTATCCCATGTGGAATTAGCCATGGATGTAAGCGCATGCGTGCTCACAGCGTCTCGCTCATACTTCGTGGCAAGATCATAAGGTGTTCCGTCGCTGCCATATCCGTTTTTAATAAACCATGTCCACTTTCTTATTCCTGTCTCCTTGGCAAAAGTGTTCCAGTCATCCTTAAAGCCCTGAAGCGTTTCCGGACGAGGCATATGCTTACCGTCCTCCATATCCCAATCCTTACCTTCAATTCCCCACATCAACAGATACTGTCCCTCTTCACTCGCAAGAAAATTCATAAATTTAATGGTTTCTACCGGATGCTCATTTTTTACGGTTATTCCGATCGCATCCCAGCCCAGGGAGCTTCTGGGGCTGAAAGTAGTCTTATCCGGATCCACACCCTCTGCCACAACCTTGAACATATAAAACTGCTTATCCGTATCCTCTCCGTTATCCTCCTTAAGAAGCCGGTTTCCGTCGCTGGAAAGCCCTACCGTAGCGGCAACACGTCCGCTTCCCGCTTTCTGAGTAAAGATCTGCTCCTTATTTACCGCCCATTCCTTATCAAGAAGCCCATCCCTGTACAGACCGTTCATATATTTTACCATCTCCAGGTAATCAGGATCCCTGACATCAAAAAACAGCTTTCCATCCTTTTCATAATAATTCTTCATTCCATACATCGCTTTAAAAGTACTTAAAACAGAAGGCATATAATCCGCGTTGGAAGTAAGAGGAATAGCAGGTTGCCCGTCAGCGTCCTTATAAGTCTCTTTAAAACGGCTCAGTATATCCCGGAACTCATCCTGAGTGAAGGCCTCCCCTTTTTCCGCCTTTTCTCCATATCCCAGTTCCTTCAGCACATCCATACGGATACAGAAAGCCCGATCCGGATCGGGATCCAACCCATACCAGTTATTCAGATAATAATTTTTGCCGTCCTCATACCGGCTTTTATTCAGGATATCCTCATACATTTCCTGGATATCGGCTCCATACTGATCAATCAAATCATTCAGCGGCACCAGTGCACCAGCAGCGATGTACTTATTTACGATATCACTTCGTCTGTCCATAAGGACAATATCCGGAAGATCACCGCTGGCCAGCATCAGATTCAGTTTTTCTTCCGGATTGCCGGTAGGCTGCTGTACTTCAATCTTGATTCCTGTTTTTTCCGTAATGGCCTGAGCCACAGGGTTATCGAAGGCATCTCCCGTATTTTTATCAAAAAATGTAAGAGTAATGACTTCCCCGGAAGCGGCCTCGTCCGCTTTTCCTGTTTCCGTGGCTGCCGCCTGGGAATCCCCATTTCCTGCTGCCGGGGATTCTCCCCCGTTTCCGGAATTATTCCCGCATCCAGCTGTGAGACAGGAAATTGTCAGTAAACCAGCGAGCAGCAGACTTAAATTTTTCTTAAACATAATATCCCCCTTTTCCCTGCTTAATTAAAGTTCGGTAAATATATTTTATTGAATTCCAGCATTTCGTCACACATTTTTACAATATCCCCGATGGAAAGCTCTGAAGAGGTATGAGGATCCATCATGGCCGCCTGATATACATGTTCTTTTTTGCCTGTAAGCGCCGCCTGGATGGTGAGCAGCTGCATATTGATATTTGTACGGTTTAAAGCGGCACACTGCTCAGGAAGCGGCCCGAAATGAGTCGGCGTTATTCCATTGCCGTCTACCAGGCAGGGAACCTCCACACAGGCCTTTTCAGGCAGATTGTCAATCAGGAAGCCCGTATTTAATACATTTCCCGCGATTTCATAAGGATGGTTAGTCTCAATGGCTTCCATAATATACGAAGCATATTCACGGCTTCTTTCATGAGTGAGGCCTTGGTTTTCGATCAGATCATTGACCTCTTTCCAGTATTGAGCCTTCCCGTTGGCCCAGTTTTTATATCCGTCGGTAGGAAGATGATACTGTTCCTTCAATTCCGGATATCTGTGCTTATGATAGTATGGCACATATTCGGAGCCATGGGAACTGGATTCCGTCACGTAATAGCCAAACATTTTCAGAAATTCATACCTGACCTTATCATTATGGTCGTCCGTCCGTGCCAGGGCCTTCTGCCGGATTTCCGGGTAAAGATCCTTTCCGTGCCGGGAAATTTCCAAAAGCCATGCCTGGTGGTTGATTCCGCCGATCCGGTAAATGATATCATCAGAAGGCATTCCCAGCCCTTCCAGCAATTCTTTTGCACAGACCTGCACACTGTGGCAGAGGCCCACACATTTGATATTTGCCGCCTGCTGTACGGCGCCGGTAACAATACACATGGGATTAGTATAATTCAGCAGCCATGCATCGGGACATACCTCCTCCATATCACGTGCGATATCCAGCATGACAGGAATGGTGCGCAGGCCGCGGAACAGGCCGCCCATTCCCAGCGTGTCGGCGACGGTCTGATACAGGCCGTATTTTTCAGGTATCTGGAAATCCGATACAATATACGGATCATATTCCCCTACGGCGATAGCGTTGATGACATAATCCGCATCGCGCAGCGCTTCCTTTCTGTCATGGTAAACCTCCACGCTGGCGTGGTTTCCCAGGTTCTGGTTCAGGCACCGAAGCATAGTTTCCGACTGGCGGAGCCTCTTTTCATCGATGTCGAACAAAGCGAGTCTGGATTCGGCGAGGGCAGGTGTGCACATGCAGTCCCCTAAAACATTTTTGACAAAAATGGAACTGCCGGCGCCGATAAATGTGATTTTTGGCATAATTACCTCTTTCCGGCGCAGAGCGCCTTTTTATAATAAATTAGTCTTTCACTGCTCCTATAAGCATTCCTTTGATAAAATATTTCTGCAGGAACGGATATACCAGAATGATGGGGAGCGTGGCTACCATGGTTACCGTCATCCGGATACTTTCGCTGCTGACCGGCATTTTTTTCGCTTCATTTGCCATTTGCTGGGCCTGGGAAACCATGGCTCCTGTCTGATACTGGTTCAGTATTTTTACGAGCACCGCCTGCAGGGTTTTCAGCTGAGGCTTATAGGTATAAATGTAGGAATCATACCAGGCGTTCCAGTGGGAGATGGCGGAAAACAACAGGATGGTAGCCAGCACCGGCATACTGAGAGGAAGCACCACCTTTAAAAATATAGTAAATTCTCCGGCTCCTTCGCTGGAGGCCGCTTCAAACAGCTCTTTCGGAAGTCCTTCAATATAGGTCCGGACCAGAATCATCCAGTAGATATTGATCATGCCCGGAAAAATAAAAACAAAAAAGTTATCTATCAGCCCCAGCGCTTTGATTACCATGTAGGTGGGTATTAATCCGCCTGAAAAATACATGGTAAACACGAAGAAAAAATTGATAGCCCGTCTGTGAACCAGCTCCTGCTTGGAGAGGACATAAGCCAGCATGGCGACGCAGAACACGGTGAGGGGGACGCCGATGACCGTACGGGCCACGGTAACACCCAGGGAAGAAAGGATTTCTTCATTCTGAAATACGGCTTTATAGCTGCTCAGGTTCAGATGCCGGGGCCACAGAAGAAGTCCTCCCCGCAGGGAATCTCCCGCATCGTTAATGGAAAGTACAAATATCTGCCAGAAGGGGAAAAAGGTGACGATAAATATAAAAATCAGAAATCCGTAAACAACTGCCTTTCCGGCTATCTGGCCCGGCGTCAGATGCGGCAGCCCGGCTTTTTTCGATCTTTGTTTCTGCATGATAAGGAACTCCTTTCGTAATCCTTCTTAGAAAGCCTGCTTCAGAAAAGGTGGCTACCTTCCAGCTTCTTGGAAATAGTGTTTACCGTGAGTACCAGCAGGAAGGCGATAACGGATTTAAACATACTTACCGCAGAGGCGTAAGAAAACATGCCATTCTGGATACCATAACGGAAGGTATAGGTGTCAATAACGTCAGAATACTGCCGGTTCAGGGAATTGCCCAGAAGGAAATACTGATCAAAACCGGTATTCAGCAGGCTCCCTATGGAAAGTATGAGCAGTATCAGTATAGTGGGCCTGAGCATGGGAAGAAGAATGTACCATATCTGTTTCAGCCTTCCGGCTCCGTCCACTTGGGCGGCTTCGAACAGCTCGGGATTAATGGCGGAAATGGCGGCCAGGTACATGATGGAGTTATAGCCCATGTCCTTCCAGGTATTGGATAACGCCACAATCAGCCAGAAGCGTTTTCCCTCCTGCAAAAAGAAAATCCCTTCATCAATGAAACCGCAGGCTATCAGAATCTGATTGATAAGGCCTTCTGAAGACAGAAGGGTTACGATAATATTGGCGGCAATTACCCAGGATATAAAATAAGGCAGATAGGAAACTGTCTGTACTACCCGTTTGAAAAAGCGTCCCCTTACTTCATTCAGGGCAAGGGCTATGAATATGGGAATCACAAATCCGATGCTCAGGGTGAGGATACTGGAACAAAGCGTGTTGCGAAGTACATTTAAGAAATCCTGGCCGGAGAAAAAATAACGGAACCACCGGAGGCCCACAAATTCACTCCCGAAGAAATTGGACCAGAAATTGCCGAGGGAGGGCTGATAATCGATAAATGCCATATACAGGCCGGCCATGGGACCATAAGCAAATAGTAAGGCCCAGAGAATACCAGGTATCAGCATCAGGTACAGGGTACGCTGGCGTTTCATAAGCCGGCCCCGGACTTTTCTTTGCTCCCTTCTGTTATTGGTTTTTACTGCCATTTGTTGAATCAATAAAACCCCCTCCTTGGTCAAGATGTATTTTGTTTCCTGCTTTATGCCTTGATTATAGGGAATAATACACAACAGATCCATAACGGATATCACCGATTCATAACGGAAACGTACGAATATGGGGGCTTGATAATTGAAATAATATAAATTATGTTATATGATTCATGTGTGAAAGAAGGCTTTGAGGGAGGGGAATGGTATGTATCGTATTTTATTGGTGGATGATGAATGGCTGGAGCTGGATACCCTGGAAAAGTATATCCCGTGGGAGGAAATGGGATTTCAGGTGGCTGGAACAGCGGAAAACGGGAAAGAGGCCTTACAGCTTCTGGAGAGATTGGAAGGCTCTGAAAACGAAGAGGAGAATGACAGGAAGCTTCCTGATGTGGTGCTCACAGATGTGAAAATGCCGGTTATGGACGGCCTTGCTTTCAGCAAAATACTGCATGACAGATATCCGGATATACAAATCGTTTTTCTAAGCGGCTACAACGATTTTGAATATGTGCGTTCCGCATTGGCTGTGGAGGCCTGCGGGTATATTCTGAAGCCTTTAAATACGGAGGAACTGAAAGGCACGATGGAAAAGGTAAGGGAAAAATGTTCCCGATCCTTCCGGGAGAAAAAATCCCAGGCTGTGGTTACGGCGGAGAATTTTCGGAATCTTCTCGGCTTCAGTGCGGGAGAAAAAGAGGTATTATGGGAAGATATCTGCCGTTCCTGTAACACGATTCTGCACTGCGGACAGGAAAACCGGTCTTTTTATGTGGGAATGATAACAATAGATGAATATCGTTTTTTATCAGGCTACGAATCCAACGGACAGGATATTCTGAATACTATTGATACTGCGATCCGCAGGCTGTCAAATGACAGGATACTTCCCCTGCATATCAATGATTACAGCTATTTGCTGCTATCCGACACAGAATTGAACCGGGCGGCGTCACGCCTGTTGGAACAGCAGAAGGAAGCGGCGAGATGGATTACGGTCTGTCTGTATGAAAACCGCCGGCCATTGGAGCAAATGCCGGTTTTATGCCGGGAAATGAGCCGGTTCCGGCAATGGCATGTAAAGATGTATGGTTCCGGGCATATAATCCTCTGTGACGGGCAGAAAGAAGCAAGGAAGTCTCAGGAAAAGGAAAAACCGGCGGAATACGGGACATTGATTGCCTGCCTGCAGAACGGGGAAAAAGAAGAAATCAAAAAATGGCTGGACAATTATTTTTTGGAATGGTCGGAAAGGGAAGGCGGAATCGGGAAAGGCGCTTTTGAACTGACAGAGAAAATATATTCCTCCGTGATCGCGGTGAATTCCGCCGTAGAAGAGCAGATGGAGGATAAAGCGGAGCTGTACGGCCTCCTTTCTGCTGCGGAGGGAATATCCCTGCTCAGAGAAATTCTGGAGCAGTTTCTGGAGAAAATAACGGATATCCTGTCCGGTTTATCCGGTGACCGGCGTCTGGAAATTGTAAACAGGGTGAGACAGATTATTGAAAAGGAGTACAGCGAACCTCTGACAATGGAATATCTGGCGGAGAAGGTATATATGTCCCCTAATTATCTTAGGACGCTGTTTAAGGATTATACCGGAGAAACCATACTGGAATATATTACGAGAATCCGTATGGAACGTTCGGTGGTACTTCTGAAAGAAACGAATATGCGGGTGAACGATATATCAAAAAAGGTAGGCTATGAAAATCCCTCCCATTACTGCGCCGTATTCCGGAAGCAGATGGGAGTGACGCCCAACCAGTTCAGGAGTAAGCTGACAGGAAAGGGAGCCTTATGAAAAACAGACTGAAATTATTCTTTTACAATCTGCCCATGATGGGGAAGCTTTTGATATTTCTCATCACCTGTTCCCTGGTGCCTCTTCTGGTAATATCCATTTATTCCTATACCTCGGCCAGGAACCAGCTTCTTGAACAGGCCTATGAAAACATGAATCATATGAACCAGCAGATCAACAATAACATCAGCGGCCAGCTGGAGAACTTTCACCAGATCTCAGGGATGCTTTATACCAACGCCACACTGAAGGCCTATTTGACACAGGCATATGAGAAGGATATTGATTTTGTGGAGGCTTACGGCTACATTAATGATTTGTTTTTCGGACTCATGGCTGCAAACAGCAATGTGGATGGGATCACGGTTTATGTACTCAATGACACAATACCTACGGACGGCACTTTTATCAAATATCTGTATGACGAAAAGGCGGCACCGGCCTGGGTGAGGGAGCTTGACAGGACTTACGGGAATGTAGTCTATACAGGTATTACTTTAAATGATAAGAAGGAACGGGTTTTTTCACTGGCCCGCATTATGAACTTCAACAGCCTGAATTATCCCTATGGGGTGCTTACCCTTTCCGTGAAGGAGGAATATCTTTACTCCATGATCCGCCAGGAATCAGAAGGGAAAAGTATTTTTGTGATAGATGAAAAGGGAAGCATTCTTTCCACGAAGGATAAAAGCCTGATCTCGAAAGGGCTGGGGGAGGTGCTGGAGGTTGAAATCCCCATGGAGGATACCGATGGAAGACTGGTGATGGATGTGCGGGGGAAACGTTCTCTGGTCGTTTTCAATCAGATGGATCAGGGGTGGAAAACCGTGTCCATTGTGCCGCTGGATGATATCCTGAGGGAAACAAAGCTGGCGTCCAGCAGGGTCCTGCTCATAGCAGGGATCAGCTTTATACTGGCCCTCATACTGATTCTTTTTATTTCCCGCTATTTTACAGGAAGAATAAAAAATCTGACAGGACAGATTGCCCTGATTGAAAAGGAAGATTTCAGCCGGAAGATTGATATTAAGGGCAATGACGAAATCGGACGGCTTTCCCAGGCCTTTAACCGGATGACGGATAAACTGAACATCCTGATAAATGAGCTTTATAAAAAGGAAATCGCCCGCAGGGATACGGAGCTGTATGCGCTGCAGAGCCAGATTAACCCTCATTTTCTTTATAATACCCTGTCCGTAATATCCTCTCTGGCCATCCGGAAGGGAGATGAGGAAATCAGCGGGATCATCAACCATCTTTCTTCTTTTTATAAGACCTCACTGAATAAAGGGATGCGTTATATCACTGTGGAAAATGAACTGGATATTACCCGGCATTATCTTGCGATCCAGCATATGAGGTTCCGGGATCATTTCCGTGAGAGCTACGAAGTGGATGAAACACTTTTTCCATGCAGGACCCTGAAGCTGGTGCTTCAGCCCTTTATTGAAAACGCCATCAACCATGCCGTATGTGAACGGGAGGAACCGCTGCATATCATAATCCGCCTGTATAGTGAGGAAGACAGGATATGCTTTGAAGTGGAGGATGACGGAGCGGGAATCGAGGAGGAGAAAATGGAGCGGCTGCTTTCCGGACAGCCGGAGGCGGGGTATGGGATATATAATGTAAATGAAAGAATTCAGCTTGCCTATGGTGCAGATTATGGAGTGGTCATACATAGCTGCGTGGGCAAGGGAACAAACGTAAAAATTACAATCCCCCTTTAACACCTCTTGCAATTTCCGGATCTTTCCTGTATAGTGGGAAACGTAGGAAGAAAGAAAAAACAGACAAACGTATATGGGCAGGTAGGTCCATAAAGGAGGAAACGTTTATGATGAATGAAGAGTTTTTAACACTCACAATTGGAAAGCAGAAAAATATTGCCCTCATTGCTCACGACAGCAAGAAGCCGGAGCTTATCAGCTGGTGCGAAGAGCATAAGGATGTACTTAAAAATCATTTTCTGTGCGGTACAGGCACAACGGCAAGGATGATTACCGATAAAACAGGACTTCCTGTTAAAGGCTATAACAGCGGCCCCTTAGGCGGGGATCAGCAGATTGGGGCCAGAATCGTGGAAGGACGCATTGATTTTGTGATTTTCTTTTCCGATCCCCTGACTGCACAGCCTCATGACCCGGATGTGAAGGCGCTTCTTCGTATTTCCCAGGTTTATGATATCCCGATTGCCAATAACAGGGCCACAGCTGATTTTTTAATAACCAGTACTCTTATGGATCAGGAATATGATCATCAGATCGTGAACTTTAAAAGAAACATTGAACACAGGGCCAATACCCTGTGACAAATATCAGGATTTCAGCTTTCGATAGGCTCTGGGCGACATGCCCAGGGCCTTTTTAAATAAGTCGGAAAAGTAGGCGGAGGAATGGAAACCGCAGGCATAACTGATATCCGTAATGCTTTTGCTGGTATTTTCCAGCAGGCGGCAGGCCTGGAAAAGCCGGATGCTGTTCAGGTGGTCCATGACCGTACTGCTGGTGGCATTGCGGAAAAGGCGGCACAGATGATATTTGGTGATATAAAAATGAGAGGAAATATCATCAAGGCACCGGATTGTACTGTAATTCTGATTAATATAGGTAATGACTTCTGCAATGAGAGGGGGATTTTCCGTACCTCTCTTTTTTTCCGCATCAGAAGTCTTAAGAATATTTTCCCGGCAGGAGTCATCAAGCAGGGACAGAATTCTCACAAAGGCGGGATAGGCGGCATCATAATCATTTTTATGGACGAAGTCACGGATTTGAAAAAGGAGGGCAAGGGCTTCTGAGAAGGCTTCGGGAGATAAAGGGAGCTGTCCGCTCCGGAAGCAGGATAAAAGAAGGGAGCGGCTTTTTTCCGTAAAATACCGGTTGAGAAAGCGGTCGTCAAAATACATGAGCGTACGTTCATTGCCCGCCCGGCCCAGGGATTTGTGCATGCAGCAGGGAGGAATGAGGGACACCTGGTTTTTGCAGATCGTATAGGCAGTATCCATGGTTATCAGGGTGTATTCTCCCTCCTGGAGAAACAGAAGCTCATAAGCGTTATGATAGTGAAAGCTTCCCATGTCATAATCCTGAGGATGTTTTATATATTCGATTTGCAGCATATGCTCCGGGGAATGAAGATTAGCATTCATGAGGGCGGCCTCCCTTGCCGCTGTCTCTTATACACATCTCCGAGCCCACGAGACCGGAGCCTATCTCGT
>OWIE01000648.1_pt1 | contig 10755 bp, 15 predicted proteins | sample 1733001 | NCBI WGS metagenome assembly OWIE01 (sample SAMN05065778, study PRJEB22554) | human gut metagenome | biome: ENVO:2100002; feature: ENVO:00000062; material: ENVO:00002003 | host: Homo sapiens | place: USA | reverse complement strand
CTACACTTATGCGATCGTCGGCAGCGTCAGATGTGTATAAGAGACAGGATGTATATGAAGAAAATCGTTTTTACCGCAGGGAGGTGCAGCAATGACGCGCAAGGAGATTACTATACTGTTAGGCGATATCCTTTATCAGCAAAGGTTTACCGGTGTCGGTAAATACTATGCCAGTGAGGTTACCGTTGATTACGGTACAAAAGATGTGTGCAGAGTTGATTACATGCAATTTGTGCCACCAAACCAAATGAGCATCAGTGGTTTGGAAAAAGGCATCTTTATCTGCTACGAGGTAAAAAGCTGCTTAGGCGACTTTAAAAGTGGGCATGGGCAAAATTACATAGGAGAAGAAAACTATCTGGTGATGCCGATGGAATTATACAAGAAAGTCATTCATGACATACCGCACGATATCGGAGTGCTGGTTCCAGTACCGTCTGCGCTCGGAAGAAAGAATGAAGATATCTACGGGGAGTTTGAGAATCCAACGGAGTTTCAAGGAACTGTCACAAATTGGAAACTGTATAAAATCAAAGAGGCGATGAGGAAGAACCGCAAAAAGTCTATTACGGAATTATTGTTTTGTATGCTAAGAAGCGGAAGGTGATGTAACAAATGAAAAAATACAATAGCATAGACGGACGTATACATACAAACAGCAGGTTGTGGTATTTTATCCGGATGGCAATAAAAAAATGGAGAAACGCAGAAAAGGAGCTGAAAAGGAAATATGGTTGATCTATCACTGTGCATCCTGCTGTATTTATCATTTATGCTTATCTGCATTTTAAATGAAATGGGTGACTGAATGAAGTTTAAAGATATCGGCAAAGACAAATATTTTGAAATTGTCGGACTTGAAGGCTATTACAAAGTTGATCACAACAAGAGAGAGGCTAAAGCGTATCGCAAACTAAGTACTGGCAGAATGATGTATGACGGCACAGTAAGAGGGCTGTATGACAATCTGGAAGCAGGCAGGTGGAAAATCAAATGATATGGGAAGAGGAAGAGTTTGAATTTGATAAAGAGAAACGTATGAAAAAATACATAAAGGGAGAGCTCATGAATTACTACCTTTTAAAATCAAGGTGGTATGAATTACTTGATAAAAAATATTTCCTATACCATAAGTCGCCTGGCGGCAGCATTGTACGAGCTCCAGAAGGGCAGTGTAGCAAGGATGGTATCCAACATCAAGCAGCCATGAATGAAAGTGCCATTGCTATGGAACAGGAGCCATTGTATCAACGTATGGAAAAAATCAGAAATTGGATGGATTGCTTAACCGAATCGCAATGCAAGGTGATTTCGGTATATGTGATGAAGTATCAATGTGACAACTTACGTGAAGCGGCGCGTGAAACCGGATTCTCAATAGATACAGTGAACAAATATACAAAGCGAGCTATCAACCGTATATACACAAGAAATAGCAATATTTTGTAAAAGTGTACCGTCTTAGGATAGGCTTGACATGATATAATGATAGCGTGGAAGTACGGGGGATGAGGCGTAATCCTCTTCCTTGTGCTTCACTTTCCCCTTTGGATTTACTTACGCGGCATCATAAGATGCCTGCCGTAATCTACAGACGATTCCCCCCATCCATGTATCATCTGTAGATTAGGGTGAGTAGTCTTCCTGTCTGTGGTAACACCATTATAAAAACAATGAGATAGGTGGTTTAAATATGACCTGCGTTAACCGTTAAAAACAAGGCTCTCCCGCAGGAAACGAGTGGGACTATGATGAGACGGCGCACTCATGGAGATAGACATAAAAAAATGGCGCTTTAAAATCAAAACGTAGTTATCGCACCTCTTAACAATGTGGCACAGATAACTCTATAGAGGCCAAGGATGCATAGACGTATGCTATTAACCGAGCGCCTGTTAAACAAAGCACGTAGAACTGCCCGTTATAAGGGATACAGGAGAAAACGTGCTTTTCTTTTACCCAGAAAGGAAGGCGTATCAAATGCTGCATCACTATATCACAAAGTATACCGAGAATGGTAAAAAATACGCAGAGGCATGGTTACAGCTAAATGTATTCGAATTTTCATTCTGCTTTAGCAAAAGAAAGAAGGAACTGGAAGGATGAAATACAAATATATATGTGATTTACTCATCAGTATAGGTTGTCTGTTATTCAACGCATACCTCATTACACTAGCATTATACATGTGTATCAACTACTCTTTATGGTGGATATTGTTGTTAGTTTTCTGTGTTACTCCAGAGGATTTGGATGATCACAGTATGCAAAGATTGCCCTAAACGTCATCCAGGATGTCATGGAGACTGTGCATTATACAAGACAGAGCGTAAGTTACGGGACGAGGAAAACGCTCGTAAAAGGGCTGAATCAAATGCTATAGCGAGCGTGTATAACAAATGGAGATACGATTGCAGAGGTGTTAAAAAATGAAATATGATAAATTAATATGGCGAGTGTTCGTATTTACACTGGCTTTTATTTTGTCTAAAACATTCAAAAGCGGGTGGTGGATGTTGTTTGTATTATTTGCATTTGTTGATGGTAATAAAGATTAAAAAGTAAGGAGTGTGATTTAATGGCGGTTATTGATGAGAGTGCTAAGCAACAAGCGAAAGAGTTATGGTTGCAAGGCAAGAAATACCGAGAAATATCAGAGATAACCGGTATAAAAGAATCCTCCATAAAGTCATTAGCAAGTCGTATATGGAAGAAAGAAAAGTTGCAACCAAACAGAAAAAAAGTTGCAACCAAGGTTGCAGTTGTAAATAGAGACAAAGGACCACCTAAAACAGAGTTACTGCCAGAGGAAATAGAAACACTGAACAATGAGGAGCTGACCGAGAAACAGCGCCTTTTTTGTTTGTATTATGTAAGATGGTTCAATGCGACTAAGGCATATCAAAAAGCATATAGCTGTGACTACTTCACGGCAGCTGCTAACGGTCCACGATTGCTAGGGAATGCTAGAATAAAAGAAGAGATACAAAGAATCAAAGATGCAAAGATCAAACAGACCATGTATTCTACAGAAGATTACTTCCAGAAGATGATTGACATTGCCTATTCGGATGTAACCGATTATCTGTCATTCGGGCAGGAAGAGGTGCATGATAAAAACGGAAACACATTCATGATGAACGTCATAAACCTGAAAGAATCATGTGATGTTGATGGCACACTTATTCAGGAAGTAAAACAGGGCAAAGACGGCTGCTCTATAAAACTTGTCAGCAAAGAGTTTGCGCTAAAATGGCTGGATAAGCATTATAGCGAAGCTACAGACTTACAGAAAGCGCAGCTGGAGCAGTTAAGGGCGCAGACGGATAAGCTGAAAGCAGATAGCGAGGATACTCCAGATGACAGCCTACAATTGAAAATGGACGCAATCACCGGCATAGTAGAGCAGATGAAGCCCCTCGGAGATGATGAAACATGACGCAGCCAATGCTGTTACTGTCACCTAAATTTAGGGACTTTCTTCGCTTAGACACTGAGCGCGAGTTCCTGGAGGGTGTTACAGCTTGCGGTAAGACGACAGTAGGCGTCTTCAAGTTTATGTGTAAGGTTGCAAACAGTGATATAAGGTTTCATGTCATAGCTGGTGCAGACCTCGGGACGGTTGAAAAAAATGTTATCAATGGTGAGCGAATGCTGCTTGATCAGTTTGATGGCGTGGCAGAGTATTACCCTTCTGGCAAACGTAAAATCCGACTTCCTCATATTGAGTACCAGACAAACAAAGGCACGAAGATTATTTACATATGTGGCTACGATAACAAAAAACGCTGGCAGAAGGTTCTTGGTGGCCAGGTAGGGTGCGTGTATGTTGATGAGGTAAATATCGCCGACATGGAGTTTTTGCGTGAGATTAGTCACCGCTGTGTTTACATGATGACGACATCAAACCCTGATGATCCTTCCCTGCCCGTGTATGATGAGTTTCTTAATCGTTCCAGGCCGCTTAAAAGATACCGCAGGGACTATCCGGAGGAGCTTCTGGACATGCTCAATCAGCCGGCAGAAAAAGGATGGGTACACTGGTACTTTAATTTTAATGATAACGCAGCACTATCACAAGAAGCCATTGAGCGTAAGAAAAAAGCTGTGGCACCAGGAACCAAAATGTACAAAAACAAGATACTGGGATTGCGAGGACGTGCTACCGGGCTTGTATTTCCGAATTTCAGTAGAAGTAAGAACGTCATATCAAAGGCCGATGCGAAGAAATATACGTATCGGTATTTTACTGTTGGCGTTGATACATCGTACTCAGCGAATAGTCCGGATACCATTGCTTTATTGTTCATTGGCATTACAACCTGCGGAAAGGTTATCATACTAAACGAGGAAGTATACAATAATGCTGATCTGAATACACCACTTGCTCCAAGTGACGTTGTAAGAAGACTTATAGAATTCCTAGACAGAAACAGGGAGGATTGGGGATTTGCAAAAAATGTATTTGTTGACTGCGCAGACCAAGCTACGCTGACAGAGTTATACAAATATAAGCGGACTCACCCGTGTATCTATACATTTAACGATGCATGGAAGGAAACAACCATCATTGACCGTATCCATATGCAGCAAGGATGGATATTTCATGGCGATTATCTGGTGGTTGATGACTGCGTACATCACATCAGAGAGTTGGAGGTTTACAGTTGGCAGGAAGACAAATACGAGCCAGAAGATAGAAATGACCACACAATCAATGCTGGTCAGTATGGATGGCTTCCATTTGTGAAATATATTAGGACACAGGAATAGGAAGGAGTGAGGCAATGAAATTATTTAATAAAGCAAAGAATGTGATAAGAGCTTGGCTTGACATCACACCAGCGCAAAAGAATATATATTACCTAAACGAAACATTTAACTTTGAGTCAAATGCCATTAAAAATAGGATATGGATGCGCGGTGATCCAGAGGAACTTGATGAGTTTTACAAGCAGTTGCCTAGGGATAATTCTTATTTCTGGGCAGCAAGTCCACGTATTAAGATACGTAAGATTCATTCCGGCCTTCCTGCGCTGATGGTTCAGGTGTTGACTGATATCGTCATACGTGACCTTAACGGCATTGATGTGGCCAACCGGCAATTAGATTGGGATGAGATAAGCAAAGACAACAAATTTGATGAGGTGTTGCGTAAGGCAATCAAAGAGGCGCTATCCATTGGTGATGGCGCTTTTAAATTATCATTTGATACAAAACTATCTAAGTATCCGATCATTGAGTTTGTACCAGGCGACAAAGTAGAGATTGTACATGAGCGTGGGCGTTTTGTTGAGTGTGTGTTTAAGACAGAGTATAAGCATGCTCACAAACGATATGTGCTGTATGAGCACTACGGTAAGGGGTATATAAAGAACGTTTTAACAGAATGGGGCATGGACGACCCGCTTCCCTTGTCGACAATACCGCAGACTGCTAAGCTCATTGATGTGGCTTTTGCCGGGTACAAATTGCCAGACGAAAACGGCGAAAATGAAGTCATGGGACGCTTTGCAATGGCTGTACCATTTAAAATCAAAGATTCCACCAAGTGGGAGAACCGTGGTGAAAGCATCTTTGACAAAAAGACTTCTTCGTTTGATGGCCTTGATGAGATTATCAGTCAATGGGCTGATGCAGTGAGAGCGGCTAGGACAAAACAATATATCCCTGATGCACTTATTCCACGTGATCCGGAAACCGGACAGATGCTAGCGTTCAATCAATATGATGACCGTTTCTTAATGGTCGAAGGAAATATGCAGGAAAAAGGTAAAAACCAGATTGATGTGACACAGCCTGTAATACCATCAGAAAACTATCTGCAATCGTATATTTCTTTCTTAGACCTCTGTTTGCAGGGTGTTATATCGCCATCTACATTAGGTATTGATACAAAAAAGATGGATAATGCAGAAGCACAGCGAGAAAAAGAAAAGACCACTCTTTACACTCGTAACATCATTATCGAAGCTATACAAAAGACTCTACCGACGCTTGTTAACAGTGTAATTAAGGCATACGATGAGTACACTAAGCAATCAAGTGGTGATGATGTCGATGTCAACGTAAACTTCGGCGAATACGCAAGCCCATCATTTGAAGCGACAGTGGAAACCGTTGCCAAAGCAAGACCGGGTAAAGTCATTATGTCAGTTGAGGCGTCAGTGGATGAAATGTATGGTGATAGTAAAGATGAGGAATGGAAAGCAGAAGAAATAAAGCGGCTACGTATTGAGAACGGTGTCATGGAAACACAGGAACCTGTAATATCGGAGTTTGATGATTTAGGTGGAACGCCACCTACACCAGAAGATTATTAAGGTGAATAATGGCAAAGAAAGCGAAAGACCCATACGTACTGAGAGATATATTTGTGGAAATGGAATTGGAGCTGATGGCCTCTTTGCAACGAAATTTTATCAATCACAAGATGGAGGAGAGAGAGCGAGGATTTAGCTGGGAAATGTGGCAAAAGGCTAAGCTTAGAAATCTGCAAGAGTACCGCAAAGAGACTACCAGCGTCATATATCGGTTTCGGAAGCGTATTGCACAGACAATCGAGCAGGTCCTGCGCAATCACTTTAGTGTCGGTGTCCGTAAAGCTGATATCAAATTACCACAAGATGGAGCCAATACTGGGTTTCCTGGTGAAGAACCGCCACAAGAAACGCAGTTTTTCGGCATGAACAAGAAAAAGCTAGATGCACTGATCAAATCAACAAAAAATGACTTTGAGGACGTGCAACAAGCCGTATATCGTAAGATGGATGATGTGTACCGGCAGACAATCTTTAAAACTGAGTATCAACTGGCCAGTGGAACAATCTCGCTTGGCAAAGCAATTGACAAGGCCACAGAGGATTTCCTTGCTAGAGGCATCAACTGTATAGCGTACAAAGATAAAAACGGTGAGATTTTACGATATGTCAATATTGCAGATTATGCAGAAATGGCTTTGCGCACAGCAAGCCACAGAGCAACTCTGCTCGGTGAGGGTAGTAAGCGCGACGAGCTCGGTGTGCATCTGGTCTTTGTATCAGCTCACGCAAACGCTTGTAAGCTTTGTTTGCCTTGGCAGGGGCAAATACTTATTGATGATGTGTTCAGTCACCCAAGCGAAGAGTATATAGCGAGATACAAAGGTAAATACAAGTTACTCTCTGAGGCTATTAAGGCAGGGCTCCTACATCCAAACTGCCGGCATACGCTTACGACTTACTTTGAGGGTGTGACAAGACTGCCAAAACCGCAAGACCCAAAAATAGCCTTAGAAAATTACAACAATGAACAGAAGCAGCGTAAGTTGGAACGCGAAATCCGCAAGCGTAAGAGAATCCTTGCTGGAACCGTGGATGAATCTGACAAAAAAGAGGTGAGGGCCAATCTAAGACAGGCTCAGAAGAACCTTAGAGACTTTTTGGAGGAACATCCTGAGTTTAAGCGCAGCCAGAGGAAAGAGAAAATTTACGGTACTACTGCGAAGCTTGGTAGCGGTAATGGCGGCATTGCTGACAACTTTAAGGGGGAATATATCGAAACCATTACTCCGTCAGAGATTGACAAGTATGTTAAAAAGTACGAAAATGAAATAAAGGATTTGCCGGTTGAGAATGCGTATATTATCCATGACGATGGAAAAGTCATGAGACATATCGGTAATGAACAAAGTGTTTCTTTTCCGACTGATGATATATCAGGGGCAATCATTACACATAATCATCCTATCATTGAGGGAGAACCATCGAATAGTTTTCAAAAAGATGATTTCTCTTTTCTTCAAAATAATGGGCTGAATATAAAAAGTTTGCGTGCGACATATGGAGATATAAGATATGAGGTTACAGTTTTAAAAGATATGTCGGGTATAAGTTATGATCAAATGATGCAGAAAGCATCAGAAAACATAGATATATTCGTTGACTTTGTAGATTTCGGAGATTTGATTTTTCAAATACTAGATCAGGAGGGCTATGTTAAGTATGCCAAAACAGAAATTAAATAAAAAGCAGCAAGAGCTATGGGATGAATGGTTCCGTGAAATGGATGAACTTGAAAAAACAAATACTCCAGTGCCAGAAGGAATGGCACGCCTGGATGGCCCATTAGCTCCCAAAAGAAGAGAGTTGCAAAAGAAATATCTTAAATTAATTAGAGAAGCAGCAGACGAGCACTCATAAACTGGGTGCTTTTTTAGTGGAGGAACATTGTGAAAAAGGCTAACAGGAAGCAGCATAAGATCATGCAGGAACTTGATCACAAGATTGATGAATACTATAAAACACATGATGAAGAAAGTGATGCTCTATATCGCATGCAAGTACATTACCACAAGAAAATAAAAGATGCTGGCAAAAATCATGTGCAAACATAGCTATAGCGAAGTGGTAGAAGACCAGTATTATGATAATAGATTGATATGCAGGACGTTGAAAATAAAGCGTACCTGCATTTTTTGCGGAAGAACGGAAAGAGAGGTAAGGTACGTGAAAGACCCACCCAAGCGCAAACTACCGTATTTTGGCAAGTATTTGAAGTAAAGAACGGCATAGAGTTAAGGAGGTGATTAACATGTCTTGTAAAAAGAAAGGTAAAGGCGGACGTAAATAGTTCGCTTCTTTTCTATGCCCAACCATGACAAGGCTTTAAAAGGTGCATGTCCGAAAGGATAGGGGAGCACACCCGAATAAACAGGAGGAAATTAAAAAATGAAAAAGTATTTAAGATATCCGTTGAATATCCAGCTTTTTGCGGAAGGCGAAGGTGGCGGAGAAGGTGGCAATGCCGGGGTACAAGCAGGAGCGCAAGGGACAGCCACGCAACAGATTGATTACGACAAGCTCGCGGAAGTTGTTTCAAAACGTTCAGCTGGAACAGAAGACAAGGTGCTACAAGGATATTTTAAGCAGCAGGGATTGACACCAGAACAGGCCAGTGAAGCAATGAATCAATATAAGCAGGCGCAGGCAACTAAACAGCAGGAAGAAGCACAACGTATCCAGACTATGCAGCAGGAAAATGCACAACTGAAAGCGCAAATCCTGAACTCACAGATTGATGCGAAAGTTGCGGAATTAGCAGGGACGCTAGGAGTGCAGGCAGAAAAAGTACCATTCTTAAGTAAGCTTGTAGACCGTGCAAACGCAACAAAAGAAGATGGTACGCTGAATGATGACAGCATCAAAACGGCCATTGAGACAGTTTTAAAAGCATTCCCTGATTTCAAGTCCACAACACAAGCAGGAGGATTCCAGCAGATTGGTGGAGGGAATCAAGGCAGTGCAGGCGGAAATGGTGTCGATGATCAACTAGACAACATTTTCGGAGTAAAGAAAAAATAGGAGGGCTATATAAATGGCAGAATTAAATTATGTAACACAGTTTTGGCCACGTATCATTGAAATGTACGGGCACTTACTAATGTCTAATGAGTTGTATAACACAAATCAGGATGTTCAGATTATCAATACAAAAGATATTCGGTTACCAAAAATCACGGTATCCGGATACAAGGATCATAATCGTAAGACATTATCTTTTAACACAGGTTCTTATGGTAATGACTTTGAAACAAAGACATTGGACCATGATCGTGATATCGAATTCGCGATTGACCCAATGGATGTTGACGAAACGAATCAGATTATCTCATTAGGTAATGTTCAGGCTCGCTTCGAGAAAACACAGGCTATTCCTGAATTGGATTGCTATACCTTCTCGAAACTTTACACAGAAGCAAAACGAGTTGGTGCCAAAATTGACAACACAGCAATCACAACCGCTAATATTTTAGCTGATTTCGATGCAAATATCGAGGCAATGGAAGAAGCAGGAGTACCTTTAGAACGTGTTATCATGTACTGTACACCTGCATTTAAAACTAAACTGAAAAACGCAGAAGGCATCCAGCGTACCTTGGAGGTATCTGGTGGTGCGAAGAATATTGACCGTCGTGTACGCTCATTGGATGATATCAGCACTATTAAGACTGCGCCGGCAAGCCGCTTAAAGACTGCTTTTGACTTCACTGAGGGATTCAGTGTTGCCACAGCAGGAAAACAGATCAATTACATCATGATTGACCCTGATGCACAGGTATCCCGCGTCAAATACTCTTATATCAAGGCGTTTACACCAGGACATGACAGCCGTTGTGCTGATAAATATTTGTATCAAAATCGTCGTTTCAATGGTACGTTTGCCCTGTTAGATGACTTACTCAAACAAGGGTGTATCATCAACGCAGAAGCGGAGGGATAAGAGTGAAAGCTTTAAAAGACAATAAAGAGTACACCATTGCCGAAGAGCAGAAGAAAGCATATCTTGAGGAAGGCTATGACATCTACGGGGATGATGGAAAGTTGCTGGAATACTCTCCTAAGAAAAAAATTGAGTACAACAAGTATGCTGCTTTGGAGAAAGAAAATCAGCAATTAAAGAAAAGAATCAAAGAATACGAGAAGGAACAAAAGAAAGCAGGTGAATAGCATGTATGCAACACCTGAATACTACACCGCCGAATATGGCGGTACACTCATATCACAAGACGATTTACCAAAGGCCCTGAAAGATGCAGAGTATGACATCGACCACCTTTGTTTCGGGCGCATCAAGGGCAAAGGGTTTGATAACCTATCACCCTATCAGCAAGAGCTCATACGCCGTGCTGTCTGCCTGCAGGCTGATTATATTAAGCAGTATGGCCCCTGTCTCTTATACACATCTGACGCTGCCGACGATCGCATAAGTGTAGAT
>OWIE01000608.1_pt1 | contig 11180 bp, 10 predicted proteins | sample 1733001 | NCBI WGS metagenome assembly OWIE01 (sample SAMN05065778, study PRJEB22554) | human gut metagenome | biome: ENVO:2100002; feature: ENVO:00000062; material: ENVO:00002003 | host: Homo sapiens | place: USA | reverse complement strand
CTGTACGGAGAAGAAGAAGCCAGCAATGACCGCGGACAAATTCTCAAGGCCGGACAAGCACAGGGAATACGCGGACAGGTGCCGCAAGGTTTGACAACGTGGGGGGATTGTGATAATCTGAAGGTAATCGGCCGGCAGACCGGCCAGTTAATACAAAAAAGCAAGGATGAAGAAAGTACATTCGTGGAAGCTTTACAGAGAAGATCCCGCAGGCGGAAGGCCATGTGCCGCTGCCGAAGGCTGAGAGGGATCGGGCCGAAAAGGATGGAAGATGGCTTCGGAGCAGCGCACCGAACCGCCGGGACACTGGTGGCAAGGCTGCGACAGGTGCCGCCTGTTACAGCGGCAGGGTATGAAAGAGGCAGGGAACTGTTTCTGATGTACCTGCTAAGGCCCTGTTTGTGAGAATGGGGTAAAAAGAAGTGGTACCACGGGCGTAAGGCTCGTCTTCTTATTTTTAACAAAAGCTTAAGAATAAGAAGACGAGCTTTTGTTGACGGAAGCGATAAGGAAAAATCAGGAAAGGAGCACTAAAAATGAGCAAAGGAAAGTATTATATTACTACCGCCATTGCCTATACTTCAGGCAAACCCCATATCGGGAATACGTATGAGGCGGTTCTGGCGGACAGTATCGCACGGTTTAAAAGAAAGGACGGTTATGAGGTTTTCTTTCAGACCGGAACGGACGAGCATGGACAGAAAATCGAATTAAAAGCCCAGGAGGCAGAGGTAACCCCTCAGGCATATGTGGACAAGGTTGCCGGTGAGGTAAAGGGCCTCTGGGATCTGATGGGAACATCCTATGATAAATTTATCCGTACCACGGATGATTATCATGTAAAACAGGTACAGAAGATTTTTAAGCGCCTGTATGATCAGGGAGATATTTACAAGGGACATTATGAAGGACTTTACTGTACTCCCTGTGAATCCTTTTGGACGGAGTCCCAGCTGGTGGACGGCAAATGCCCGGACTGCGGCAGGGAAGTAAAGCCCGCCCAGGAAGAAGCCTATTTCTTTAAAATGAGCAAGTATGCGGATAAGCTTATTAAGCATATTAATGAGCATCCGGAATTTATACAGCCCGTATCCCGCAAAAACGAAATGATGAACAATTTCCTCCTTCCGGGGCTTCAGGATCTGTGTGTGTCCAGAACCTCCTTTAAATGGGGAATTCCTGTGGATTTTGATGACAGGCATGTGGTTTATGTATGGCTGGATGCCCTGACCAACTATATTACCGGAATCGGTTATGATGCGGACGGGAACAGCAGTGATCAGTATAAGAAGCTATGGCCTGCCGATCTGCATTTAATTGGAAAGGATATCATCCGTTTCCATACCATTTACTGGCCCATCTTCCTGATGGCTTTGGGCGAGCCGCTGCCGAAGCAGATATTCGGTCATCCCTGGCTTCTTCAGGGCGACGGCAAGATGAGCAAATCCAAGGGAAATGTAATGTATGCCGATGATCTGGTGGAATTTTTCGGTGTGGATGCGGTCCGTTATTTCGTCCTGCATGAAATGCCCTTTGAAAATGACGGCGTTATCAGCTGGGAACTGATGGTGGAAAGAATCAATTCCGATCTTGCCAACACCCTGGGGAATCTGGTAAACCGTACCATTTCCATGAGCAATAAATATTTTGACGGCGTTGTGGATGACAAGGGCGCTGCAGAAGATGTGGATGCGGATCTGAAGGCTGTTGTCACAGGAACCTATTCCAGGGTTTGTGACAAGATGGAGGATCTGAGGGTTGCGGATGCCATGACGGAGATTTTCTCCCTGTTCAAGCGCTGCAACAAATATATTGATGAGACAGAGCCCTGGGTTCTGGCAAAGGATGAGGCAAAGAAGGATCGCCTTGCCACGGTTCTCTATAATCTGGTGGAGAGCATTACCATAGGCGCCTCTCTGTTAGAGCCCTATATGCCCGAAACCTCCGCTAAAATTGCGGCCCAGCTGAATACAGCCCTGCCTTCTTTCGAAGAATGTGCGGTATTCGGACATTATCCCTGCAAAAATAAGGTGACCGATAAACCGGAAATCCTGTTTGCAAGGCTGGATGCAAAAGAGGTGGTGGAAAAGGCCGAGGCAATGTTTGCGGCCAGAAAGGCGGAAACAGAAGGCGCGGGTGAAGAGGCGCAGGAAGATGCTTCCGATGTGATAGATATCGATCAGAAGCCGGAAATCACTTATGAGGATTTTGAGAAGCTGCAGTTCCAGGTAGGGGAAATTATTGCCTGCGAGGAAGTGAAGAAATCCAAAAAACTGCTCTGCTCCCAGGTCCGTGTGGGAAGCCAGGTAAAACAGATCGTATCAGGCATCAAGGCTCATTACAGTGCGGAAGAGATGGTGGGCAAGAAGGTTATGGTGCTTGTGAACCTGAAGCCTGCCAAGCTGGCTGGTATCGTATCGGAAGGAATGCTTCTGTGTGCGGAGGATGCGGACGGAAACCTTGCCCTGGTAGTTCCGGAAAAGGAAATGCCGGCAGGCGCGGAGATCTGCTGACACGTTGACTGCATCGCGGGTGTATGCCCGCGGTGTGAGCGGATAGGAAAAGCATTTGGTAAAATGCTTTGGAGGGTTACAAATGAAGAAAAAGGAATTTTATTATGATTCCGCAGACGGAGTGACCAAAATCCATGGTATAGAATGGATACCTGAGGGGAAGCCGGTGTGCATCCTGCAGATTGTCCATGGCATGGCGGAGTATATCAACCGGTATGACCGGCTGGCGGTCTTTCTTGCGGAAAAAGGAATTCTTGTAACCGGTAATGATCATCTGGGGCATGGCAAAAGCATATATAAGAATATGGAAGAAGCCGGAAACGGTGCGGGCAGCAGCCATCCGTACGGATATTTCTGCCATCAGGATCCGGCGACGGCGGCTGTGGAGGATGTGCAGAGCCTGAAAAAAAGGATCCGGGAGGAAAACCCGGGAATCCCTTATCTGATTATGGGGCATAGCATGGGTTCCTTCATACTGCGCAATTACCTGTGTGTGTACGGAGCGGAAATTGACGGCGCCATCATCATGGGAACCGGTATGCAGCCCAAAGGCCTGCTGGGATTTTCCAAAAAGCTGGTTAAGTTCCTCACTGTTTTCCAGGGAGAAAAACATAAAAGCGCTCTGGTGAATGCCCTTGCCTTCGGCAGCTATAATAAAAGAATCCCGCATCCCGTTTCTTCCATGGACTGGCTGTCCAGAGACTCGGTGGAAGTGGCCAGATATAATGAAGATCCTCTTTGCGGCTTTACCTTTACCCTTGGCGGCTTCGCCACGCTGTTTGAACTGATAGACCGGCTGCATGATAAGAGCAGGTTGGAAAAAATGCCAAAGGATCTGCCTGTCCTCTTCATGGCAGGAACCGAGGACCCGGTGGGTGACTATGGTAAAGCTGTGGAAGGCGTGTACCAGTCCTTCCGTGATCTGGGAATGGAGGATGTAAGCCTGAAGCTGTATGAAAATGACAGGCATGAGCTTGTAAATGAAAGCGACAGGGAACTGGTCTGGAAGGATATTTATGAATGGGCGGTTAAAACCGCAGGTAAAAAGGAAGCAGAGAATTGAGAAAATGCAGCAGACTGAAAAAATGTACATGTAAAATGCTGACGGCTTTTCTGACGGCCGGACTGCTGGCGGGATTTCCTGCCGTGGCTTTGTCTGCCAGGGAAGCCATTCCGGCACAGGGGCAGGAGGAATTCTGGCGGGAGATCCCTCTCAGCGCAGGGAGCGCTCTGACTCTTACGGAGGAACAAAAAAAGCTTCTGGAAAAGATGAAGGAAAAGCTGGATGCGGGGGAACTGGAGACAGATGAGCAGATCCGGGAGGCAATTTCCCAATGTGAGGAGGAACTGGAGATCACCCTTACGGAGGAGCAGAAGGAACAGCTTCTGGGGCTGATTCAGAAGATGAATGCCCTGGGGCTTAATTCCGATGAAATACTTTCCAAGGCGCAGGAGCTGTATGAGGAATATGGCGAACAGATAAAGAAAAGCGCGGATGCCGCCATACAGGAAAATATTGTGGAGCCTGTGAAGGAAGCCGTGGTGGAGGGGACTAAATCCGCCATCCGTGATTTTTTCCGGGATATGGGAGAAAGCATACGCAGTTTTTTCTCCCGCCTGTTTTCCTGATGAGAACTGTCAGCCGCCGATTACATTTATCATGCGGCAAAGTTTAAGAACAAAAGTATAAGTATAAAAAATGGCCTTCTGTGTACACTATTTGTGTACACTGTACACCGGATGAAAATATTATTTTTTTTATCCAGGGGAAAGGAAGGCCTTTTTATGCGGATTGCTTTTTTTAGTACAAAGCCCTATGATCGTATCTGGTTTGAACCTATGGCAAAGGATTATGGCTATGAAATCTATTTTATTGAACTGCCCTTCAGTGAGGAAACTATGTTCCTGGCAAAGGGCTATGATGCGGCCTGTATTTTTGTCAACGATCATGTGAACGGAAAAATGATAGATTATCTATATGAAAATAAGGTAAAGGCGCTGCTGCTGCGAAGCGCGGGCTATAACCATGTGGATGTGAAGGCGGCAAAGGGAAAAATCGAAGTCCTGCGGGTGCCCAGCTACTCTCCTGAAGCGGTGGCGGAATTCGCCATGGCCATGCTGCTCACGGTAAACCGGTTTACGCATAAGGCGTATGGAAGAACCCGGGAATTCAACATGAATATCAACGGACTGATGGGAACGGATCTTTTCCATAAAGTGGCCGGCGTAATAGGAACCGGTAAAATCGGACAGGCCATGATCCGTATTTTCCAGGGCTTCCGTATGAATATCCTTGCATATGATCCTTATCCTAACAAGAGTCTGGATGTTCAGTATGTGGGGCTGGAGGAGCTGCTCTCCAAATCGGATTTTATTTCCCTGCATTGTCCTCTCACACCGGAAACCAACCATATTATAAATGAAGATACTATTGCCAAAATGAAGGACGGCGTGTATCTGGTCAATACCTCCAGAGGCGGTCTGATCGATACCCAGGCATTAATCGATGGTCTTCTGGCAAAAAAATTCGGCGGTGTGGGGCTTGATGTCTATGAGGAAGAGGAAGGCCTGTTCTATGAGGACTGCTCCGATGAAATCATTCAGGATGATAATCTGGCGCGTCTGACAACATTTCCCAATGTGCTTATTACCTCCCATATGGGATTCTTTACGGTGGAAGCCATGCAGGCCATTGCCCATGAAACATTGGAGAATGCCTATGCTCTGGAAAACGGGCGGCCTTTAAAGAATAAGGCGGAATAAGAAAGATTATTAATAATTATTTTATTTGCACTGAAACCTATCCCGTAGTATGATATTTACTATAAACGCCGGCGGGCAGGCAGTGGCGCCCGTATTATAGAATAAGCACAGGGAGATATACAAATGGGTAGATTTTTTAACTTGGACAGCCCTCTTATGACTTTTTTATCAAAGATGGCAGACCTAATGATTCTGAATCTTTTAACGCTGATCTGCTGTATCCCGATCATTACGGCAGGGGATGCGATGACCGCTCTTTATTACATGACCGTCAAGATGGTCAAAAATGAAGAGTGCTACATAGTGAAGGGCTATTTTAAATCCTTTAAGGAGAACTTCAAGCAGGCTACCATAATCTGGCTGATAGCGCTGCTGGTGGGAATCATCCTGGTTGGTGATTTTTTGATTCTCCGAAATTCAACTCTTTCCTTCGGAAAGGTGATCATGGTATTGATTACGGTAGTTGCCGTTATTTATATTTTTACCATGATTTATATTTTCCCCGTATTATCCAGATTTGAAAACACAGTGAAGAATACCATAAGAAATTCTTTTCTTATGAGCATTCTTAACCTGCCCAAAACCATTCTGCTGGTAATCATCAATCTGGTTCCCGCGGTTGTCCTGCTGGTAACCCTTCAGGCAATGCCCATTGTAATCCTGTTTGGCTTTTCCGTACCGGCTTATGTGGCCAGTATGCTTTTTGTGAAGATCTTCAAGCGTTTTGAGCCTGAGGAAGAGGAAGAGCAGTCGGATGAGCTGGAGACTCTTTCCTTTATCCGTGAGGAACAGGAACAGAAGCAGAGAGCTCTCGAAGAAGAAGCGCAGGAAGAAGAAGGCGCCCAGGCTGTTCAGGAAGCTGTGCCGGAAGAGAAAAGCGAAGAAGAAAACCAGGAATAGACGGTCTGTATTAACAACGGCAGGAACTTTTAAAAACGGTAGAAAGAGACGGAATGTACACTCTATACCGTTAAGCTGCAAAGCTGATTTGATGTCATTTTATGGAAATGAAATATACGTAAAAGTGAAATAAATGCTCTTGGAAAAGGAGTTTGAAGTGTCGAAAACCGCGCAGTATCGGGGATATGGTCAAAGTGTATAATAATAGAAAGCTGATTTGAGCAAGTTGACAGGCCCTAAATTTTCGTTCTCCTTTTCTTAGCAAATTTTACAATGTCGCGATAAATATTTGTGGAATTGTGGTATAGCCAAAAGGTAGCACTTAAGTTATACTTAATTCAGGCTCAGTTGAGAGAACGCAACTGGAAACATGAAAACAAAAATAGGGAGGCTAACTAAATGGCAAGTTTATCTTTAAAGAACATCTGCAAAGTATATCCCAACGGATTTGAAGCAGTAAAAGACTTTAATCTGGAAATCGCTGATAAAGAATTCATCATCTTCGTAGGTCCGTCCGGATGTGGTAAATCTACTACACTTCGTATGATCGCTGGTCTGGAAGATATCTCTTCCGGTGAATTGAAAATCGGTGACAGAGTAGTTAACGACGTAGAGCCTAAGGACAGAGATATCGCGATGGTATTCCAGAACTACGCTCTGTATCCTCATATGTCAGTATATGACAACATGGCTTTCGGTCTTAAGTTAAGAAAAGTTCCGAAGGATGAAATTGATAAGATGGTTAAAGAGGCTGCTAAGATCCTTGACCTTACTCCTCTCCTTGATCGTAAACCGAAGGCTCTGTCCGGTGGTCAGAGACAGCGTGTTGCTATGGGACGTGCAATCGTACGTAATCCTAAGGTATTCCTGATGGACGAACCTCTTTCCAACCTGGATGCAAAACTGCGTGTTCAGATGCGTATTGAGATTGCAAAACTGCATCAGAGATTAGGTACCACCATCATTTACGTTACACATGACCAGACAGAAGCTATGACACTGGGTACCAGAATCGTAGTTATGAAAGACGGTGTTATTCAGCAGGTTGATACACCTCAGAACCTGTATGACAAGCCGCAGAACCTGTTTGTTGCCGGATTCATGGGATCACCTCAGATGAACTTCCTGGATGCTGTTGTTGAAGTAAGCGGCGACAATGCTTCCCTGAAAGTAGCCGGAAAAGCTATTCCTCTGCCTCCTGCAAAGGCTAAGAAGGTTATCGAAGGCGGTTATGCCGGAAAGACAGTTACATTTGGTATTCGTCCTGAAGACGTATATGATTCCCAGATGTTTATTGAAACAGCTAAATGTACATTTGAATCTACCATCAAGGTTTATGAATTGCTTGGTGCTGAAGTTTATCTGTATTTTGATCTTGCAGATTACCCGATTACAGCAAGAGTAGATTCCCGTACAACAGCAAGACCTGGCGATACTGTTAAATTTGCATTCGACGTTGAAAAGATTCATATTTTCGACAAAGAAACAGAGCAGGTTATCACCAACTAATAAAAAAATGGGAGGGGAGATGCGATGCATCTTCCCTTTTTTCTTGCATATTTGGAGATTTTGCTATATAGTTAATTGTAACAAGGAAAGGACGTGAAGAGAGATGATTTCCAATCAAGTAATACAAAACAGTATTGACGAATTACGTGCAATTACAAAGGTTGACCTTGGGGTATTTGACGTGGAAGGCCTGAAAGTTGCGACAACAGTAGACGAGATTGATATTTCCAGGGACATAATTGAAAATTTCGCTTCTTCACCAGCAGACAGTCAGGTAGTGGGAGGACGCCACCTTCTCAAAATTCTTGATGATGGGGAACCGGCATATATTCTTGTAGCCCAGGGTCCCAGTGATGATGTCTACATGGTAGGTAAGATCGCAGTAAGCTCTATTCAGAATCTTATAGTGGCATACAAAGAACGCTTTGATCGCAATAACTTCTTTCAGAATCTGTTATTGGACAACCTGCTTCTCGTGGATATTTACAACCGCGCACAGAAGCTTCATATCGAAGTGGAATGCCCCAGGATTATCTATTTAATTGAGACTAAGATTGAAAAAGACAATAGCGCCATGGAAATGCTTAAGAGTCTTTTCTCCAGCCAGAATGGTGATTATATCACTGCCGTTGATGAGAAGAATATCATTCTGATCAAAGCTCTGGAAAGAGAAGATGATCTGGATACTATTGAGAAAACAGCTGACATGATTGTTGACATGATGAACAGCGAAGCCATGATGAATGTACGCGTGGCTTATGGTACGGTTGTAAGCGAACTGAGAGAGGTTTCCAAGTCTTATAAGGAAGCTACAATGGCTATGGATGTAGGCAAGATTTTCTATGCCGAGAAATGTGTGATCTCCTATGCGAAGCTGGGTATCGGCCGTCTGATTTATCAGCTGCCTGTTAACCTCTGCAAAATCTTTATTGAAGAGATCTTCGGAGATAATGTACCTTATGACATGGACGAGGAAACTCTGACCACAATCAATAAATTCTTTGAGAATAACCTGAATGTATCAGAAACCTCCAGACAGCTGTTTATTCACAGAAATACGCTGGTATACCGTATTGAGAAGCTGCAGAAGAGTACCGGACTTGATATCCGTGTATTTGATGATGCGCTTACCTTTAAGATCGCGCTGATGGTAGTTAATTATATGAAGTATCTGGAAAGCATTGATTATTAATTTGTGAGTACAGAGTCAGGCTAAAGAAAATGAAGGAACCGGAAAACAGGACATGCTGTTTTCCGGTTTTTAAATTTAGTCATATATATGAATCCTTCCGAATACAATAGAGACTATAAAGGAGGGACACGGTGTTGTATTATAACAGGCAGATTATTTACTTAGACCATATGGAAGCCGGAAATAAAATAAAAAATGCAGGATTTCTGAAGCGGGAAGAAACAGAAGATACCATAACCTGGAATATGCAGATAAAGGGCCTGTATGAGACAGACACAGGTTTCTTTGACTTACGGGACGAAACAGGAGCGATTATTGACAAAATTCTTCTGAAAAGGGGGACAGGTTCTTATACCAGGCAGTTTACGCCGGACGGAATCAGCCGGGGCGGAAGAAAATACAATGAAATATGCGGGATTTGTATTCGCCTTTTTGCCGGGAGGGAAGTGGTGGGAAGATGGCAGGGAACCGGAGAAATATTAAGCGCCGCCAACTTTCCGGTCAAAGAAATCCCTGTGCCCAGGGCAGTACCGGAGCTGCCCCGGATGGAAAGACAAACTCCCAAGGAAAAGGAAAGAAAACCGGAAGAACCTGTTCTCAGAGAACCGGTACAGGAGGAAAAGCCGGAAATTCCGCAGAAACCCATGCCGGTATGGACAGCGCCGGAGAATCCGATTCCCTACAGTGAGGACAGCCGTTCCCAAATGCCGGTGACGGAAGATGGCTCCCTTTCCGCAGAAAAGCTGTGTAGGAGATGCTTACACAGGAAATACGTGCCTTTGGAAAAAGAAGAAAAAAAGGAAACTCCGCATATTCCTGCTTCCATCGTAACGACGGACAAGGCACAGAAGGAAGAAATAAAGGATCCCATGCAGGAGGAATTTTTCGAGGATAAATGGGAGCAGCTGTGCCATATATATTCCACAATCCATCCTTTTGGGGATGAAAGAGAATACCTGTCCATAACCCCCAGAGATTTTGTGATCCTGGCCTCGGAACATCAGAAAATGGTACATAACAGCTTTCTTCTCCATGGCTACTACAATTATCGCCATATAATTCTGGGAAAATTCAAGACAGGGGATGAGGATAGATATTATCTGGGCGTACCGGGAGTATACTATGATAGGGAAAAAATGGCGGCAGAAATGTTCGGTTTCGAAGCCTTTGAAGGGAAACAGACTCCTGCCGAACCCGGAAGCTTCGGCTATTATATGAAAAGTGTCCGTATATGAAAACATTGGGGATACCGTTTTTATACACGCAGAAGCTGCGGGAAAAAAACAGTATCCCCAAAAGCTGTGTCAATCCACACCACGCAGAGAAACATTGTCGATATAAGGCTTCAAAAGCATGACAAATTCTTCCAGTTCTTCCTTTGAATAGGAAGAAAACTCTTTACAGATAACCCCTTCACTTTCCACATAAGACTGCAGAAAATAAGCCTTACAGCCTTTCAGCCATTCTCCGATGGATAGAAAATCCCCGGAGGAATGCAGCTCCCTGACCACCGTAGTCCTGAATTCATAATCCAGTCCGCACGAACGGATAAAATCCACAGATTCCCGGATAAGACCCATATCCAGCTCTTTCACCCCCGCAGTCCTGGCATAATTCTCCGGAGAAGACTTAATATCCATAGCAAAATAATCCACAAGTCCCCTCTCACAAAGCGACTGCAGAACCTCCGGCCGATACCCGTTAGAATCCAGCTTCACCAGATACCCAAGCTCCTTAACCCGTGAAAGAAACACATCCAGATCCCTCTGCAGAGTCGGCTCCCCTCCGGTCACACAGACACCTGTCAAAATTCCCTTCCGCTTACGCAGAACCCTAAATACCTCCTCCTCATCCAAAACAGGCAGACTCCCCCCATGAAGCACCAAATCCCCATTCTGACAAAAAGGACACCTAAAATTACACCCACCCGTAAACACCGTACAAGCCACATGCTCCGGAAAATCCAACAAAGTAGTCTTATTAAACCCAAATATTTGCATTTTATCCTCTTTCCTGATATCATTTACTAGCTAAGAGCCGGGCGGCGGTAAGAATATGGAAAACCGCTGGGGAGCTTGCTCACCAACGATTTTCCATATTCTTACCGACATGCGGCGACAGCCGCAAAGCTTTGGCATGCGAAGCATTCCAAAGCTGTACCCGGCGGACTCCCGGGAATCCACCCAAAAGCCCGCCACCCTCCATTGCCAGGCTCCATATACCCACCACTACCAACATATTCCCCACCCATTATCTGTCTCTTATACACATCTGACGCTGCCGACGATCGCATAAGTGTAGAT
>OWIE01000601.1_pt1 | contig 11263 bp, 3 predicted proteins | sample 1733001 | NCBI WGS metagenome assembly OWIE01 (sample SAMN05065778, study PRJEB22554) | human gut metagenome | biome: ENVO:2100002; feature: ENVO:00000062; material: ENVO:00002003 | host: Homo sapiens | place: USA | reverse complement strand
CGAGATAGGCTCCGGTCTCGTGGGCTCGGAGATGTGTATAAGAGACAGGGTAGAAACGGCTCATTATTGGCGATATTTTATAAACATTCTAACACATGAATATAAAATGAATTTTTATTTACTGCATAGAAAAATTTTGATATGATTAGGACATTCAATGATTATGAAGAAATGGTGAAGTTTCAGTAAAGTCATTGAGAGTAAGAACTTATTTATATGTATTGTAAGCTAGAGGTTAAATTATGAATCGGATTTACAATGTTATTTGGAGTAAAACCAAAAAGTGTTATGTAGTTGTTTCGGAAATCGTAAAAAGCAGTGGTGGTAAGGTTAAATCCTTACATACTGGTAAAACATATACCCATATGAGTACAGTTATGGCTGTAGCTGCATTGTTGGCGGGTGTGAATATTACATCTGTAAATGCAGCGGCTATCATGATTGATGGCGTAAATGCTGGCTATGCAACGGCTCAAAATGGTGGTAATAAATGGAGTTATTTATACAATTATAATAACCCTGGCAATATGAATGCCTTAGATGGCAGTGCTACTACTGGATATTATTCTGGCAGTGCATTAAATGGTATTTCCATTGGTCACAATACGAAGATTCAAGAGGCTAGTGATCCTACTTATTATTCTGGTGTAGCTATTGGCGACTATGCACAAGCTACAGGTGGTTTATCTTTTTCCCTTGGTAATTATGCACAGTCCACAAAACCATCTGCTATGGCTATTGGCACGGCTTCCTTATCTAGTGGCTTTAACTCTCTAGCAATGATGCGTCAATCAGCAGCGACAGGTAATTTCTCTACGGCTATTGGTACAACTTCTTGGGCGAGTGGTACTGGTAGTTTTGCTTTGGGTTATTCTGCGCAATCGAAGGGTGATCAATCCATTGCTATCGGTGCGGCTGAGCCTATCACGGTAGCAGGCAGTGGTAATGAACCTAGCGCAGCCTATAATGGTACTACTAATACTGTAACAGAAGGTGCACGTTCTCTTGCATTCGGCACAAAAGCGCGTACTACAGCAGCAGCTACAGATTCCATGGCATTTGGTTCTAATGCTAAAACTAAAGCAGCTAATGCAGTAGCAATGGGTAATTCTTCTCGTGCTACTGGTACAGATTCTTTCGCATTTGGTAACACTGCATCTGCGGCAGGTACAAATGCTATCGCTATGGGTAGAACAGCACAGGCTTCTAAGGCGAATGCCATTGCATTGGGCGGTCAGGCAAAAGCATTAGAGGCTAATGCTCTTGCTATTGGTAGTACAGCAGAAGCAAGTAAAGCTGGCACTATGGCTATCGGTACTGCTTCTAAAGCATCTAGTAACAACTCTACAGCAATTGGTAATGGCGCTGAAGTTACTGGTGAAAACTCTATGGCATTAGGTTCTGGTGCTAAAATTAGTTCTAATAACTCTATTGCACTTGGGGCAGGTACAGAATTTAACGATCCTCTAGTAAGTACATATGCTGCTTTCACCAACGAAATGAACCCTGCAGAGGCGGGCGTAGTAGCAGTAGGTAATAGTAGCACACCACGTCGTATCGTTAACGTTGCAGGGGGTCAAAATGATAATGACGCAGCAACGATTAAACAATTACGTTATGTAAATAACAACTTGGCTATGACCATTGCAGGCCCTACATATACTGGTTATGAAGCAAATGGCTCTACCTACAAAGCGCCTGATTTCAATATCAAAAATAGCACATACCATACAGTAAAAGAAGCGGTAGAAGCGGCACAAACTAACTTCTTCAGCGCTAAAGGCACATCTGCTGATGCAAACTACGATAATAAAGGTGCTACAGGCACAAATGCGACAGCAGCAGGCGTACGTGCCTCTGCAGCAGGTAATTTTGGTACTGCACTTGGTGCAGACGCAACTGCAACAAGTGAAAAAGGTACTGCATTAGGTTATAACGCGAAAGTAACAGAAGATGATGGCGTTGCGTTAGGTTCTAATTCCGTAGCAAATACGGCAGCTGGCGTAGCTGGTTACGATGTAAGCGTAGCGGATAACCGTGCGAATAGATACACTGATTTAACTGGCTCAGTGGCTACATCTACATTGGGCGCTGTATCTGTTGGTCAAAGCACAAGTGTTGGTACAGAAACACGTCAAATCACAAACCTTGCTGCTGGTAAAAAAGATACAGATGCAGTTAACGTGGCTCAATTGCGCAATGTAAACCTTAAAATTGCAGGCAATACGAATGACAATAACGGCAAAAATGACGTATTGTTAGATAAACAAACATTGACTGTAAAAGGCGATGGCACTTATGTAACGACTAAAGCTAATAACCAAACTATCGATGTAACGTTAACAAATGATACAAAGGATAAAATCGACAATGCAGCTAATAAAGATCTTTCCAACATCACAAATGTAGGTAAAAAGAATATCACTGCATTAGGTACAATTGTTGAGGCTGGTCATAATGTAACAATTCCAGCAGCTACTGTAGATACTACAACAGGTCAAAAAACATATACTGTAAATGCTATGGATACAAAGGTTTCTTTAGGCACTAGCGGCTTGATGACCCTTACAGGTGGTACACCTGATGCAAACGGTGTTCGTAACTATACTGTTGACGTAGATCCTACAAAGGTAGCAAAAACTGACCTATCCAATATTAATAACGATGGTAAAACTGTCATTCGTGAAGAGGCTCAAAAGGCCGTAAAAGTAATTGCTGGTCAAAATACAACTGTTACAGAAGGTACAGATGGCACATATAAAACATATGCAGTCAATGTAGCGGCAGCGGGAGATTACCGATTAGTAGAAAACAGTGCAGCTGCTGATAAAGCGTATACTGTAACTGGCAATAAAGTTGACTTAACAGTGCAAGATGGTAGTACTCCAGCGAATACGAAGACTGTAACAATTAAAGACATTGCTTCTAAAACAGAGTTAGATACTACAAAATCTGATTTAACAGATAAAATTAACAACACTAAAACAGATTTGATCAACACAGGTTTGAAGTTTAACGCAGACAACAATGATGTTAAGACAAATAAACTTGGCTCTACCGTAACTATATCTGGCGATACGAATATCACCACAAAAATTACGCAAACTGGTGATGATTCCACGATTGCTGTTACTTTGAATAAAGATCTTAATGTAAATACAGTGACGGCTACCAATACTGTGAAAGCTGGCACTGCTACTATGGGTAACCAAGGTACAACAGATAACAAAGGTGCTACACAAACTGGTAACTTTGTAACTGGTTTAGATAACACAGCATGGAACATGGCTAATCCTGTATTTGTATCTGGTCGTGCTGCTACAGAAGATCAATTGAAAACGGTTAGTGATGCGGTGAGAGCAGCGAATGCCGGTTCTAGTGACTATCGCTTGATTGAAAACGATACAGCTACTGACAAAGCGTATACTGTAACTGGCAATAAAGTAGACTTGAAGGTAAAAGACGATAAATCTGGTACTACTAATACTGTAACTATTAAAGATATTGCGTCTAAAACTGAGTTCGATAAATTAAACGATCGCGCTGTTAAATACGATGTAGATGGTTCTGGGAATGTAGATAAATCCAAGGTGACATACGAAGGCCCTACATATAATAGTACTAATAAATCTGGTGGTACTCACGTAACTAACGTGGCGTACGCAACAGGTAATGATGGTAGCGAAGCAGTTAACGTAGATTACTTAACTGACAAAATCAAAGATAGCTCCGATGCGTTGATCAACAAAGGCATGAAATTTGATGCTAACGTTGGTGGTGTTAAGACTAATAAACTAGGTTCTACTGTAAAAGTTCAAGGTGAAGGCACAGAAGCCGACGCTAACTATAGCGGTAAAAACATCAAAACATTTATTGGTCAAGACTCCAGTGGCAATACGACAATCGACGTTAAGATGAATAAAAATCTTGAGGTTGAAACTGTAACTGCTACAGGCGCAAATGGTAAAGACGGTAAAATCGGTATCAATGGTAAAGATGGTGTAACAACAAATCTTTCCATTACACGTGATGGTAAACCTGGTGTAGACGGTGCGGCTGGCACAACTACAACTCGTATCGTATATGAAAAACCAGATGGTACTACAGAAGAGGTTGCTACACTAAATGATGGCCTTCGATTCAAAGGTGACATGGGTCCTACTTCTAATGTAAAACTCAATAAACAAGTGGACGTAACTGGTGGCGTTACAAATGCAGCTGACCTTGCAACAGGTAACAATATCGGTGTTACATCTGCAGCAGTTGATGCTAATGGCAATGCTAAACTTCAATTGCAACTTGCTAAAGATATTACAGGCCTTAAATCTGTAACGGCTACAGATACTGTGAAAGCTGGCACAGCTACAGTGGGTAACCAAACTGCTATAGATAACAAAGGTGGCACTCAAACTGGTAACTTTGTAACAGGTCTAGATAATACAAATTGGAACATGACTGATCCTGTATTCGTACCTGGCCGTGCGGCAACAGAAGACCAATTGAAATCTGTTAGTGATGCGGTGAAAGCTGCGAGTGCAAGTGCATCTGACTATCGCTTGATTGGTGATCCAGCTAACACAACTGACGGTTCCTACAAGGTTACAAACAATCAAGTAGACTTGAAGGTTAAAGATGATAAATCTGGTACTACTAACACTGTAACTATCAAAGATATTGCGTCTAAAACTGAGCTCGACAAATTAGAAGATCGTGCTGTTAAGTATGATTTAGATGGTACAGGTAATGTAGATAAATCTAAAGTTACCTATGAAGGTCCTGCGTACAACAGTACTAACAAATCTGGTGGTACGCACGTAACTAATGTGGCATACGCAACAGGTAACGATGGTAGCGAAGCAGTTAACGTAGATTACTTAACTGACAAAATCAAAGACAGCTCCGATGCTTTAATTAACAAAGGCCTTAAATTCGATGCTAACGTTGGTGGTGTTCAAACTAACAAATTAGGCTCTACTGTAACTGTAAAAGGCGAAGGCACTGCAGCTGATGCAAACTACAGTGGTGAAAATATCAAAACATTCATCGAACAAGATACAGCTGGTAACACAACTATTAACGTGAAGATGAATAAAGACATCATTGCTGATTCCATCAAGGTTAACAAAGATGGCAGAGATGGCAAAGATGGCGTATCTATTACAGGTCCTACTGGCGTAGCTGGTCAAGACGGTAACAATGGTAAGGTTGGCATCACAGGTGCCAATGGTAAAGACGCAGTTTCCATCTCCGGTAAAGACGGCGTTGGTCATATCGGTTTATCAGGTCCTGCAGGCACTAACGGTATCAATGGCACAAATGGTATCGACATGTCCGTGAAAAATGGTTACGATGATGCTGCTAAAGGTGTTAAAGGCGAAAAAGGTGTAGACGGTGTAGATGGTATTACACGCATTGTGTACACAGACAATACTGGTGAACACCAAGTTGCCACAATGGACGACGGCATGTTATACGGTGGTGATGCTGGTGCTGTAATCAAGAAAAAACTTAACAATCAAGTAAATGTTAAGGGTGGCATTACTGACGAAACTAAATTGACTGCTGACGATAACATTGGTGTTGTATCTGACGGTACAGATATGTTGAAAGTTCGTTTGGCAAAAGATCTAAAAGGACTTAATACTGTAACAGCTGCTGAAACTGTGAAAGCAGGTACAGCGACTGTAGGTAACCAAGAAGCAACTAAAGCAGATGGCACTAAAGAAACTGGTAACTATGTAACAGGTCTTGATAACAAAACTTGGGATGCTGACAACATCGTAACTGGTCGTGCTGCTACAGAGGATCAATTGAAAGATGCGTTGGCAAACCAATCCAATGCAGGACTTAAATTCGATGCTAACGTTGGTGGTACTAAGACTAATAAATTAGGCTCCACTGTAATTGTAAAAGGTGAAGGCACTGATGCAGATGCTAACTACAGCGGCGAAAATATTAAGACTTTCATCGACCAAGATAATACAACTGGCACTACAACGATTAATGTTAAATTGAACAAAAACCTTGTAGCCGATTCCATCAAAGTCAATAAAGACGGCAAAGACGGTAAGGATGGTGTATCTATTACAGGTCCTACTGGCGTAGCTGGTCAAGATGGTAATAATGGTAAAGTAGGCATCACAGGTGCTGACGGCAAAGACGCAGTTTCCATCTCTGGTAAAGACGGTGTAGGTCATATCGGTTTAACAGGTCCTGCTGGTACAAATGGCAAGGACGGCTCCAACGGTATCGACATCACCGTTAAAAATGGTTACGATGATGCTGCTAAAGGTGTGAAAGGTGAAAAAGGTGTAGACGGTGTAGATGGTATTACACGTATTGTGTACACTGATAAGACTGGGGAACACCAAGTAGCCACAATGGACGACGGCATGTTGTACGGTGGCGATACTGGCACTGTAATCAAGAAAAAACTTAACAACCAAGTAAATGTTAAGGGTGGTATTACAGATGCAGCAAAACTGTCCAATGAAGATAACATTGGGGTAGTAGCTGATGGCACTGATACATTGATGCTCCGTCTTGCAAAAGACCTTAAAGGCCTAAATTCTGCTACTTTCAACAATGGTACAGATGGCAACACTGTTGTAAACGGTGGTGGCATGACTATTAATGATGCAGCAGGTAATCCGTTGACGTCCGTTACTAAAGACGGCGTTGTGATTACAGATGGTCCATCTATGACTAAAGATGGTATCGACGCTAGTGATAAGAAAATCACTAATGTAGCTGACGGCACAATAGGTGCAGGTAGTAAAGATGCTGTTAACGGCGGTCAATTACATACAGTGGTGGAAGACCTTAAAACTAAAGGTTTCGGTTTAACTGCTGAAGATGGCGCTTCTGTTAAGAAATCCCTTGGTGATACCGTAACTGTGAAAGGTGACGGTACGAACATTACTACATCTGTAGATAATGGTGCTGTGAAAGTAGCATTGGCTAGAGATCTCAATGTAGATACTGTTACAGCAAATACAGTGACTACAGGCGACACTAAGATGGATACAAATGGCGTAACTATTAAAGACGGCGCCAATGAAGCGACTAAGTTGACTAAAGATGGCTTGCAAATCAACGATGGTGGTAACAAAGCGGTTACTATTGATAAAGATGGTTTGACTATCGAAAACGGTCCTAAGGTAACTAAAGACGGCATTAATGCTGGTGATAAGAAAATCACTAATGTAGAAGATGGTACAATTGCTGCCGGCAGCAAAGACGCTGTAAATGGCGGTCAATTGCATACTGCAATGGAAGACATCAAGGCACAAGGCTTCGGTCTTAAAGCAGAGGATGGTCAATCTGTGAAGAAACCTCTTGGTGAAGTAATCGACCTCAAAGGCGACGGCAACATCAAGACTTCCGTAGATGGCACTGTGATTAAGATGTCCTTGAACGATACAATTACACTTGGCACAGATCCAGCAAAACAAGTTAAAGTTGACGGATCTACTGGTACGATTACTGCGGGTAATGGCGCTAACCAAGTTACAATCGATGGCAGCACAGGTTCTGTTACAGCAGGTAACACTGTGAAAGCTGGCGATGTAATCATGGGTAACCAAAGCTCGGGTGGTCAAAACGGTAACTTTGTGACTGGTTTGGACAATAAAACATGGAATCCTAACAACCCTGTAGCTGTTACAGGTCGCGCGGCAACAGAAGATCAATTAAAAGCTGTTAACGACGACTTTAACGAAAAAGCTAAAAATGGTCGTGTATTCCAAGGTGACCAAGCTGGTAACGATGGTAAAGTTGTTCGCGGTTTAGGCGATACAATGAACCTAAAAGGTGGCGCTGATGTAAATCGTTTAAGTGACAACAACCTAGCTGTTGTGAAGAACGCTGCAGGCGATGGCTATGATATCAAGTTGGCTAAGGACCTCAACCTAAAAGACGGTTCTACTACGTATACAAAAACTGTACCAGGAACTAATACTACAATTCCTTATACAGTAGATACAAAAGTAGATGGTGGTGGTATCACAATTACTCCATCCATCAACGGTCAACCTGTACCAGGTCACACTGTAAGCCTTACAGAAAATGGCTTAAACAATGGTAATAATACGATTACTAATGTAGCGCCAGGCATCAATGGCACTGATGCGGTTAACGTTAACCAATTGCGCAATGCTATGCATAGTGTAGATGGTAAAATCGCTGATGTTGGTGCAGCTAGCGCAGCCATGGCAGGTCTTAAACCATTGCAATATGATCCATTAGAACCTACACAAGTGTTGGCGGCTGTTGGCAACTATAAAGGTAGTACTGCTGCTGCTATTGGTATTGCTCACTATACAAATGAATCTACAATGCTTCATATGGGTGTTTCCTTAGGTGGTCATGATAATATGGTTAACGCTGGTGTATCTTATAAATTCGGTACATCTGACGCTAAAAAAGCAATTCCAGCACGTTACAAAGCAGGCCCAATCAGCTCTGCCTATGTAATGCAAGATGAAGTGGCTGCATTGAAAGCTGAGAACTTACGCATGAAACAACGCGATGAGGAATTATCTGCTAAGTACGAACAAGTACAACGAGATAATGAAGAGATGAAAGCTCAAATTGCAATGCTTATGAAACAAGCTGGGTTAACCAAATAATCATTCACTTGAGAGTGTATTGAGTATTTAAAACATAGGAAAGCCGCCCTGGGGAGGGCGGCTTCTAATGAGGGGGCTTATGAAACTAATTAAATTATTACCAGTTATGGCAATTGCTTCTGTATGTGTTGCTGGCCAAGTACATGCGGCACAAGATCCTTTGATGATGCCTGAACAACCTGCGGCTCCTTTGACTGCAGAACAACAAGACATCTCTCTTGCTGTTCCTAGTGAAGAGGTAAAAGCTGTAGTATCTGAATTTGCAGCATTCCAATTGGGGATGAGCAATGCTTTAATCCAAGACGACAATCGCGTAATGTCTGGTCAACAACGTTATACTAATAACGTGTTGTACTACATGAATGTTCGTCGTAGCTGGTACATTACAAGCCATCGCTATAAAAAAGACAGCTATGCTCGCGTAGCATTAGATCGCTTGTACTTAGATTACAAAGAATTTTTCACAAACCACACAACTGTGTCTGACATGAACAAAGCTGAATATGAAAGCCAAATTTTGGCAATTCTTGAAAAGAATACAGCTAACATGTCTAATGATGAATTGCGTTTCTACATGAACGAAATGGTAATCTACAGCTTGAAAGAAGCTATGCGTGCCAAACATGCTAAACACGTTCGTTAAGCAGTAGATATAACTGAAAATACATATGAAAGAGGTAACGATGATTGTCGTTACCTCTTTTTGATTAGGCTTATTTTATTTATAAAGATGTGTGGAAAATCATATAATAGTAGTATTATTAGGTCTATACTATACCCATGGCCGTATAGCACTTTATATATAGACAACCCTTACGTACTATACATAAATTTATACACAGGTATCCGAATATATGCAATTACTCCTAGTTACACAGCAATTACAATCCTTTTGGATACCCTATTTCTCTCTCAATAAGCTATATGGTCGTTGTTAAACAAATAGCCCCCGTAGGTTTTCCTACGGGGGCTTGTTTGTTAAAGAGGTTTAGTAATCTTATAAGTAGTGTATCAAGTATTACTATAAGAATTGTTTAATAGATTATCGTAAGGATTGTTTTATCATAAGGATTATTTTGTAAGTGTTAAGAATATATCAGGGTCACAGCCTAGCTAAATAGTATATGGGATGGCTATCTAGCTGGCTAGCTAACTGACTAATTAACTAATTAACTAATTAGTACTATTTGTCTAATTTAGACATGAGTTGACGTACTGTTTCTTGGAGCTCTTTATTTTGTGTTTCCAACGCTTGTACGCGTGCTTCAAGGTTTTGTGGGTGGTTCGTCATGTTAGACTTACCAGGTTTATAGGTAATTCCTACATTAGCCATAAGGTGGCTATTGAGTGTTACACCTGTAGTTAATAATAGATTGTCTCGATGGTAGTAACCAACACCGAAGGCAAGGGCATTGGCATTTTTATAATGACCATAGCCTGCCATATATTGAATGCGGTTGTCTGGATCGTAGCCCATAGGATGCAAAGCAGCTAATGCAGCGGCGCGAGCATCGCCCTTATTGGATTCAGATTCTACGCGACCGATATTTTGCTCTACATGACTAATGGAGCTTTGTAGTTGTGCATTTGTACTTTGACCAAGAGAATCGATCATTTGATGCACACCGTATAGTTGGGAACCGTTGATAGCATCTGTAGAGGTAGCGCTTACGCGACCTGCCGCTACATTAGTTATAGTCCGTTCTTTATCTTTAGCGCCTACAGATACGGTAGAAACAGGTGTAGAACCTGCATAGTTTACAGTCGTACCATTCTTAAAGGTATAGCTCGATGTGCCTACCACATCGCCATCCGTCGAATCGTTGCCGAGAATAACGGCATTCTCTAATGCTGTAGTTACATTATTACCCATGACGAAGGTGTTGTTCCCAGAGATGTGGTTATAGTTACCAATGCTATAGGAACCACTTGCATCAATGGCATTTTTCCCATATTGACCTTGACCGAATACGCCAGACTCAGTGGCCTTATCGGATAAGGTATTATAAGAACCGATAGCGAGACCCTTCTTGGCATTTACATTCGTATAATGACCGATGCCGAGGGTAAAATCAGCTTTCACCGAAGAACCAGAGCCAATGAGGACGGAATTATTAGCCGTGCTATTCGCCCCTTGGTAATGACCGAGCCATACGTTTTTAGTACCTTCGGATTTCTCGCCCGATTGGGTACCCATGATGATGGACATGGTCGCTTTCGCATTATTGGCAGTGAGGGAACCAGCGATTACGTTGTTGTCGCCCGTGCCATTAAGGAAGGTTTTGCCGCCTAATGTAATATTGGCGCCTCCCTTGGAACCATTACTGGATAGGGTGCCGATGGCGATGTTATTACCGTTCGAGTTAGGACTATTGATCACTTGATGGGTACTATTCGCAGCCCCTGCGGCGTGACCTAAGGTAATGTTGCCATCATTGGTGAAAGTCGTTCCTTCCGCGCCTATATTGTGTCCTGTCTGGACGATGTTAATCGGCGCTGCAGAAGCGACTCCCATAGATAGTGCAGTTAGCACGATACCAGTTAATACAAAATGTTTCTTACTCATCGCAATACACTCCTTTGCATCTGTCTCTTATACACATCTCCGAGCCCACGAGACCGGAGCCTATCTC
>OWIE01000598.1_pt1 | contig 11319 bp, 10 predicted proteins | sample 1733001 | NCBI WGS metagenome assembly OWIE01 (sample SAMN05065778, study PRJEB22554) | human gut metagenome | biome: ENVO:2100002; feature: ENVO:00000062; material: ENVO:00002003 | host: Homo sapiens | place: USA | reverse complement strand
AATTAAGTGCTGAAGTTCAAGGTTTCTATCCATTAGATCGTGATCACCGTTGGGTGCTATCAGGAAAAGCAACCGCCTCTTATGCAAATGGCTTAGGTGGTAAACGTGTACCGTTCTATCAACTTTATACGGCTGGTGGTATCGGTTCATTACGTGGCTTTGCTTACGGTGCGGTAGGTCCTAATGCGATTTATCAAGACAAATATGGTCAATGGTATCAAAGCACTGATGTCGTTGGTGGTAACGCGATGACTACAGCAAGCGTGGAGCTTATTGTTCCAACTCCATTTGTTGGAGATAAAAGTCAAAATAGCGTAAGAACCTCACTTTTTGTTGATGCAGCAAGCGTTTGGAATACAAAATGGAAATCAGATAAAGAAGGCTTAAAATCATCTCCGATTTATGCAACATTACCTGATTACAGTAAAGCAGGTCGAGTCCGTGCTTCAACTGGTGTTGCTTTCCAATGGCAATCACCAATTGGACCATTGGTATTCTCTTATGCGAAACCAATCAAAAAATATGAGAATGATGATGTAGAACAATTCCAATTCAGTATTGGTGGTTCTTTCTAATAAATTGAACTTTTAGGTTCTATTTAAGTCAAAATCTTCGTTCTGTGTCAGTGAGTTAGCTGGCACAGAAATATTTACTAAACTAATTTAAGGAAATTCAAACATGAAAAACGTAGTAAAAGTTACCGCACTTTCTTTAGGTCTTGCACTTGCATCAGGTTTTGCTGCTGCAGATGAAAATATCGCATTCATCAATGCTGGTTATTTATTCCAAAATCACCCAGATCGCCAAGCTGTAGCTGATAAATTAGATGCTGAATTTAAACCAATGGCAGATAAACTTGCTGCAAGCAAAAAAGAAATTGATGATAAAATCGTGGCATCTCGTAAAAAAGTAGAAGCAAAAATTGCAGCGTTACAAAAAGATGCACCTCGTTTACGTCAAGCTGAAATTCAAAAGCGTCAAGACGAAATTACTAAATTCGGTTCAGATGAAGAATCTGCATTAAGTAAATTAATGGAAGAGCAAGATAAAAAAGTGGCAGAGTTCCAAGAGTTAAACGAAAAACGTCAAACTGAAGAGCGTGGTAAATTATTGGAAAGCATTCAAGTTGCAACGAATAATTTAGCTAAAGCTAAAGGTTATACTTATGTTTTAGATGCAAACTCTGTCGTATTTGCGGTAGATGGTAAAGATATTACTGAAGAAGTATTAAAATCTATTCCAGCAACTGAAAAAGCAGCTCCAGCAAAAACTGAAGAGAAAAAATAATAGGTTCTCATAATGCAAAAATCCTATTCTTTACAGGAATTAGCAACAAAAGTCGGCGGTACCCTTCGCGGTAACGCCGACGTTGTCGTTAATAGTATTGCTGCTCTTTCAAAAGCAGATGCAAATCAGCTTACGTTCATTTCTAATGCAAAATTTCGCCCTTTATTAGCTGAATCTAAAGCAGGTATTCTTGTGGTGTCAGAAGCGGATGTGGAATTTTGCTCACCTGAAAGTAATTTACTTATTGTTAAAGATCCTTATGTTGCTTATGCAGTATTAGCTCAATATATGGATACTACCCCGAAAGCAGCTCAAAATATCCACCCAAGTGCGGTTATTTCTGAAAAAGCTTCAATGGGTGAAAATGTATCAATTGGTGCAAATGCTGTTATTGAAGAAGGTGTTGTATTAGGCGATAACGTAATTATTGGCGCCGGTTGTTTTGTAGGTAAATTCACCAAAATTGGTGCAGGTACACAGCTTTGGGCAAATGTAAGCGTTTATCATGAAGTAGAAATTGGACAAAATTGCTTAATTCAATCAGGTGCTGTGATTGGTAGTGATGGCTTTGGCTATGCGAATGATCGTGGCCGCTGGGTGAAAATTCCACAAGTAGGACAAGTGATTATTGGTAATAATGTCGAAATCGGTGCTTGTACCTGTATTGACCGTGGTGCCTTAGATGCGACAGTCATTGAAGATAACGTCATTATTGATAACCTTTGTCAAATTGCGCATAACGTTCATATCGGCACGGGTACAGCAGTCGCTGGCGGTGTCATTATGGCGGGTAGTCTAAAAGTGGGTCGTTATTGTTTAATTGGCGGAGCAAGTGTGATTAATGGTCACATGGAAATCTGCGATAAAGTCACAGTGACTGGCATGGGGATGGTAATGCGTCCAATTACTGAACCAGGCGTTTACTCATCGGGTATCCCATTACAAACCAATAAAGAGTGGCGAAAAACAGCCGCACTTACCTTGGGGATTGATGGTATGAATAAACGACTGAAAGCCCTTGAGAAAAAACTTGGCTAAGATTTTTAAAACGTACCCTAGGGTGCGTTTTATTTTTATACAGAAATATCGTATAATTCCAGCGTTTTATTGTTATTTATTTTAAAGGTATTAGACGTGTCAGAGAATCAAGTAAGTAAAGTAATTGAAGCAAAAGAAATTATGACCTTATTGCCACATCGTTATCCATTTTTATTAGTGGATCGTGTGTTAGACTACAAAGAAGGTGAATGGTTAAAAGCAATTAAAAATATCAGCGTAAACGAACCTTGTTTTACCGGTCATTTCCCTGGAGAGCCAATTTTACCAGGTGTGTTAATTCTTGAAGCTTTGGCGCAATCAATGGGGATCCTTGCATTTAAAACCCATGAATTAAAAGGTGGCGAATTATTCTATTTCGCAGGTATTGATGAAGCGCGTTTCAAACGCCCAGTATTACCTGGAGATCAAATGGAATTGAACGTTCAAGTGATTAAAGAACGTCGTGGTATTACAGCATTCACGGGTATTGCAACTGTAAACGGTGAAGTAGCTTGTGAAGCCAAATTAATGTGTGCTCGTCGATAATTAAAGAAAATTAAGGGGTAAGTATGATCCACCCAAGTGCAAAAATTCACCCAACCGCGCTTGTTGCTGATGGCGCAGTTATTGGCGAAGACGTTGTTATCGGTCCTTTCTGTATTATTGAAGGGAGCGTTGAGATTAAAGCGCGTACCGTTTTAAACTCTCATATTGTCGTGAAAGGAGACACCGTAATTGGCGAAGATAACCAGATTTATCAATTCGCTAGCATTGGTGAAGTCAACCAAGATTTAAAATATAAGGGCGAAGCAACGAAAACCATTATTGGTAATGGCAACCTTATTCGAGAACATGTGACGATTCACCGCGGCACAATCCAAGGTGGTGGTGTAACACGTATTGGTAACAACAACTTATTGATGATCAACGTCCACGTTGCCCACGATTGTCAAATAAAAAATAACTGTATTTTAGCAAACAATGCAACCCTTGCGGGGCACGTTGAATTAGATGATTTTGTGATTGTTGGTGGCATGTCTGCGATTCACCAATTTGTGGTCGTCGGTGCGCACGTAATGCTAGGTGGTGGTTCTATGGTTAGCCAAGATGTGCCGCCTTATGTGATGGCACAAGGTAACCATGCACAGCCTTTTGGTGTTAACCTTGAAGGATTAAAACGTCGTGGTTTTGATAAACCAACCATGCACGCGATTCGTAACGTCTATAAAATGATTTACCGCAGTGGTAAAACCCTTGAAGAAGTGTTGCCTGAAATTGAACAAATTGCGCAAACAGAATCTGCAATTAGTTTCTTTGTGGAATTCTTCAAACGTTCTACTCGTGGCATTATTCGTTAATTAACGTTTTTTTTCTCGTTAAGAGAAAATGATGAATAACAAAGAGACCGCACTATGATTTGTTCAAAGTGCGGTCGTTTTTTAGGATAAATTTGATGATAAAAGAAAATCCGACTATTGCAATTGTTGCCGGTGAAGTGTCTGGTGATATTCTTGGTGCAGGTCTCATTCAAGCGCTTAAACGCCACTATCCGCAAGCTAAATTTGTCGGGATTGGTGGTGAGCGAATGATTGCTCAAGGTTTTGAAAGCTTTTTTGATATGGAAGAGCTCTCTGTCATGGGGCTAGTAGAAGTACTTAAACATTTACCTCGATTGCTTAAAATTCGTCGCAGTGTCATCGAACAACTTTCTGCTATTAAACCGGATGTATTTATCGGTATTGATGCACCGGATTTTAATCTTACCGTTGAACTGAAATTAAAAGAAAAAGGGATTAAAACCATTCATTACGTGAGCCCATCTGTATGGGCTTGGCGTCAAAATCGTATCTACAAAATTGCCAAAGCAACTCATCAAGTATTGGCTTTTCTTCCTTTTGAAAAAGCTTTTTATGATCGTTTTAATGTGCCTTGTCGTTTTATTGGCCATACCATGGCAGATGCGATTCCATTAAAACCAAATAGAACGGAAGCTTGCCAGACCTTAGGTATTGATGAAAAAGGACGTTATCTTGCCATTTTAGTGGGAAGCCGTGGTAGCGAAGTCGGGTTTCTTACTGAACCATTTCTAAAAACTGCTTTGTTATTAAAAGAAAAATATCCAGACTTACAGTTTTTAGTCCCTTTGGTGAATGAAAAACGTCGCCAGCAATTTGAGGAAATAAAGGCTCAGATTGCACCTGATCTCGATATGCATTTAATTGATGGTAAAGCACGCCAAGTGATGATTGCTGCCGAAGCAACTTTACTAGCTTCAGGTACCGCTGCACTTGAAGCGATGTTGTGTAAATCGCCAATGGTGGTAGGGTATCGAATGAAACCTTTCACGCATTTTTTGGCAAAACGATTGGTCAAAACAAAATATATTTCATTGCCTAATTTGTTAGCGGATGAAATGCTTGTGCCAGAAATGATTCAAGAAGATTGCGAACCGCAAAAATTAGCAGAACAACTTTCTCAGTATTTAGGCGATGACGAAAGTGCGGTCAAATCTCGCAGTGTTTTAATTCAACGTTTTACAGCGTTGCATAAATTAATTCAATGTGATGCGGATAGCCAAGCCGCACAAGCTGTGATTGATTTATTGGAGCAAAAACATGACTGATTTTGTTTATCCTGAAGGTTATCAACTATTTGCCGGGGTGGATGAAGTTGGCCGAGGCCCTTTAGTGGGGGCAGTTGTAACGGCAGCGGTAATTTTAGATCCTAATAATCCGATAACCGGTTTGGCAGATTCTAAAAAGCTCAGCGAGAAAAAACGGCTTGCACTCGCAGCAGAAATTAAAGAGAAGGCCTTAGCTTGGGCAATGGGGCGAGCAGAGCCAGCAGAGATCGATGAACTGAATATTCTGCATGCCTCTATGTTAGCCATGGAGCGAGCAGTAAAAGCCTTAAAAATTCAACCGCACTTTGTGTTGGTGGATGGTAATCGTATTCCGCCTAATCTAGGTTTGCTAGCTCAAGCCGTGGTGAAAGGGGATTCACTTGTGGCTGAAATTAGCGCTGCCTCTATTTTGGCAAAAGTCGCACGGGATCAGGAAATGGAAGAATTAGATAAAAAACACCCTGAATATGCTTTTGCTCAACATAAAGGGTATCCGACCAAATTACACTTAGAAAAATTAGCGGAACTGGGTCCTTTACCAGAGTATCGTCGTAGTTTTTCACCCGTGAAGAAAGCATTAGGCATAGAAGAATAGTTAGAGTGAAAGGTCGTAAGATTAAAGGATAGAGTATGAATACCATTTTTGATCATGCACTTTGGGTGAGCCCATTATTTTGGACATTAATGTTGCTTGGCGTAGCCATCATTTTATTTGTGCATAATAAAATTCGTATGGATGTGGTGGCATTATTGGTGATGCTCTCTTTTTATCTAAGTGGCATTCTCAGTATCCAAGAGATCTTAGTTGGCTTTAGCGATCCTAATATTATCCTTATTGCTTTACTCTTCATTGTGGGGGAAAGCTTGGTTCGGACAGGAATTGCTTATCGTGTGAGTGACGGCATCTTGAAAGTTGCGGGAAATAGTGAAGCTAAAGTGCTTATTTTACTGATGCTTTCAGTGGCTGGATTAGGTGCATTTATGAGTTCTACTGGCGTGGTTGCGGTGTTTATTCCTGTTGTGATTATGATTTGCCGTCAAATGAATATTTCCCCAAAACGATTAATGATGCCGTTAAGCGTAGCGGGATTAATCAGTGGGATGATGACGTTAATCGCGACAGCCCCTAACCTTGTGGTGAATGCAGAGTTAGTAAAAGATACGAATCTTCGTCTTGAGTTTTTTGATTTCACCCCGATCGGATTATTGATCTTAGCGTTGGGTATGGGCTATATGCTTATCGCTCGTCGATGGCTTTCGGATAATAGTGATGAAAGCAATCAAGATACCATGCAAAGCTCCATGAATGAGCTAATTAATGAATATGGTTTGAAAGATCGTACCAAACGTTTGGTGGTGAAAAGCACGTCTCCTTTCGTGGGTAAAACCTTAGACCAACTTCATTTGCGTTCTAGCTATCAACTAAATGTGTTGGCGATTGAGCGTTGGAAACATTTCCGTCCAAGTTACATCATGCCACTTGGCACCTCAGAGATAAAAGCAAAAGATATTCTCATGGTGGATTTGGAACGCTGTGATTTTAATTTCGATATGTTTTGCCAAGAATTTCATCTAGAGCCAGCCGAAATCAAATCACAATCGTTTGATCAGCAGGCACGTTCCATTGGAATGGCCGAGTTAATTATTGTGCCGAACTCTGCCTGTATTGGTAAAACCACTGCAGAGTTACAATTCCGCACAAAATATGGCTTAAATGTGGTTGGGATTAAACGAGATGGTGTGGTGTTGAGTGATGCTTTTAAAGAAAAATATCGCTCAGGTGATTTGCTTTTAGTGATTGGCGATTGGCGACTTATTCAAGCGATGCGTGATCGTCGAAAAGATTTCCTGGTATTGAATTATCCGAAAGAAATGGAGCGTGCCGTACCAGCTCAACGTCAAGCACCACTAGCCTTACTATCCATTTTGACTATGGTGGTACTGATGGTTTCAGGTGCTGTGCCGAATGTTGTGGCTGCCTTGATTGGTTGTTTAATGTTGGCTTATTTCCGTTGTGTGGATGCTAAAAGTGCTTATGACTCCATTCAATGGCCTAGCCTTATTCTGATTATCGGAATGATGCCATTTTCGACCGCACTTCAAAAAACAGGTGGAGTTGAATCTGCGGTGAAATGGTTAACACAAATCATTGATGGATGGGGAATGTATCCTGTATTGATAGTACTCTTTGTATTTTGTGCATTAGTCGGGTTGTTTATATCGAATACTGCTACTGCAATTTTGATGGCACCCATTGCGATTTCTCTTGCTCAGCAACTTAATGTGTCTCCCGTGCCATTTGCAATGGTTGTCGCGATTGCTGCTTCAGCTGCATTTATGACCCCAGTCTCTTCTCCAGTAAATACCATGGTGGTGGGACCAGGTGGCTACAAATTTGCTGACTTTATTAAAATCGGCGTACCCTTTACCTTAATTGTTATGCTGGTGACTGTGTTTATTGTGCCAATACTGTTTCCATTTTAAATGAAAGACTAGTTAACAATATAAATTTATTTGCTCATAGTTTACTCTTTATTAATTCTTGAGTTGTTTACTAGATTATTTTTTGTTATGCTACCTTGCATCATCCATGATGATAAATAGTGATTATCTTTTATTTTTATCCGTTTAGTCGAGGAATTCCTTTATGAGAAAAGTAACACTTTCCGCATTAGCTATAGCTCTTGCTATGGGATTATCAGCTTGTTCATCAAGCCAAGAAGAAAGTTATGACCCGTCTTCTAATGATGTTGCAACTTTCCAACCGAATAAATCTTCATCAGAAAATAATTCGTCAAACCAATCTGCATCTGAAAATGATTCAGCAAATCAAACAAACGAATCAAATAACCAAAAACAATCAACTCGCCCTCACTTGACAATAATTGAAAAGGGACCGTTAAGTAAAGGGCACCCATCATCAGCGAAAGATTACGCTATTCCAACAACTGGTAAATTTAATGGGATTGCTTATGAGTTTCGCAGCCACTATAACACTGACAGAATTGAGAATCCAAAAGTACATCAATTATCAACGGATAATATCTACGTGTTAAACATTAATGGTAAACGCATTGATATTGCACCAGAGGGTGTAAATCCAGCGTATACTTACGTGGATAAGGATGGAGAAATTCATTTAAGTACAGGGGCTTTTGTTAACGGTGTAGTTTTCCAAGACAGTATGCAAAACGGGATTTATCAAAACCAAAAAGATGGAAAAACCTACGTTTATATCCAAGGTGAACTTACTCCGATAGATAATATTCCAAAAAGTGGTGAAGCTCGTTATCTTGGTTTGAGTAGCTACCATGTGAATAATTATACACTACATGAAGGTTCTCTTGATGGCGCTCCTCCAAGATTTGGTATTGTGGGTGTTGATATGACGGCAAATTTTGAAGATAAAACAGTTGCTGGCCACCTAGTTCATACCAGTGCAGCGAAGAATAATAATGTAGTAGCTGAATTAGAAGGAACTATCTCTGGAAACCAATTCAGTGGTACAAAAAATGATACAAAACTGCAAGGCGCATTCTTTGGTGAAAATGCTAATGAAATGGGTGGTGTTTATATCAATGAGAAAGAAGGTTTTAGTGGTGCATTTAGTGCGAGACATGAATGGTAGTTAAGTGTCGTTAATCATGTTTTAATGAATGTTAATAAAAAAGAGCGGTCAAAATTGACCGCTCTTTTTATACCTCAGCGAGATTATTTATTTAATTTCGCTTTGTAAGTTGGGTTCATTAAGTTTTCTACAGAAAGAATGTCATCCAATTGTTCTGCTGTTAATAAACCTTTTTCTAATACCACTTCACGTACGCCTTTACCGGTTTGAGCACAGATTTTACCCACTAAGTCGCCATTATGGTGACCGATAAATGGATTTAAGTAAGTCACGATACCGATTGAGTTAAATACGTAGTTTTCACAAATTTCTTTGTTTACAGTAATACCGTCTACACATTTATCGCGTAAGTTCACGCAAGCATTGGTTAAGATGTCGATAGATTCAAACATTGCTTGGCCAATCACTGGTTCCATTACGTTTAATTGTAATTGACCCGCTTCAGATGCGAAAGTAACGGTAGTATCGTTACCAATTACTTTAAAGCAAACTTGGTTTACCACTTCTGGAATAACAGGATTCACTTTTGCAGGCATGATAGAAGAACCTGCTTGTAATTCAGGTAAGTTAATTTCTTTAATACCTGCACGTGGACCAGAAGAGAGTAAACGTAAGTCGTTACATACTTTAGATAGTTTTACTGCGGTACGTTTTAATGCACCGTGAACCATGACATAAGCGCCACAGTCAGATGTTGCTTCAATTAAGTTTTCTGCTGGTACGCAAGCTAATCCAGTTACTTCAGCAAGGCGTTTTACAACTAGTTCTGTATAGCCTTGTGGAGTATTTAAACCCGTACCGATTGCCGTTGCACCAAGGTTTACTTCAAGGAGTAAATCTGCAGTACGTTTTAAGTTACGCACTTCTTCTTCAAGTAATACCGCAAAGGCTTTAAACTCTTGACCAACCGTCATAGGTACAGCATCTTGTAATTGAGTACGACCCATTTTTAAGATGTTCGCAAACTCTTTTGCTTTATTATCAAAACCGTCGTGTAAATATTGAATTTTATCGATCAATTTTAAGATGCTGTTATACACTGCAATACGGAAGCCAGTAGGGTACGCATCATTGGTTGATTGGCTTGCGTTAACGTGATCCATCGGGTTAATCACGTTATATTCGCCTTTTTTATGACCAATTTTTTCAAGCGCAAGGTTAGCAACCACTTCATTGGTATTCATATTGACAGACGTACCTGCACCACCTTGATAGACGTCTGATGGGAATTGATCTAAGCATTTCCCCGTGGTAAGGATTTCATCACAAGCTGCTACAATCGCTTTTGCAATATCACTTGGAATTGCACCTAATTCACCATTGGCTAAAGCCGTTGCTTTTTTCACCATCACCATGCCGCGTACAAATTCCGGTACATCAGAAATGGTTACATTAGAAATGTTGAAGTTTTCGACCGCTCTTAATGTGTGGATACCCCAATATGCATCCGCTGGCACATCACGTTCGCCTAATAAATCCACTTCTTTTCTGTATTGAGTCATTTTAATCACCTTTTTTGGTTGTTAATTAATTTGAGGTAATTATAGGAATTTACATCGAAAATAAATTTGATATGGATCACATTTCAAATAAAAGGTGTAAGAGATATTTTCATTTCTCACATAAGTTTTTTTAGGGCAAGAATTTTTTTATTTATCCCCTTGAAACCGAAAAAGTTATCCCCACATTTAAAACACTTTATTTTAATAAGAAGGAAATTAATCATGAATATTCGTCCTTTACACGATCGTGTAATCATCAAACGTGAAGAAGTAGAAACTCTTTCAGCTGGCGGTATTGTATTAACCGGTTCAGCAGCGACTAAATCAACCCGTGCAAAAGTATTAGCAGTAGGTAAAGGTCGTATTTTGGAAAATGGTACTGTTCAACCTTTAGATGTAAAAGTTGGTGATACGGTCATTTTCAATGATGGCTATGGCGTGAAAAGTGAAAAAATCGACGGTGAAGAAGTGTTAATCATTTCTGAAAACGATATTTTGGCGATTGTGGAATAATTTAAATTAAGGAAAAAAGAAAATGGCAGCAAAAGACGTAAAATTTGGTAACGATGCACGCGTAAAAATGCTTAAAGGTGTGAATGTACTAGCAGATGCGGTAAAAGTGACTCTTGGCCCTAAAGGTCGTAATGTAATTTTAGATAAATCATTTGGTGCACCAACCATCACTAAAGATGGTGTATCTGTCGCACGTGAAATTGAATTAGAAGATAAATTTGAAAATATGGGTGCGCAAATGGTGAAAGAGGTTGCCTCTAAAGCCAATGATGCAGCCGGTGACGGTACAACGACCGCAACAGTTCTTGCTCAAGCTATCGTAAATGAAGGCTTAAAAGCTGTGGCTGCAGGCATGAACCCAATGGATTTAAAACGCGGTATCGATAAAGCGGTAAGTGCGGTTGTTTCTGAGCTTAAAAATTTATCTAAACCTTGTGAAACTTCTAAAGAAATTGAGCAAGTAGGGACAATTTCGGCTAACTCAGATAGCATTGTAGGTCAATTAATTGCTCAAGCAATGGAAAAAGTGGGTAAAGAAGGCGTGATCACCGTAGAAGACGGTACAGGTCTTGACGATGAATTAGCGGTTGTGGAAGGGATGCAATTCGATCGTGGTTACTTATCACCTTATTTCATCAACAAACCAGAAACGGCAACGGTTGAATTAGATAACCCATACACTGTCTCTTATACACATCTCCGAGCCCACGAGACCGGAGCCTATCTCG
>OWIE01000589.1_pt1 | contig 11417 bp, 10 predicted proteins | sample 1733001 | NCBI WGS metagenome assembly OWIE01 (sample SAMN05065778, study PRJEB22554) | human gut metagenome | biome: ENVO:2100002; feature: ENVO:00000062; material: ENVO:00002003 | host: Homo sapiens | place: USA | reverse complement strand
CTACACTTATGCGATCGTCGGCAGCGTCAGATGTGTATAAGAGACAGATACTAATTCCTTATTCTTAAAATACATCTCTTTTATCCGTTCCAGCGTGATATCCGCCAGCTTCTTTTTTTCTTCCTTGGAAAGTTCATTCGGATAAATGGGCTCTCCATATTCGATAACCACGTGGTTTTTTTTAATCTTGGGAAAATGATCCTCAAAAACATCCCCTGCATTATTCAGGGCAATGGGAATGATGGGGCAGCCGCTTTTTTCTGCAATTTTAAAGCTGCCTGCATGAAACGGCAGGAAAGTATCGGCAATCTTGTTGCGGGTACCCTCCGGGAAAATGCAGATAGAAATCCCGTCTTTGATTTTTCCGATTGCAGCGAGGATGATTTTGGCGCCCTGCTTCAGATCCTTGCGGTCAAGGAACAGGCAGTGCAGATTTTTCATCCAGTGGCTGAGAAGAGGAATTTTCAGCATCTCCAGCTTGGCGACATAGCCGGTAGGGCGGGGAACGCGTACGTAAGTCATAAGGATGTCAAAATAGCTCCTGTGGTTTCCGATATAGAGGACAGCCTGGTCTTTAGGAATCCGTTCCTCACCGATATAAGTGATTTTCACGCCGGACAGCCTCAGGCACCAGCGGAACGCCCAATTGACAATGGCCAGGGAGCTGCGGTTTTTGATATCCATATTAAATTTGCCGATAATCCATTCCGCAATGAGAAGCGGTATGCTCAGGATAAGAAAAATAACTACAAAAAGAGCGACACTGATAAAACGAATCATAGGATAATCCCTTCCTTTTCTGGTTGCGTAAAGGCAGCAGAAGCAAAGGCTATGCTGCCTTTTTAGTATATACTACCATTATTGGCAAAGCAAGAGATTATAGGCATGCGGCGCCTGTTTTTTTCGGCGTCGCCGCTGTGCGTTAAATCAGAGGTTGAATTCCTGAAAAAGCTGATCCTGGTAAACGGGATCTATAACCGCCTTTTCTATTTCCCCGCTCCTGGATTCCCGGATGAGAAGACAGATTAACTGGTTTACTCTGTTTTGGCCTTCTTCCTTAACACTGGCCATATGTTCCTGTTCATCATACTCCGTAAATAACATATTGATTACCTCCGCGCGATGATTTATAAGAATATCCTTCAGAATGTTTTCACGGATACACTCCCGGATTGCCATATCGACTGCTTCAGTGAAGGGTAAATCCAATGTCAGTTTTTCTCTGACCTTTGCGATAAACAGAGAATACTCTTTCAGTCTGCCGCATTTTTCCATCAATTCACGGTTCCTTCCTTTGTTGATGTTAAGCATGAGCGCTTTGCATTCCAGGCATGGCTCCATGGTGGTTTTAGAGTGGGGAAAGGCATCGGACATCTTCAGCTGAGAACGATCCGGCTGTTTTTCCGTACCATTATAAAATATAACATATTGTGGCCTGGGCAGAGGGATCAGCTTGCTTCCATATAGATTGTACTTATATTTTTTCAGATACTTCTGATAAGTTTCCGCAAAATATAAGAACCCTCTTACCGGCATATTTGGATTTACCGTGCTCTGATGTTCATAAAGATTGAGGATGTCGCCAATTAAAAAGGATATATCATTTTTCATTTTCAGATAAAGCATGTTTTCCAAAGTAACAATATGCAGTTCATCGGCATTGTTGTAGTGAGTGTCGTTGACTGCATTGTATAAATCAAGCAAATCCTTCTTTTCCCGGAACACTAACCGGAAAAGGCGATCCTTATATTCTTTTGAGATTTTAACTTCCAAGTCTTTTGTCTACCTCCATTATATCGTTTTTATTAACAGATTACAACGTAAAAGAATAGATTATTAAACCATAGGCAAAACACCACGCTTTCATTCTGCAGTCATAACAGCAGTTTTATATTTTGTATTGATAAGGAAATAAGCGGCAGATACGCCGGATAAAAATAAGAAGTAACTTTAATTTACCATATTCAGAAGGAGGCTGCAAGTATATGATAAAATTATGTGGACGGCAGTTTCCCTGATAGCAGCGGTTCAGCCCTGATTTCCAAAAATTAAGTAATGAATCTAAAAAAACAATACAATTCCTGAAAAGAAGTTTTGCTAGAATAAAGATATCAGGAAACAACAAATGGGGCTGGCTGAAAGAAAGGTGTTCGGCTTCCCTGATTTGCGTACGCGACAGGGCGTACAGATGGGAGAGGAAAATGAAGAAGAAGGTAGTCAGTATTTTATTATGTGCGGCCATGGGGATGACGGCCCTGGCAGGCTGCGGAAACAGTTCAGGATCAGGCTCTGCGGCGAGTGAACCGGCGGCAGCAGTACAGGAGGAGAGCAGGGAAAGCACAGAGGAAGCCACGCAGGCCGGTGAAAGCCAGGAGAGCGCAGCAGCGGAAAATACCGCAGTGGACGGCGGAGGGGAAACACTGAATGTCATGTGCCATTCCAGCTGGAGGACCGATGAAGCGAATGCAGTGTTTGATTATGTTGCGGAAAAGTGCAATGTGAAGTTTGAATTTGAGGAAGTTCCGGAGGGCGGTTCCGGGAATGAGCTTATTTTTGCAAAAATGCAGTCCGGAGAGGTCCCGGATATCCTCTGGTGGCAGGGAGCGAAGACGAGCGCAACGGAAATCGGGGAAGATTTATTTATGGAACTGTCCGGGGACTGGACGAAGGATTATAATGCCAACATTCTGGAATCCCCGAACCAGACTTATAACGGCAGACTGATATGCGCGCCCTTCGGTGATGTGACCGTATTCGGCATGTGCTACAATAAACAGGTTTTTGCGGATAACAATATTCAGATCCCCCAGACCTGGGATGAATTCCTGGCGGCCTGCGAGACGCTTAAGGCGGCGGGAGTTACCCCGATGTATATTTCAGGGACGACAGATAATGAGTGGACGCTTCAGATCATTCCCATTGATGCCCGTCTGAAACAGGAAAGCATGGAGCCCGGCAGTATCGAGGCTCTCAACAGCCATAAAAAGCTGTGGGCGGATATGGAATATATGCAGGTCACCTTCGAACGGATGAAGGAAATGAAGGATAAGGGCTATATTCAGGATACCTTCCTGTCGGACAGCTATGCGGATGCCCAGGAAGCGCTGCTCACAGGTACAGCAGCCATGTATCCTCAGGCAACCTGGATTTATGCGGAATTAACCAAGCTGGCGGAATCAGAAGAGGAGCTGGATAATATCGGTTTCTTCCCCATTCCGGCTACGGATGCGGCGGATTCCATCGCCTATACGGAAACACCCACAGGCTTCGTGATTCCGGTAAGCGGCAAGAAAGCGGATTTGGCGGCACAGATCGTGGGAGAACTGGTATCGAAGGAAGCGATGACAGAGTATTATAAGCTGCATCAGGGCATTCCGGCTGTAAATGGTGTGGAAGTGGAACTGAGCAGTATTCCGGCAGATGTATCCGCTCTGATGGAAGCAGGGAAAACAAATACTCTTCCGAATACCCTTTATTCCACCCCGTCCATGGCGAGTGATGTACAGGCCATGCTGGCAGGCGATAAGACCCCGAAGGATGTGCTGGCAGGCTATGACACCGACTGGGATACCTATGCAAAAGAAGCGGGGAACCCGGACTGGGGCTATTGATTCGGTAAGGCAGCGGACAGCGTTCCGGTTTTGAAAGCAGATAATTGACAGTGTGAAAAATGGGGGAGGTGTTATACGGGATTCTTTCCCGGGTTTGGGTATTCAGCCGGGAAAGAGCTTCGCAGGGCACCTCCCTCTTTTGAAGGAAGGAATGGTTTATGTTAAGAAAAAAGCAATACCCGGTCTATTTTATCCTGCCCGGCATTTTTCTTTTTGTCATGTTTTTTATTGTCCCCTTTCTTGTGGGCTTCCGGTATTCCTTTACCAACTGGAATTTTAAAAGGGCCGATTTTATCGGTTTGGAAAACTATATAAGTATTTTAAAGAATCCCAATATGAGCATTGCCTTTAAGAATACGTTTCTTTTCACCATTGTAACCACAGTGGGAAAGGTATCCATAGGTATGCTTCTTGCGGTGCTGCTGAACAGAAAGCTGAAAACCACCAATTATCTGCGTACGGTATTTTATCTGCCGGCAGTGGTTAATTCCATAGCGGTAGGAATTGTATTCACCTCTTTGATGCATCCCTCCAAGGGCCTGATAAATACGGCCCTGAGGACAATCGGGCTCACCGGCTTCCAGCCCAAATGGCTGACAGACACGAGTATAGCCATGCTGTCCATCTGCTTTATTGAAATCTGGAAATGGTCGGGCTATACCATGATGATTCTGCTGGCGGGCATGCAGAATATTTCCAAAGATTATTATGAAGCGGCGATTATGGACGGGGCCACCAAATGGCAGCAGTTTAAAAAGATCACCTTCCCTCTTCTGATGGCTTCCATCAATAATGTGGTTGTTTTAAGCATTATCGGCGGGCTGAAGGTATTTGATATCGTTGTGGCGACCACAGGAGGAGGACCGGGCTATGCCACGGAGGTTTTCAACACTATGATTTATAATTCGTACAGCTACCAGAAATACGGGGAAGCTACGGCGGGAACGACGCTGCTGGCAGGTATGATCCTTATCATAACCTTGTGTACCTACCGGACGATTGCCAAAAATGAGGTGGAATTATAATGAATAAGAAAAAAATGAAACAGGTTGTTTTTGAAATAATGGGAGTCCTGATCAGCTTTCTTGTCCTGATTCCTTTTCTGATGGTTTTCTTAAATTCCATGAAAAGCAAGAGGCAGGCCAATCTGCTGCAGCTGAGCCTGACCGGGATTTCCTGGGAACAGTTCCTGGAGAATTACGGTACCGTAATCCGGGAGGCGCGGCTTGTTTCCAGCTTCCTGAACAGCGCGGTCGTTACCTTTCTGGGGGCGGCGCTGGTTCTTTCATGTGCCTCCATGGCGGCATTTGTTGTGGTGAGAAGAAAAACAAGGGCCATGAAGGCGGTGAATAATTTCATCGTCATGGGACTGACTCTTCCGCTGGCCATGGTGCCTGTTTATTTTATGCTGTCAAAAGTACATATGACCACTGGAACAGGAGCGGTTGCAGGTGCTATACTGGTATATGCAGCCAGCATTTTCCCTTTTATTTTTTTCATCTATACCGGTTTTATCAAAGGGATTTCCAGTGAAATCGACGAGGCCGCGATCATCGACGGGGCGAGCCCGCTCCTTATGTATTTCCGTATCATTTTCCCTCTGCTGAAGCCGGTGACCATCACGGCGCTGATGCACTGCGTGATGTCTATATGGAATGATTTCGGGATCTCGCTTTATTTACTGAACAGTGCGAAGAGGACGACGGCGGTACTCACCACTTATTTGTTTATGGGGCAGAAGGCGTCGGACTGGCAGCTGTTATTTGCGGATGTGGTATTGGTTTCCATGCCCATTGTCATCTTGTATCTGTTCATGCAGAAATACATTGTGGCAGGGCTGGCAGACGGCGCGGTGAAGGGTTGATCCAATGAAAAAAACGTTTTTCAGCATGAAGCATAAATTTGTCATTATGGTAGCCAGCCTTCTTCTGGCTTTTGTCCTGGCGACAACCGTGATCTGGGGAGTGGCCTTTACCAGTGAAATCACCGAGCGCGGAGTGGAATATGCCGGACAGATGACGGAAACGGCCAACCGGAATGTGGAAAGCTATCTGAAAAAGCTACGTCTCATCGCTTTTGTCCTGCAGAATAATTACCTGGCAAAGCCCATACTGAATAAAACTTTCTACGAGGATGACAGTGAGCGTCTGACGGATATGAGAAATATGCAGCTTCTTTTAAAAGCCGTGATGACCGGGGCAGAATATATGCAGAATATTTATGTGTATACGGAAACCGGAATGGAATTTTCCGCAGGAGGAGCTTACACCGAACTGGATGAGGAAACGCTTGCGTATTATAAGGCGATGGCCGGAAAGCAGGAAGTGGTATTCGGGGTACAGAAGGCCAGGGATAAATACGATTATCCGCGGATTGTGCTGACAAAGCAGCTGAATATGGGAAAAGAAACGCCGGGAGCCTGGGTTGTCATGCTGATTAACTGCCGTGGGATTTACGGGATTTATAACGAAACGGAGAGATATGATTCAGGGCTGATCATATGGGATCAGGCCCGACGTCAGGAAATATACAGAAATAATCTGGAACGGTTTGAGCAGGAAGGGGAAATCGGGGCGGATGAGATAAGCGCATTTGCCCAAAAGGAAGACAGGGCGGTCATAAGGCTGGGGAACCGGAAGGCGCTGCTCATGAAGATGACGTCGGAGGTAACCGGATGGCAGAGCATCGTGCTGATTCCCTATGAGCAGATTTCCGGACAGCACAGCAGAATGCTGTCGATCAATGCGGTGGTTCTGGTGCTGCTTTCCCTGGCTGCGGTGATACTCTGCCGCATCCTGGCCAATCGTTTCCTGAAAAACATAGAAATCCTCACCGATGCGGTGGGCAGCATACAGAAGGACAATCTGTATCTGGACATATCCATTCATTCCGGTGATGAGGCGGAGGTGCTGTATCACCGCTTTGAGGATATGATCAGCCGTATCAAGGAACAAATCGCAGATATGAAAAAGCATGAAAAGGAAAAGCGCTTTTTGACATTGAGGGCCCTGCAGGCGCAGATCAATCCTCATTTTCTGTACAACAGCCTGAACACCATCAAATGGATGGGGCAGATGCAGGGAGCCGATTCCATTGTGGATGCGGTGAATGCCCTCAGCTCCATCATGCAGGTGAATATGTCCAAAAACACATATCTGACCTTTCAGGAGGAGCTGGATTATCTGAATAAATATGTCTGCATGAAGGAATTCCAGAAGGCAGCCCGGATCAAATTCGTATGTAAGATCGAAGAAGAACTGAGGCAGTGTTATATCCTGAAAATGCTCATACAGCCCATTGTGGAGAATTCCCTGAAGCACGGTGAGGTGATGGAAAGGGAGGATGGTTATATTTCCATATCCATTTATTCCGACGGTGAGGATGTACAGATCGACGTGGAGGATAATGGAAAAGGGCTGAGTGAGGAGGAGAGCAGGGCGATTCTGGATAACCTCCGGAATGGAGAGGGGATCGGGCTGTTCAATATCCAGAAACGGATACAGCTTTATTACGGAGAGAGGTACGGGGTGAGCATAACAGGGGAAAAAGGCATCTATACCTGTGTTTCCCTGCGGATTCCCAAAAGATATCAGGTTGGTGAAGAAGATGATTAGAGTGTTATTGGTAGATGACGAGCTGCCGAGCAGAGCGATGGTACGTTCCCTCATCGACTGGGAAAAGGAAGGCTATTGCATCTGTGGGGAATGCGGCGACGGAAAACAGGCCTGGTCCCTGATTCCCGGGCTGCATCCCGATATTGTGATAACTGATGTTAAGATGAACCAGATGAACGGGGATGAGCTGGTCCGCCGGATTTCGGCGGAGTATCCGGAAATCTGTACGATTTGTCTGAGCGGTTACGACGATTACAAATATGTGAGAGATGTGCTGAAGCATAATGCCATTGATTATCTGATAAAAAATAATCTGACGCCGGAGAGCCTTCTGGAATCCCTTCATAAGGCGGAGGAGGTCCTGAAGGTGGGGCCTACAATTAAAAAGGATGAAAATAACCTGCAGGCTCTGCGCAGGCAGTTTGTGCTTCAGCTGATCAGCGGGGAATACCGGGGGAAGGAAGCATTTATCGATCGGGATATGCAGATGCTGTCCATTGAGCTGGACGCCGGGCGTGTGGTACCCATACTGCTGAGTATAAGGAATCTGGAAGAAAAGGTCATTTACTCCGCTGTGGGAGCAGAGGGAGGGACGCTTCGGGATAAAAGACTGATTATCTTTTCCGTATGCAATGTACTGGAGGAGATTATCCGGGAAGAATTCCAGGGACTGGCCGTGCCTTTGGAAAACAATGAAATTCTGATGCTCCTTTCGCTGAATGGTGTTGTCAGTGAACAGAAGGCGGGAGAGGAGCTGCGCAGAATAATCAACCGCAGCAACTTCTGCCTGAATAAATTCATGCGTCTGGACGGAAATTTCCATGTGGGAAGATCCGGCCCTCTGACAGAAATGCAGACCGGATTCCAGGAGCTGGAAAACCGGAGAAGAAATGAATTCCTGGATTTGGACAAACCGGGGGAAACGGAGGAAGGAAGAGAATACAATGACGGCAGCGGTATCCGTCTGGAAGAGGAGCAAAGGATAACAGCAGCTCTCAGGCAGGGAGATGCGGAAGAACTGAAGGAAGTGCTGGAAGGCATTTTTCGGGAAATCTATGAAAAAAACATAGGGAGGGCCGGCTGCAGCCAGCTTTTTTCCGATTTACTCATCCTTTCCCTTTCTTTTTGCAAAAAACAGGGGATAGCCTATGAAAAGGTATATGGGCACCGGACCGGGATCATGGAATACGTGGCGCAGCTGGAAAAGCTGAAGGAATGCCGTGGATTTTTCCTTCACCTGTTTGAGGCTGTCCTTATGGAAAACAGGAAGCCGGAATATGAGAAAGACTATTCCGTTCCGGTGAAGAAAGTGATATCCTATATCCATCAACACTATAGAGAAGGGATATCCCTGTCAGATGCGGCGGAAAATGCGGGTATGAACAGCTCTTATCTGAGCACCCTGTTCAAGTCCGAGGTGGGTACCGGTTTTGTGGAGTATCTGAACGAAGTGAGGCTGGAACGTGCCAAGGAGTTTATGGATACTTCGGACAGAAAGCTGAAGGAAATCATTGATCAGTCGGGCTTTACCAGCTACCCCTATTTTTTCAGCCTCTTTAAAAAGAAATACGGGATGACCCCGAGGGAATATCAGAAAAGCCGGAATTAGGAGGAAAAGGATTATGGCGGCATTTGAACTTGTTTTTCTGGGAACGGGGGCTGCGGACTGGCCGCTGCGGCCGGGGGCGGATGTAAGATATGATGTAAACGGCGTGATCCGCCGTACCTCCAGCCTGTTGATCAATGGAAAGTATCTGATCGATCCCGCGCCGGAGTCCTGGTTTTTTGCCAAAAAGGTGCTTAAGCTGGATTTGTCGGGGCTGAAAGGAATTTTCCTGACCCACAGCCACAAGGATCATTTCACCAATAAGGCGCTGGACAGCTTTCTGGGAGAAGCGAAGGGGAAGGTGGGCTTTTATTGCCATGAAGGCACCATTCCCTGGCTGAAGCTGACGCAGGAGGAGCAGGAGAGGATGAACATACACCCGCTTAAGAACGGAAAAAGGGTGAAAGCGGGGGATATGACGATTCTGCCTCTCGGAGCCAATCATGAGGTGTCCAGGACACAGGAGACGGCCCTGCATTATATTTTTTCCAGAGAGGGTAAATCCTTTTTTTACGGCTGCGACGGCGCATGGTTTCTTGCCCAAACCTGGTCCGTCCTGCAGAAACAGAAGCTGGATGTGATGATTCTGGAAGCGACGGTGGGGAATATGCGGGCCAATTACCGGATAGCCAGCCATAACACCCTTCCCATGGTGGAGCTTCTTGTGGCCTCCATCGAGGAATGCGGAATCCTGAAAGAGGACGGAAGAGTGGTGCTTTCCCATATGGCGAGGGAGCTTCACAGTCCGGAGGAAGAGTATGGAAATATGATTGCGGCATATGACGGAATGAAACTGGAAATATAGGAGGAGAGACCCTATGAAATCAAAAGTATGGGCACACAGGGGAGCCAGCGCATATGCGCCGGAAAATACACTGGAGGCCTTCCGTCTGGGAGCGGAGCAGGGGGCGGACGGCGTGGAGCTGGACGTACAGCTGAGTAAGGATGGCCAGCTGGTGGTAATCCATGATGAAACGATAGACCGTGTGAGCGACGGGCACGGCTATGTGAGGGATTATACGCTTGAGGAGCTTAAGAAATTTGTGTTTAACAAAACCCACCCGGAATATGCGGACGCCCGCATTCCTACGCTGGGAGAGGTCTATGATCTCCTGAAGCCTCTGGGGCTGGAGATCAATGTGGAAATCAAAACAGGAATTTATTTTTACCCCGGTATTGAGGAAAAGCTGTATCTGCTGGAGAAGGAAAAAGGAATGCAGGGGAAAATCATTTATTCTTCCTTTAATCATTACAGCGTTATGAAAATGCGGGAATATGATCCGGCGGCCAGAACAGGCCTGCTGTATGCCGACGGCTTCCAGGATGTGCCGGGCTATGCTGCCGGACTGGGTGCGGACGCCCTCCATCCGGTGCTGTATAACCTGCAGTACGACGGTTTTCTGGAGGCATGCCGGGAAAAAAATCTTCTTCTGCATGTATGGACCGTGGATGATGAAAAATATATGAAGCTTCTTGTGAAAGAAGGAATCGATGCCATAATCACAAATAAACCGGATGTGGCGAGAAAAATTGTGGATAACACATAAAAAAAGAACGATGATTGTGGAAAGACTGCCTTTTCTTCCATATGGGAAGAACGGCAGTCTTTTTGCCGGTACCCGGCAATTCTTTGGAAAAAACAGGCATAGGACATCCTGTACGTCAATAGATTAGTAAAAAAGACGGATAGGTTATTTATGAAAAAAATATGCTTGCTGGTGATAGCCTCTATCATGGCCGTCTGCTTTACTGCCTGCGGAAAAGATACGGCAGAAGAACAAAGCCGGGAAAATCTGGAATTCACAGTGGTGAGTGAGGATAGGCTGTCGGATGAGCTGAAGGAAATCCTGGATCAGAAAAAGGAAAGTGCCTTCAAGCTTACCTATGCGGATGAGGGATATCTGTATATCTGTATCGGGTACGGAAAACAGGAAAGCGGCGGTTACAGTGTTACAGTGAATGATCTGTATGAGACGGAGAATGCTATCTATGTAAATACCAACCTGCTGGGGCCGAAGGCAGGAAGCACGCCCGCCACCAGCCCTTCTTATCCTTATATTGTACTAAAGGTTGAATTCCGGGAAAAAACGGTGGTATTTGATTGAAGAGAAGCGGCCGGGCTGCCCACCGGCATCCGCTTTTACCGGGAACAATAGCAGGAAATAAGTTGATGAAAAAAACGGGATTTGATACAATAGAAATACCAACGAATAAAGGAGAGCAGCATGCTGTTAATTAAAAATACACACATGACAGACCCTGCGTCAGGTACAGATGCCTATAAGGATATCCTGATACAGGATGAAAAAATTATAAAAATAGCAGACTCTATCCCGGAAACAGAGGCTGCTGTTTTTTCCGGGGAAAAGGAGGACATGCTTCAGATCATAAAAGCGGAGGGCATGATTGCCGCTCCCGGCCTGGTGGATGCCCATGTGCATTTCCGGGATCCCGGTTTTACGGAAAAGGAAGACATTGACACCGGCGCCGGAGCGGCAGCGGCAGGAGGGGTGACCACGGTGGTCCTCATGGCCAATACCTGTCTCTTATACACATCTCCGAGCCCACGAGACCGGAGCCTATCTC
>OWIE01000586.1_pt1 | contig 11457 bp, 10 predicted proteins | sample 1733001 | NCBI WGS metagenome assembly OWIE01 (sample SAMN05065778, study PRJEB22554) | human gut metagenome | biome: ENVO:2100002; feature: ENVO:00000062; material: ENVO:00002003 | host: Homo sapiens | place: USA | reverse complement strand
GAGATAGGCTCCGGTCTCGTGGGCTCGGAGATGTGTATAAGAGACAGGGAAGAACGTGTTAAAATACTAGAAGAAGCCACAAAAGAGCTGCCCAATGTAAAGGTGGACTCTTTTTCGGGATTGTTAATCAATTATGCCAGGGAAAAGGACGTGCATATTGCTATCCGCGGTCTGCGTGCCATTACGGATTTCGAATATGAACTGCAGATTGCCCAGACGAACCGCAAGCTTTCCAATGGTGAGCTGGATACTATTTTCCTTACCACCAGTCTGGAGTACGCTTATTTAAGCTCCTCCAGCGTAAAGGAAATCGCGGAATTTCATGGGGATATTTCTCAATGTGTACCTGATTTTGTGGCAAAGCTTGTATATGAAAAATATGGACATGAATGTGAGCAGTAGGCCTTTATACCGGCATATTGCTTATGAAGGAGAAAAGGATGAGCAGCAGAATCGAACAACTAATTGACGAAATCGAAGAATATATCGACAGCTGTAAATATCAGCCCCTTTCTAACAGCAAAATTATTGTGAATAAGGAAGAGCTGGAAGAGCTGCTTCGGGAACTTCGTATGAAAACCCCCGATGAAATCAAACGTTACCAGAAAATTATCAATAATAAGGAAGCCATTCTGAATGATGCCCGTGAAAAAGCGGAGGCCCTGATCAATGAGGCTACCGTACATACCAGTGAGCTGATTAATGAACATGAGATCATGCAGCAGGCATATGCCCAGGCGAATGAGGTTGTTTCCCTTGCAACACAGCAGGCCCAGGAAATTCTTGACAGCGCCACGGTGGAGGCCAACAGTGTAAAAGCGTCCGCCATCCAGTATACGGATGATATTCTTGCCAATCTGGAGAGTATTATCGGACATGGAATCGATATTGCCAGTGAGCATTACGGTCAGTTTATCAATGAGCTGAATCAGTGTTTAGGGGTGGTACAGTCGAATCGTATGGAGCTTCGTCCCGACGATGAGGATGATACCGCGTCCCTGCCTAATCTTGGCGACATGGATGTTTCCGGGGCAGATACCGGAGATTTGAATCTGGATCTGATGTAGTGCACGCTTTGAAAAAATATATGGATAAAGAATTCATGAAGGGCGTCTTCGGGAAGAAGACGTCTTTTTTTGTCTGGAAGCAGGGCCTGTTTTATGTTATGATAAAAAGACCGGTTGTTACGAAACGGAAAAAGGACAATACAAAAGAAAATAAAGGCAGGTATCGGAAGTGAAGAAAAAGATAACAATCATAACATTTTTACTGGCTGTATGCGCACTCGTATGGATGCCCGGAATACAGGCACAGGCTAAGGAACCGGTTATCGTAGTTATTGATCCCGGACACGGCGGGGAAGAAAACAGGGGCGGGGAAGTGCTTCCTCATTATGTGGAGAAAAATCTGACGCTCCAGGTGGCGCAGGCCATGAAGCAGACACTGGAACAGTTTGAAGGGGTGGAGGTATATCTCACACGGACAACGGATCAGGAGCTGTCTTTAGAGCAGAGGGCGCAGATAGCCAAAGCGTATCATGCGGATTTCCTGTTCTCCCTTCATTTTAATATGTCCGCAGAGCATAATCTTTACGGAACCGAAGTCTGGACCTCAGCCTTTGGAAAATATTATTCGGCGGGACAGACCTTCGGCCGGCTTCAGCTGGCAGAAATGTCCCAGTATGGTCTTTACAATAAAGGCGTTAAAACAAGGCTGAACAGCCGCGGAACCGATTATTACGGAGTTATCCGTGCCTCCCGGGCACTGGATCTTCCGTGTGTTATTATTGAGCATTGCTACATGGATCATCCCATTGACAGCCCCCAGGCGAACACGCCGCAGAAGTTGGCTAACTTTGGGGTGAGTGATGCCATAGCGGTGGCCAAATATTTCCATCTGAAATCAGCCTCTCTCGGACTGGATTTCAGCAATTACCAGTACAGTAAGGTTCCTGCTCCCGCAGGCGGCGTTGCCGTACCGGACTCCACACCGCCGGAGAATGTAAATATGGTGATAACCAATGCGGATCTGAAAACGGGAAAAGTGGATATATCCCTGAGCGCATCGGATCCTCAGTCCGGCATGCTGTATTACAGCTACAGTATTGACGGCGGCATTACCTGGTCCGTGCTGACTCCCTGGGCGGGCGGAAATACGATACAGTTTTCCATTACGGTTCCCGGAGGAAGCCAGCCCATCATTATGTGCCGGGCTTATAACGGCTATGATTATCATACAGACAGTAATTTTGCCATGCCGGGAGTATTTGCCGCCAGATAAATTCCGGCAGAAGAACGCGGCGGTTAGAAAACATACAGGAATGTATAATATACAAAAGCCAGCATAGTCTGCACTATTTTATGGCCCACATAGTTCTTAAGGGAGAGATCCGTCTCCTGAATCATGCTGTAGGTCTGGGCTATACAGGACAGGCCGCCGAAGGGAAGAAGAACATAGCCCCAGAAGGCCATGGAGGCGGGCAGGCGTGACAGGCCGCTGGTGATCTCCAGAATACAGCCGATGATATCCTGCAGTGCCGTCAGTTTGGATGGAAGCAGGATTTCAGGAATCAGGTTGAGCAGATTAAAGAGAATCATATAACCTCCGAGAGAAGCGATGGCACACAGGGAGGATACGATGGAATTCTGCATTTCCGCAAAAAGGGAAGGGCCTCCGGGCAGTCTTTTTTGTTCTGCGGCGGCAGGGGCTTCTGCAGCATGCAGGCTGTGTTTTTTGCCGGATAAGTGCATTTTATTTATTCCGTTTTCTCCGATCCGTGCGGGTCTCGGAATATCGCGGTAGGAAGTATAGCGAAGGAACAAACCGTAAAGAAGAGGCAGAAGATACATTCCTGCAAGAAAAGCCCAGGGGTGTTCCACCGGAAACAGATGAAAGACAAAGCCGGTGAAATAAATAGGGCCGATATTATTGCAGAAGGCCAGCATCAGTTCGGCTTCCCTTCGTGAAAGCTTTCCTCTCTGGTAGCTTTCCGCCGTCACACGGGCACCCATGGGAAAACCGCACAGGAAACCGATCACCAGTACATAAATGCAGGAATCGGATAACTGGAATATGGGCCTGAACAGCGGGGAAAACAAATGGGCAAAGCTGTCGGACAGGTTCATACGGATAAGGATGCCGGAGAGTATCATAAAGGGAAGAAGCGTTGGGATCATTTTCTGGAACCACAGGTTCAGGCCTGTCAGGGAAAGTGCCAGCGCTTTTTCATTTTCCAGGAGCATCGCTGTGGTAAGGAAGGCAAACAGGCAGAGAAAAAGCACCTTTTTCAGATAGTCTATACGTTCTTTCCTTTTTTTGGGGGAGTAGGCACTCGGGGTGTAACGGCGCATCGGACAGCCTCCTTTGGCAACTGTAACCTTGTAAGAATGAAGGGAATCATGTATACTTGACAGAGGTATATTTGCTGCTTATTATTAAAAGCTATGTGCTTCAGCCGTCCGGAATGACTGCTGAATGAATTTTTTGTTTATAGATGCTTCGGAAGGGAAACAGAATGCTTCGTTTGGATAAATTTTTATGTGAAATGAAAACCGGAACAAGGAGCCAGGTTAAGGCGCTTGTAAAAAAGGGGGCTGTGACGGTCAACGGGATAACGGCAAAAAGCCCGGAACAGAAAATTGATGAAAATTCTGATTGTATCTGTGTAAACGGCAGTGAGGTTTCCTATCGGAAATATGTGTATTTCATGCTCCATAAGCCTGCCGGATATGTCAGCGCAACCCGGGATAATCATGACAAAACAGTTCTGGATCTGATGCGGGAACAGAAAAACCCGCTGCTTGACAGGGAATTGTTTCCGGTGGGACGCCTGGATAAGGATACGGAGGGGCTGCTTCTTATAACGGATGACGGGGAACTGGCCCACAGGCTTTTGTCTCCGTCCAGGCATGTGCCTAAAACCTATTATGTGGAAATTGACGGCTGCCTGTCGGAAGATCAGCAGATGATCCTGCGGCAGGGCGTGGATATCGGTGAGAAGCAGCGGCAGACGGACGATACGCAGGAATATATTCCGGAAAAGACCCGTCCGGCTGGGCTTACGCAGGCGGCTCAGGATGAATTCTGCAGTGACCGGGCTGAATCCGCCTGGCTTCTTACCATTACGGAGGGGAAATTCCATCAGGTCAAGCGTATGATGCAGGCTGTGGGAAGGAATGTGGTTTATTTAAAGCGTCTCAGTATGGGGGAGCTTCGGCTGGATGAGAAGCTTTCCAGGGGAGAATTCCGCGAACTTACGAAGGATGAGGCTGAGAAGCTTATGTAACTTGAAGGTACGGAACAGCTACAGGCTTTTTATAGAAGGGAAGCATAAGCCATGATGATGGATGGAATAGAAGCGGTTATATTTGATCTGGACGGTTCCCTCGTGGATTCCATGTGGATATGGAAGGATATTGATATCGAATATCTGGGGCGTTTCGGGCTGGAGCCTCCTGTCGGGCTGCAGAGTGAGATTGAGGGGATGAGTTTCTCGGAAACGGCCGGTTATTTTAAAGAACGATTCCGGCTGCCTGATTCTGTGGAGAAGATAAAGGAAGACTGGAACCGGATGGCCTGGGACAAGTATATGAGCCAGGTCCCGCTGAAAGAAGGGGTCAGGGAATATCTGTCATGGTGCAGCGGGAGGAATATCAAGCTGGGAATCGCGACAAGCAATTCCCGGGAACTGGTAACAAGCATAGCCAAAGTGCACCGGCTGGAACGTTATTTCCAATGTATTATGACCGGCTGTGATGTGGGCCGCGGAAAACCGGCTCCGGATATTTATCTTGCGGTGGCAAAGCAGCTGCAGACAGATCCGAAGGCATGCCTGGTCTTTGAAGATATCATTCCCGGCATTCAGGCGGGTAAGGCTGCGGGGATGAAGGTCTGCGCCGTGGAGGATGCCTATTCGCTGGATCAGACAGAAGAGAAAAAAACGCTTGCCGATTATTATATCAGGCATTTTGCAGAAGTTCTGTATTAATTATAAGGATGGATTTATCAATGACAACTACCGGATTTTTACCGATAACAAGAGAAGAGATGGAAGACAGGGGGATCACGCAGCCGGATTTTGTGTATGTGACCGGCGATGCCTATGTGGATCACCCTTCCTTTGGACATGCCATAATCACCCGCATTCTGGAGGCGCATGGCTACAGTGTCTGTATCATTTCCCAGCCGGACTGGAAGGATGAGAAGAGCATCAGCATTTTCGGATGCCCCAGGCTGGGATTCCTGGTTTCCTCCGGAAACATGGATTCCATGGTTAATCATTATTTTGTATCCCGGAAACGCCGGCCCTCCGACGCCTATACGCCGGGAGGGGAAGCCGGGAAAAGGCCCGATCATGCCACTGTGGTCTACTGCAATCTGATCCGCCGGGTGTACCGGACTGTACCCATCATTATCGGCGGTATCGAAGCAAGCCTGCGACGTATGGCCCATTATGATTACTGGAGTGATTCCTTTAAACGCTCCATCCTTCTGGACAGCCAGGCAGATCTGATTTCTTATGGTATGGGCGAAAAATCCATTGTGGAGATTGCCGACGCCCTGAACAGCGGAATAGAAGTGAAGGATATTTCCTTTATTCCGGGAACGGTTTACAAGACAAAGGATATTTCAGGTATTTACGACGGAATCATCCTGCCTTCCTATGAAGACATGAAGGAAGATAAGAAAAAATACGCGGAAAGCTTTATGGTACAGTATTCCAATACGGATCCTTTTAACGGGAAGGCGTTGCTGGAAGGATATCCGGGAGGCCAGTATGTGGTGCAGAACCCTCCTTCGGAGCCTCTTTCCACAGAAGAAATGGATGCCGTATATGCCCTGCCTTATATGCGCACCTATCATCCGTCTTATGAAGAGAAGGGCGGCGTTCCTGCGATCAGTGAGATTAAGTTTTCCCTGATCAGCAACCGGGGATGCTTCGGCGGCTGTAATTTCTGTGCGCTGACCTTCCATCAGGGGCGTACGGTGCAGGTCAGAAGCCATGAATCCATTCTGGAGGAGGCGGAGCTGATCATAAAGGATCCGGATTTCAAGGGATACATCCACGATGTGGGCGGCCCTACCGCCAACTTCCGGGCTCCCTCCTGTGAAAAGCAGCTGACTCAGGGAGTGTGTAAGAACAGGCAGTGTCTTTTCCCGAAGCCCTGTCCTAACCTGAAGGCGGATCATCAGGATTATCTGGAGCTGCTGCGCAGCCTGCGGGCTCTTCCCGGGGTGAAGAAGGTCTTTATCCGCTCAGGTATCCGCTTTGACTACCTGCTGGCTGATAAGGATGATACTTTTTTCAGGGAACTGGTAAATTACCATATCAGCGGACAGCTGAAGGTGGCTCCTGAGCATATATCCGATGAGGTTCTTACCAGAATGGGCAAACCGGAAAATGCGGTATATGAACGTTTCCGCAAAAAATATAAAAAATTAAATGATGAGCTGGGGAAAAACCAGTTTCTCGTTCCCTATCTGATGTCCTCCCATCCGGGCTCCACTTTGAAGGAAGCGGTGGAGCTGGCGGAATATCTCCGGGATCTGGGATATATGCCGGAACAGGTACAGGACTTTTATCCCACGCCTTCCACGGTTTCCACGGTAATGTATTATACGGGAATCGATCCCAGAGACGGCAGACCGGTATATATCTGCAGGAATCCTCACGATAAGGCAATGCAGAGGGCATTGATCCAATACCGGAATCCCAAGAATTATGACCTTGTGCTTGAGGCATTGACGAAGGCGGGAAGAACCGATCTGATTGGGTTTGATAAAAAATGTCTGATCAGACCCCGAAAACAGACGGATAACCGGGGTACCGCCGCTGCCGGAAACGGAAAAGGGTATGACAGGGCAAAGGGGAAAATGGAAGGCAGACCGGCTAAGAAGAAGACTATCCGCAACGTCCACAAAAAGAAATAGAGGTGTAAAATGGTTAACCGGCTGTTTGGGATTTGCTATCAGCTGATGAAACGGGAAAAGATCCCCGCAAGGGAACTGGCAGAAAGATATGAGGTTTCCGTGCGCACCATTTACAGGGATGTGGAAATGCTCAGTATGGCAGGAGTCCCGGTTTTTGCCAGTAAGGGAAGAGGCGGCGGCATATCCCTGATGGAGCATTGCGTCATTGACAAAATGTTCGTTAATGAGGACGAAAAGGCACAAATCCTCGCCGCGCTGGAAAGCCTCAGGGAAACAGCCCCTTCGGATAACACGGAGCTTTTGCAGAAGTTGGGAGACTTTTTCCAGACATCGGGCAGCAATTGGGTATCTATTGATTTTTCTGACTGGAGCGGGAGGCAGGAAATGCTTTTTTCCCTGCTGAAAAAGGCTATTCTGCAGTCCCGTGTGATTGCATTTGACTATTACAGCGCTGACGGGAAGATGGAACACCGCATTGCGGAACCCATTCAGCTGTGTTTTAAGAGTCATAACTGGTATCTGCGCGCATGGTGCAGAAACAGACAGGATATGAGAACCTTTAAGGTGCTTCGGATTAAGCGGCCTGAGATTCTTGATGAATCCTTTTCTTCCCGGCGCATCTGCGGAAGGAACGCAGAGCCTGCCCCTGCGGAGCAGGATGATAAAAAGACGTCAGCCTGTCCGGAGTTAACCACTGTTATTCTGGAAATTGAAGGATCTCAGGCCTACCGTATTTATGACAGCTTCGGGGAAGAGGAAATTTTCCCCGAAGAAAACGGTGATTTTCTCATAAGGACAGCCTACAGTATCGATGATTGGGTGTATGGGGTGATTCTGTCCTACTGCCCTTATATTAAGGTGCATGAACCTGTCTGGCTCAGGGAGAAGCTGCATCATATTCTTCAGAAATCTTCGGAAAAAATATGACATACAGTTGTCAGCTTTTGTTTGCTACAATAGGAAGAAACGGGAGGACACGCATATGCTTGAGATACCGGAAAGCCATGTGCTGGCACAGCAATTAAATGAAACCATTCAGGGGAAAATCATTTCCTTTGTCCGGGCAGGGCACACTCCCCATTCCTTTACCTGGTATTCGGATAACCCGGAAGGCTATGACGATCTGCTGGCCGGAAAACGGATCGGCATCAGCAGGGGGATAGGGGGAATGCTGGAAACAGAAGCGGAGGACTGCCGTATCCTGTTAGGGGACGGAGTCTCCCCCAAATATCATGAAGACAGTAAAAAGGCCCCTGCAAGGCACCAGCTCTATCTGGAATTTGATGACAATACGGCAATAACATGTACCGTTCAGATGTATGGAGGCATCTGGGCGTTCCCGGAAGGAACCAACGACAGCCCCTATTATGCCGCTGCCTGTGAAAAGCCATCTCCGCTGACAGAAGCCTTTGACTACCCGTATTTTTTATCTTTAAGAAAAGAAGAGGACAGCAGGCTTTCCGCCAAGGCCTATCTGGCTACAAAACAGCGGATCCCGGGGCTGGGAAACGGTACCCTGCAGGATATTCTTTTTACCTGTGGGATACATCCCAAACGCAAAATGGCCGATGTGAATGAAGAAGAATACCATAAGATGTACGACGCGGTAAAGTCGGTTCTCCGGGAAATGGCGGACAAGGGAGGACGGGATACGGAAAAAGATCTGTTTGGCCAAAAGGGCGGATATTCCACTATATTAAGCAAAAATACGCTCTGGTCGCCCTGTCCCCGCTGCGGTTATGAGCTCCGCAAAGGGAATTACCTGGGCGGAACTATTTATTACTGTGAACACTGCCAGAAATAAAATTTGTAAAAACGTTTAAAACCTTCAGCTTACATGCTACAATTGGGGTATGTAAGCCGGAGGTTTTTGTATGAAAAGGATAAGGAGGTGCTTATGGAAGAAAAAATGCCTGCAGCAGGAAAACGAAAGTATATGGAAGTACTGAAAGAAAAATTTGCTGCCTTTAAAGGGAATATGAAAAATACATTTGTCTGTTTCCCTGTCACACAGGGGAGTATCTGGCTGTTTACCCTGTTGTTTGTTCTTTTGATCAATATAAATGATTCCTCAGTTATGGATTTTTTGGGAAGGATCATGTTCTTTTTGGTTTTCTATGGCACCGGCAGCTTTTTCACGGAAGCCCTGTACCAGAAATGCAGGAAGCTGTGGCTGCGCATTGTCCTTTATATCGCGTTTGTTATTCCGGCAGTTCTTTTTGCATGGCTGGTTACGCTGGATTACGACAGTATGTTTTTGGCCTGGGAGTATGATACGATTGAATTCTATCTTCCCCGGTATATAGCCTGTTATGAACTGGTTCTTTTTACGCTGGCAGTTTATTTCTGTTTTCGGAAGGCCGGCTTTTCCCTGGAAGAATATTTGGCCCGTTTTTTTGCATGGGCGGTCCGTGTCAGTATTTTATATTTTGTACTTATCATAGGAGTAGGCCTGATCATGGGAATACTCGTGGAATTATTTGATGTGGATTATGATATTTTCATTCAGGCACAGGTGCTCCTGTTTGGTATTTTTTATGTATCCTCTCTGCTTCGCGGCGTACTGCCTAAGACAGGGGATGACGGACCTTTTGCGGAGGTCCTGATAAAATATGTGATGACGGGCCTTGTGATCAGCGCGTTTGCCATAATATATGTGTATATCCTGAAAATTTTAATTTTCCGGGATATGCCGTCCAATTCGATCTTCCGTATTCTGACAGGGCTGTTTATTGCGGGACTTCCCATATGGACAATGAATGCCTTTTATACCCAGCATAATCCGCTACTGAAAATCAGCAGATTGCTGCCATACCTGTTTGCGCCTCTGGTCCTGCTTCAGGCTTATTCCATAGGTATACGTATTTACGAAAACGGAATTACGCCCATGCGGTATGTCTGTATCATGCTGCTTGTGTTTGAAATTCTGTACATAACACTTTATTATTTCAGAAGACAGTCGGCTGGCATTCTGTTCCTTGTTTTCGCCGGTCTTGTTTTTGCAGCCTGCTGTGTGCCGGGCATCAATATGTTCAGTATTTCTTACAGGAACCAGAAGAGCGCGCTGCAGAAGGTTTTGAATGCGGAAACGCTGTCAGAGCTGTCGCAGCGGGAACTGGACAGAGCGTCCGGCGCTTACTGGTATCTTTATGATGACCTGCCGGGGAGCGCATATCTGGAGCAACTGACGGATGAGCAAGAGAAAAAGCTGGAAGAAATCAGGTCGGAGAGATATTCGGATTATCACGATACCTACAATTTTTATCATTCAGAGGAGATTACGGTCCTGGATGTTTCCGATTACCGGTACTGCTATCCGGTGAATGAGTATGCCAGATATGATACGGAAGAAGACGTTCTGACAGAATATTCTTTTACATATGGGGATAATAAAACAATAACCATTCCTTTAAGGGAGTACCTGGATGGATATCTTGATACGGAAAAATATTCGGAAGAAAGCTATGAGTATTTCCGTTCCCACAGGGAAATCATCTGTAATGATGACTGCCGTCTGTATCTGGAGTATCTTTCCTTTAATTATGACTATGTGACAGAAGAATATACGAATGTATCCCTGAGAGGATATCTTTTGGAAAAATAAGAGAGGAGCATCAGAAAATGAATGTTGTGATAATAACCGGAGCTTCTTCCGGCATAGGAAGAGAATTTGCCCTGCAGCTGGATGCAGGCCTGTATACTGTGGATGAATTCTGGCTGATAGCCAGGAGGGAGGAGCGCCTGGAAGAACTGGCTGCCCGGCTGGATCATATGGCAAAAGTAATTCCTATGGATCTTACCAGCGATGCCGATATGGATCATTTCCGTAATCTTCTGAAAAAAGAACGGCCCGTTATCCGTATGCTCATAAACAGTTCAGGCTATGGCATGATGGGAAACTTCAACAGGCTGGGAAGACAGGAACAGCTTGGTATGCTGGACATAAACTGCAGGGCGCTGACGGATATGACCTATGCATGCATTCCCTATATGAAAAGAAAAAGCCGTATTATCATGATGGCGAGCAGCGCGGCATTTCTTCCGCAGCCGGGGTTTGCTGTCTATGCGGCCAGCAAAGCTTATGTCCTCAGCCTGTCAAGGGCTCTGCGCGAGGAGCTTGGCCCGGAGGAAATTTATGTGACTGCCGTCTGCCCGGGGCCTGTCAGGACCGAATTCTTTGAGAAGGCGGAGAAGCACGAGGATACCCTGGCTATCAAAAAGTACAGTATGGTGGAGGCGGAGGATGTGGTTCGTTCGGCTCTGACCGCTTCGGCCAGGAATCAGGGGATGTCTGTGTATAGTCCGCTGATAAAGGGGCTGCATCTGCTCACGAAGGTGGTTCCTCATGGGGTGCTGCTGGGGGTTGTGCAGAAGATGAAGTAGTGGGGGAGACGTATAAACGCATCCGCCCCATGTTCCCTCCGCTGTCTCATATGGTTTCCTCCTCTCCGCCGCTGCCGGGGGTATGTTTGCGGGGCCAGCCTCAAAAATGGGGTGTTTCTAAATGCTGTCTCTTATACACATCTG
>OWIE01000582.1_pt1 | contig 11524 bp, 6 predicted proteins | sample 1733001 | NCBI WGS metagenome assembly OWIE01 (sample SAMN05065778, study PRJEB22554) | human gut metagenome | biome: ENVO:2100002; feature: ENVO:00000062; material: ENVO:00002003 | host: Homo sapiens | place: USA | reverse complement strand
TCTCAGTTTTACCTACCCAAGCCACTTCTGGTTCAGTATAAGCAATAGAAGGAATGACTTTTGGATCGAAGTAGTGTTTTTTCCCTGCGATCACTTCTGCTGCAACGTGACCTTCATGAACACCTTTATGTGCTAACATTGGTTGTCCTACGATATCACCGATTGCGAAGATGTGTGGTACGTTGGTGCGCATTTGTTTGTCAACGTGAATGAAACCACGCTCATCAACTTCAACACCTGCTTTACCTGCATCAATCAATTTACCATTTGGCGTACGACCGATAGCAACAAGTACAGCATCATAACGTTTAGTATCGTTACATGCTTTACCTTCCATTGAAACATAGATACCGTCATCTTTTGCTTCAACTGCAGTTACTTTCGTTTCAAGCATTAACTTGAATTTTTTCTCGATTTGTTTGGTGTAGATTGCTACCACATCTTTATCTGCTGCCGGGATAACTTGGTCGAACATTTCAACCACTTCAATCTCTGAACCTAGAGAGTGATACACTGTACCCATCTCTAAACCGATGATACCACCACCCATGATAAGAAGTTTTTTCGGTACTTCTTTTAATTTAAGTGCATCTGTTGAATCCCAAATACGTGGATCTTCATGTGGGATAAATGGTAATTGAATTGGACGAGAACCCGCTGCGATAATTGCATTATCAAATTTAACAGTAGTTGGGTTACCATCACGGTCACGTGCAACTAATGTATTTGGGTCAGTAAATGCTGCTAAGCCTTCAACTACAGTTACTTTACGTGCTTTTGCCATACCCGCTAAGCCACCAGTTAATTTAGCAACTACTGCTTCTTTACCTGCACGAACTTCATCTAAATTGATGGTTGGTTCACCAAAGTAAACACCATTTTTAGTTACGTGTTTTGCTTCTTCAATTACTTTCGCTACGTGAAGTAATGCTTTAGAAGGGATACAACCTACGTTTAAACATACCCCACCTAATGTTGAATAACGTTCAACAAGTACTGTTTCTAAACCTAAGTCCGCACAACGGAATGCCGCTGAATAACCTGCAGGACCAGCACCAAGTACCACAACTTGGGTTTTAATTTCTTTACTCATTTTTACCTCGTAAAAACGTTCAAATTTTTGACCGCACTTTGCGATCCTTTCTGTAAGATGTGAGCCTAATCACTCACATCTTACCGCGTTAATTACATCACTAAGCGACGTAAGTCAGCTAATACGCCATTGATATAGCTTAAGAAGCGAGCACCATCAGCACCATCGATCACACGGTGGTCGAAAGATAATGATAATGGAAGCATTAAGCGTGGCTCAAATTCTTTACCATTCCATACCGGTAGCATTTCTGATTTAGATACACCTAAGATTGCTACTTCTGGTGCATTTACGATTGGTGTAAAGTGAGTTGTACCAATACCACCTAAGCTTGAAATGGTGAAACAACCACCTTGCATATCAGAACCTGAAAGTTTACCGTCACGTGCTTTTTTGGAGACTTCCATTAATTCACGAGAAAGTTCGATAATACCTTTTTTGTTCACGTTTTTAAATACAGGTACAACGAGACCGTTTGGTGTATCTACCGCTACGCCAATGTTGATGTATTTTTTAAGTGTTAATTTTTGTCCGTCTTCAGAGATAGAGCTATTGAAACGTGGGAACGCTTCTAATGCTTTCGCTACCGCTTTCATAATGAACACAACTGGTGTAATTTTCACATCCAATTTTTGTTTTTCAACAATCTTATTCTGTTCTTTACGGAATGCTTCTAAATCGGTGATATCTGTGCGATCGAAGTGAGTAACATGTGGAATCATTACCCAGTTACGATGTAAGTTCGCACCAGAGATTTTGTTGATACGGCTTAATTCAACTTCTTCTACTTCACCAAATTTGCTGAAGTCAACTTTCGGCCATGGTAATAAGCCTAAGCCTGCGCCGTTTGCCACACCATTACCCGCAGCTGCAGAAGATACCGTGCCTGTTTCAAACGCTTTAACAGCAGTTTTCACGTAAGCTTGAATATCTTCTTTCACAACACGACCTTTACGACCCGTACCTTTTACGCGATCAAGGTTAATACCGTATTCACGCGCTAAGCGACGAATTACCGGTGTTGCGTGTGCATAGCCTGCGCTTGCTACAACTTGTTCTTGGCTTAAACCAGATACATTACCTGATTGTGCTGCCGGCGCTGCTACAGGTGCTGTTTGAGGAGCTGGCGCTGCCGCTGCAGGAGCTGCTGCAGGAGCGGGTGCTGCACCTGCCACTTCAAATTTCATAATTAATGAACCAGTTGAAACTTTATCACCTGATTTCACTAAAATTTCTTTTACCACACCCGCAAATGGAGCTGGCACTTCCATTGAGGCTTTATCGCCTTCAACGGTGATTAAAGATTGCTCTTCAGAAACGCTGTCACCAACGGCAACCATGATTTCAGTTACGTTAACTTCATCGCCACCGATATCTGGTACATTCACTTCTTTAATGGCTGAAGCTGTTGGTGCTGCTGCAGGTGCTGCAGCCTGTTGAACTGGCGCTGCGGCTGGTGCTGCACCTGCCACTTCAAATTTCATGATTAATTTGCCAGTAACAACTTTATCGCCCACGTTGATTAAAATTTCTTTTACTACGCCAGCAACAGGAGCAGGCACTTCCATTGACGCTTTATCACCTTCAACATTGATGATTGATTGGTCAACTTCAACGGTATCGCCTACTTTCACCATAATATCAGTCACGTTTACTTCGTCTGAACCGATATCTGGTACATTGACTTCAACGACACTTGCAGCTGCAGGTGCGGCTGCCGGCGCAGGTGCTGCTGCAGCAGGAGCAGGCGCTGCCGCATCCGCTGACTCTAAAACAAGCATTGGTGTGCCAGTTGTGACTTTATCACCCACTTTTACTAATACTTCTTTTACCACACCGGCTTCAGGTGCAGGGACTTCCATTGAAGCTTTATCACCTTCAACATTGATAATACTTTGATCAGCAGTAATGGTATCACCTACTTTCACCATCACTTCTGTTACGGTAACTTCATCACTACCGATATCAGGAATTTGAATTTGTTTTGACATGTTATCTTACCTTTAAAAAACGCAGTTAAAATCAACCGCACTTTATTTGTAGATGCTCCTGTGTGCTCTCACACACAGGATGTTTTTATTAAGCGTAAAGCGGATTTAAAATTTCAGTTTTTAAACCAAATTTCGCGATTGCATCAGCCACCACTTTCGCATCAAATTTGCCTTGTTTTGCAAGCTCATGTAATGCTGCAACCACAACATAACGTGCATCCACTTCAAAGTGTTCACGTAAGTTTTCACGGCTGTCTGAACGACCGAAACCGTCAGTACCTAATACGTGATAGCTTTGTGCTGGGATGAATGCACGAACTTGTTCTGCAAATAATTTCATGTAGTCAGTTGCTGCAACAGCTGGTGCATCGTTCATTACTTGTGCAATGTAAGGTACGCGTGCTTTTTCAGTTGGGTGTAACATATTCCAACGTACTGCATCCGCACCTTCACGAGCCACTTCAGTGAATGAAGGCACACTATATACATCTGAGCTTACGCCATATTCATTTGCAAGGATTTGTGCTGCTTCACGAACGTGACGGAAGATCGCACCAGAACCTAATAATTGAACATGACCTTTGTTGCCTTTCGCTTCAACGGTTTCAAATTTATAAAGACCTTTACGAATACCGTCTTCAGCACCTTTTGGCATTGCTGGTTGTTCGTAAGTTTCGTTTAATGTGGTGATGTAGTAAAACACATCTTCTTGTTTTTCACCATACATACGGTTGATACCGTCTTGTAGGATAACTGCCACTTCATAAACGTAAGCAGGGTCATAAGACACACAGTTAGGAATAACAAGAGATTGAATATGGCTGTGACCATCTTCGTGTTGTAAACCTTCACCATTTAATGTTGTACGGCCAGAAGTACCACCGATCATGAAACCACGTGCTAATTGGTCACCTGCTGCCCACATTAAGTCACCCACACGTTGGAAACCAAACATTGAGTAGTAGATAAAGAATGGAATCATCGGAAGGTTATTTACAGAGTATGAGTTCGCTGCTGCTAACCAAGAGGATGCTGCACCTAATTCATTGATACCTTCTTGTAATACTTGACCATCTTTCGCTTCACGGTAGTAAGCCACTAAATCACGGTCAGAAGGCACATAGTTTTGACCATGTGGGTTGTAAATACCGATTTGACGGAATAAACCTTCCATACCGAAAGTACGTGCTTCGTCAGCAATAATTGGCACAATTTGTTGACCAATGTTCTTATCTTTCAATAAGGTATTTAAGAAACGCACAAATGCCATTGTAGTTGAAATTGGACGCGCTTGCTCTTCCAATAATGGCGCAAACTCTTCTAATGCTGGCACTTTAAATTCAGTGGTGAATTTTGGTAAACGTTTTGGTAAATAACCGTTTAACGCTTTACGTCTGCCGTGAAGATAATTGTACTCTTCCGAACCTTCTGGGAAGGTGATGTATGGATAGTTAGGAATATCTTCATCTTTAATATCTAATTGGAAATGATCGCGGAAAGATTTTAAGCTTTCGAGTGACATTTTTTTCGATTGGTGTGCAGTGTTTTTACTTTCTGCTTCAGGAATTTTATAACCTTTAACCATGTGCGCTAAGATCACAACAGGTTTACCTGCAGTTTGCGCTTTCTGGAATGCCGCATAAAGTTTTTCTGAATCGTGACCACCACGTCTTAATGCCCAGATTTCATCATCTGTCATATCTGCCACTAATGCAGCCGTTTCTGGGTAACGACCGAAGAAGTGTTCACGAACGTATGCACCATTCTTAGATTTGAAGGTTAAATAGTCACCGTCAAGCACTTCCATCATTAATTGGGTTAATTTGCCGGTAGTATCTTTTGCAAATAATTTATCCCAGCCACTACCCCACATGACTTTGATCACTTCCCAACCTGCACCAGCAAATAAACCTTCTAATTCTTGAACGATTTTGCCGTTACCCGTTACAGGACCATCTAAACGTTGCAAGTTACAGCTTACTACGAAGATTAAGTTATCTAAGCCTTCACGTGCTGCGAATGTTAAATCACCTTTTGCTTCGATTTCGTCCATCTCACCGTCACCAAGGAAAGCATACACTTTTTGATCTTTGGTGTCTTTTAAACCACGGTTATCTAAGTATTTTAAGAAACGAGCAGTACGGATCGCATTTACCGGGCCTAAACCCATAGATACGGTCGAGAATTGCCAGAATTCAGGCATTAATTTCGGGTGTGGGTAAGAAGAAAGACCTTTGCCTGGTTCACATTCCTGACGGAAGTTATTCATTTGATCTTCAGTAATACGACCTTCAACAAATGCACGAGCATACATACCTGGTGCTGCGTGGCCTTGGAAGAAGACTAAGTCACCGCCGTTTTTATCAGTCGCCGCTTTGAAGAAGTGGTTAAAACAAACTTCATACATGCTTGCTGCAGATTGATAAGTTGAAATGTGACCACCTAATTCAAGATCTTTTTTCTGGCCACGTAATACCGCCATGATCGCATTCCAACGTACAGCACTACGAATACGACGCTCAATAGCTTTATCACCTGGGTATGCTGGCTGCTCAGAAAGTGGGATGGTATTAACATAAGGGGTTGTTACGCCACCTTTTGCAATGTTCACGCCACCATTACGTGCCTGATCAATCACCTGATTGATGATGTAATGCGCACGCTCTGCGCCTTCTGCACGAATTAATGAATCAACAGCTGACAACCAATCCTGTGTTTCAATTGGGTCAATATCGTTTACTAAGGTATCTGACATAGTCTTTCCTTATTTTACTGAGTGAAAATGAAGTTTGGTTATGACCAAACACGAAAATCAAGCTTGTTAATCAATGTTACAAACATTTAACAAATCTTGTAAATTTTAGAAGATTTTTTGCAAGAAAGATAGTAGATTTTCACTGTTCTCGTGCTTTTCTTCCAGTTATTTCCATACTTGTGATTAAAAGTGCAGTCATTTTAGGAAGATTTTCTGATTTGAGTTAAAGCATGCTTTACATATTGCATTCCCTACCCGCTTTGATCTAAAGTGCTCACATACTTTTTTAGCTTTTTAGAGGATAAAATATGAACACGACAACTCGCCCAATCTTTTCTCATAAACGAATAGCGCTCGTTGCACATGATAGCTGCAAACAAAACCTGCTCAATTGGGTAAAGAAACATAAAGAAGCTCTCGCTCCCCATCAACTTTATGCAACAGGTACAACTGGCCATCTATTGTCTAGAGAAACAGGACTTGAAATAGCCTCACTATTAAGTGGCCCGATGGGAGGCGATCAACAACTTGGCGGACTGATTGCCGAGAAAAAAATTGATATGATGATTTTCTTTTGGGATCCGATGAATGCCGCGCCACATGATCCCGATGTAAAAGCCTTAATGCGTATTGCAACCGTTTGGAATATTCCGGTAGCAATTAATCAAAGCACCGCTGATTTTCTTTTAACATCAAGTTTGTTCGATCAAGAAATTGATATTGATATCCCTGATTATGACGGGTATTTAAAGGCACGTTTAGATTAAAACTCAAATAATCCCAACCTAATAAAAAAGGAGATAAATGACTTTATCTCCTTTCTAATTATTTCGTTGTTAATTACTGGCCCTGTGCCGCCATTCCCATCATTAGCATAAACAACACGCCTTGAACCTGCTCTTCTGGAATCACTTGACCATTAAGTTTGAGCTCTCCCTTTTCAAGCACTAAGTTAAGCGTCACATTTTTATCATTATTCACCATAATATTTTGTGCTGCAGCTTGTTTAGCTTGCTCTTCAATTTGTGCTTTAATCAACGCTTTATCTGCTTCTGGATCTAATTGTGTCATAAGTTTTTCTGCAGCTGCTTTATCCACATGAATATTCACTGCAAAATCTGTAAACTGTTTATATAAACTCCCCGCCATTAAATCAAATTTCGGATCTTTCGCTAGCGCTACATTTAAATCTAATGACACTTTGCCTTGATCATCTGAAATGGAAACAGGATTTAGTTTGATTTGAGGTTGATTATTAAAAATAGCCATACCATGATTTTCAGTCCATGAACTTAAAATTTCAGATGCCATTTCCTGATTAGCATTTTCATCATCACTGACTGATTTGAAAACAGTGAAAAATGCTTCAATCAATGCATTAGCTGCATTTGCTTCAATATGGTTTAATTCGCTATTGTTAGTTAGTTTTCCAAAATCCTTCCCATCAATAACTATCGAGTCTACCGTATCTTCACCTTTAAGATTCAAAAAATCACCATTAAGTGAAATATCAGATGTTCCTTTAGCCCCCTTGTAAATAATAGAAACGGTATCGTCTAAAGAATTAGTGTTAGCCATTTCGATACTTTCAGCTGAGTAAACGCTTTTTCCCGTATAAATATAAGCCCACTTGGTTGGGTTGAATGAGGTTTCAAATTTCAAGCCTTTCATTTTCATTGTTACTGATTTGGGCATAACAACATCTTTGCTCTCTTCTATTTCAATATTATCAAAGTTTGAATTGAAGCTTATTTCATCTGAAACCAGATCATATTTACCCGCACGATCTTTATCAACATCAAAACCTATATTGATATTTGACCAAGCTAATTTATTTTGTGGCGAATTTGGATCTGTCACTTCCCCAGCAGCTAGTTCAACTTTACCTTTTGTTGCTAAGCTATAGCTAGTAGAGGCTTGATATTGAACTGGCTTATCTGATTTAAGTAAATCAAATAAAGGTTGGGTTGTTTCATTTTTACCAATCACACCTTGTGCTGAAAACATTGTTGGTACAAAATTGAATTTTTCTAGCTGATTAAGCGGAAATGGACCATGATAAAGCTTAGTTGAAAATGGAATAGTAAATACCTTCCCCTCTTTGGGTAAAGATATGACCACTTCATCTTCCACTTGAGAAGTAAAGAAACCGCGCTCAAACTGTTTATTTTGATAAACAACCTTAAATGAATCAGATAAGCCTAAAGCCTGAGCTTGTTTGTTTGCTAATTCAATTTGGCGTAAATATTCAGTTTGTGCTTTTTCCCCGGTAAACCAAGCCCCACCGACACCTACCGCACCGAGAGCCACAATCACACCTAATGCTACGACTGATTTTTTCATTTCGATTCCTTTGTTAAATTAATAGATGATTAAAATTGTCGACAATTTACCACAAAATACAAATTTTTTCTTATTTTTTCAAAATAATTTTATATTTCCCCCTTGAACTTTGTTCAGCTGGACTTATTTTGTGAAACAAGAACGGAAATGACCGCACTTTAAAAGGAAGAAAAAATTTAAATCTTGCCTCTTGAAATGCGGAAAAGTATCCACATCTTATTCATCGTAATGATTTACAACGAATTTAAAATTTACTTAGGAGTAACAAAATGGGAAAAATTATTGGTATTGACTTAGGTACAACAAACTCTTGTGTAGCAGTAATGGATGGCGATAAACCACGCGTAATTGAAAACGCAGAAGGTGATCGCACGACTCCGTCAATTATTGCTTATACAAATGATAACGAAATTTTAGTGGGCCAACCGGCAAAACGCCAAGCGGTAACCAACCCTAAAAATACTTTATTTGCAATTAAACGTTTAATCGGTCGTCGTTTTGACGATGCTGAAGTAAAACGTGATATCGACATTATGCCATTTGAAATCACTAAAGCAGACAATGGTGATGCATGGGTAAATGTAAAAGGTGACAAACTTGCGCCTCCACAAATTTCTGCAGAAGTATTGAAAAAAATGAAGAAAACTGCAGAAGATTTCTTGGGTGAGCCAGTGACTGAAGCGGTAATCACTGTTCCCGCATACTTTAATGATGCTCAACGTCAAGCAACAAAAGATGCAGGTCGTATCGCAGGCTTAGAAGTTAAACGTATTATCAACGAACCAACAGCAGCAGCATTAGCTTACGGTTTAGATAAAGGTCAAGGCAACAAAACTATCGCTGTTTATGACTTAGGTGGTGGTACATTCGACTTATCTATCATCGAAATTGATGAAGTAGGTGGCGAAAAAACCTTTGAAGTATTAGCAACCAACGGTGATACTCACTTAGGTGGTGAAGACTTCGATAACCGTGTAATCAACTACTTAGTGGATGAGTTCAAAAAAGAACAAGGCGTGGATTTACGTAATGACCCACTTGCAATGCAACGTTTAAAAGAAGCGGGCGAAAAAGCGAAAATTGAACTTTCTTCTGCACAACAAACTGATGTGAACTTACCTTACATCACTGCAGATGCAACTGGTCCTAAACACTTAAACATCAAATTAACTCGCGCTAAATTAGAATCTTTAGTAGAAGATTTAGTGGCGAAATCACTTGAACCTGTAAAAGTTGCATTAAACGATGCTGGCTTAAGTGCATCACAAATTGATGATGTTATCCTAGTGGGCGGTCAAACCCGTATGCCATTAGTACAACAAAAAGTAGAAGAATTCTTCGGTAAAGCACCTCGTAAAGACGTGAACCCGGATGAAGCCGTTGCAGTCGGTGCTGCAGTTCAAGGTGGTGTATTAGCGGGTGATGTAACTGATGTCTTATTGTTAGACGTAACACCATTATCTTTAGGTATCGAAACCATGGGTGGTGTGATGACTACCTTAATTGAGAAAAACACGACGATTCCAACTAAAAAATCACAAGTGTTCTCAACTGCAGAAGATAACCAAAGTGCAGTAACCATTCACGTGTTACAAGGTGAACGTAAACAAGCATCAGCGAATAAATCTTTAGGTCAATTCAACCTTGAAGGCATTAACCCAGCTCCACGCGGTATGCCACAAATTGAAGTAACCTTCGACATCGACGCTGACGGTATTATCCACGTTTCTGCGAAAGATAAAGGTACGGGTAAAGAACAACAAATCACCATCAAAGCCTCTTCTGGTTTAAGTGATGAAGAAATTCAACAAATGGTTCGTGATGCAGAAGCAAACGCTGAAGCAGACCGTAAATTTGAAGAATTAGTACAAGCTCGCAACCAAGCAGATCACCTTGTACACAGCACACGTAAACAATTAGAAGAAGCGGGTGATAAAGTTCCAGCTGAAGATCGTGCAGCAATTGAAAGCGCATTAAGCGATTTAGAAACTGCAGCGAAAGGCGAAGATAAAGCAGCAATCGAAGCTAAACTTCAAGCACTTGCAGAAGTGGCTCAAAAACTTGCTCAAGCTGCACAACCACAAGCTGATGCACAACAAGCTCAAAGCAACAGCAAACCAAATGATGATGTTGTTGATGCAGAGTTTGAAGAAGTGAAAGATAACAAATAATTTCACTTGAACCAAAATTAAAGGGCGTAGCAATACGCCCTTTTGGCATATTCATTAAATGCCGTTTTTCCTGACTTTATTTAAAAAAGTGAAGTCAGGAAAAATAAACCAGGAGGATAAATGGCGTTAAAACTCTACCCAATCGTACAACAACGCTTAAATAACAACATTGCAAATGAGATAATCTCAACCCTTTGGCAAAACAATCTTGATAAACTACCACAAGGTCACTGTTGTTATGGCATCTATTTTAATTATGCTACGAATCACCTAGCAGACTATGATTTTGCGATTGCAAGTGAAGTAGTATTAGAGACAGATATTCCGGTGATTGAAATTGAAGATTTGAGTTTCTACGAAGTTTTTCGTTGCAAAATAGATGAAATTTATCAAACATGGCAACTAATCTGGAGAAAAGAACAACAAGGTTTACTTAAGCGGGCTTATTCGGTGGATTTTGAAAAATACCACTCTGATGGTTTGGTAGAAATTTATATCGCTGTTGTACCACATTGCTAAGTTCAAAGTGCGTAAAATTTTATAAAAAACAACCGCACTTTACCCCAAAACAAACACAACAAAGGAAAAAACAATGAAATTCGAAACGAAATGCCTCCATGCTGGCTATAGCCCTAAAAACGGTGAGCCACGTGTTCAACCTATCGTGCAAAGCACAACTTATACCTACGATTCTGCAGAAGAAATTGGCAAATTATTTGATTTACAAGCAGCAGGTTATTTCTATACTCGCCTAGCAAACCCAACAACTAATGCAGCGGAAGAAAAAATTACCGCACTTGAAGGTGGCGTAGCAACAATGTGTACTGCCTCAGGCCAATCTGCTGTTTTCTACGCAATGCTGAATATTTTAGAGGCGGGCGATCACTTCATTTCCTCTTCTTATGTGTATGGCGGTTCCTATAATTTATTTGCCCACACATTCAAAAAAATGGGTATCGAAGTGACTTTTGTAGATCAAGATTTACCACTTGAAGAACTCAAAAAAGCAATCCGTCCAAATACAAAAGCGGTCTTTGCTGAAACCATTGCGAACCCCGCTTTACGTGTATTGGATATTGAAAAATTTGCTGCCTTAGCAAAAGCTGCAGAGGCACCATTATTAGCTGTCTCTTATACACATCTCCGAGCCCACGAGACCGGAGCCTATCTC
>OWIE01000580.1_pt1 | contig 11546 bp, 10 predicted proteins | sample 1733001 | NCBI WGS metagenome assembly OWIE01 (sample SAMN05065778, study PRJEB22554) | human gut metagenome | biome: ENVO:2100002; feature: ENVO:00000062; material: ENVO:00002003 | host: Homo sapiens | place: USA | reverse complement strand
ACTTATGCGATCGTCGGCAGCGTCAGATGTGTATAAGAGACAGGTGTAATATGATATACTAAAAAAGAGCCGCTCACGGGTTGAGCGGCTTTTCTATGTGAATTTTACATACATGTTAGTATATACGATATATTTTTGGGGGAACTATGAACTGGAAACGCTTGGCTTTATGCGCACTGTTAGGGATTACAATGCTTGGTACAGCGGCATGTGGTACAAAAAGTGGGGAACAACCACAAGGGAATACTGTGAAAGCAGAAACGGTAGCTATGCCTAACTTCTCTAATGCGCCAATTGCTGATGAATACGCTATTTTTGATACAAATTATGGTCAATTCAAAGTTCGTTTATTAGGTTCTAAAGCACCGATTACGGTTAAGAATTTTGATTATCTAGTAAAAAAAGGCTTCTATAACGGTGTTACATTCCACCGCGTTATTGAAGGCTTTATGATTCAAGGCGGGGATCCAGATGGTACAGGTGCTGGCGGTCCAGGCTATACAATTCCTGATGAATTCTCTAATGACTTACATTTCAACAAAATGGGCGTTCTTGCCATGGCTAACCGTGGTCCGAACACTGGGGGCTCCCAATTCTTCATTACCTTAGGTCCTACAGATTGGCTAGATAATAAACACACTATCTTTGGTACTGTAGTACAAGGTATGGATGTAGTTGAAAAAATCGGTAAAGTAAAAACTGGCCGCAACGATAAGCCTGTAGAACCAGTAATCATTAATACCATTACATTGGAACCAATTACTGATGATGCGAAAAATGGCAAATAAGGAGGATAAGTCTGAAGAACGACACTATGTGTATTTAGTGCGTTGTTCTGATGATTCCTTGTACTGTGGATGGACTACAGATCTTGAGCGCCGTATAGATGCGCACAATGGACATATTCCAGGTGGTGCCAAGTATACGAGGGGCCGTCGCCCTGTGACCTTGGTGTATGCTGAAAGCTTTCACCATAAATATGAGGCTCAACGTAGGGAATATGCCATTAAACAGATGACAAAGACTAAGAAGTTGAGGCTCATTAAGGGTGCAAAATAGTCCTTAATTATGGTATAATATGATGATTAATTACTACCATGGAGGTTGAAAAATGAAGCGGGTTCTAGTGTCCGTAAAGAGTGTACAACGAGATATGGACGGCAAGGATACCGTAGTGGAACTGATTTCCCCAGGTACATCACATGAAAAGGGCAATGCCCAGTATGTGCGTTACGAAGAATCCAGTGTGACTGGTTTAGATGGGGTAAAGACGACCATTAAAATCCATGATGACTCTATTGTATTGCTCCGAACAGGGGCTGTGAATATGCGTCATCAATACGTCCGTGGTGAAGAGCGCGAATCCGTGTATGAAACACCGTATGGTGATTTACACATGGCCGTGAACACTCATGAATTAACAGTAGACTTTCACGAAGGCGTAGGTCATGTTCATTTAGGATATGACATTTCCGTCGAAGGTGAATGGCAATTTTATAATCAGTTAGATATAGACGTGCGGGAGGATACAGAGCATGGAAATGAAGGAAATCCTGAAATCGGGGATTGAACAGGCATTACAAGATACGATTAACAGCGGTGGTTTACCAGCTGGGGAATATCCAGAAATCGTTCTCGAAGTGCCACCTCAAAAAGAATTCGGTGATTTTTCTACAAATATCGCTATGCAATCCGCTCGTGTAGCCCGTCAAAACCCTCGTGCTATTGCAGAGGCTTTGATTAGCCATATGAATTTTGATTGGCTCGAACGTGCTGAGGTTGCTGGTGCAGGTTTCATCAACTTTTTCTTGAAATCTGATATGGTGTACGATACGTTGAAAGCCATTTTACATGCTGGCGATCAGTATGGTGTTCAACCATTGCGTGCACGTGATACGATTCAAGTAGAGTACGTAAGTGCGAACCCAACAGGCCCGTTGCATGTAGGTCATGGTCGTGGTGCTGCGTATGGTAGTGCACTTGTAAACTTGTTGCGTGCAGCAGGTTACAATGTACAGTCTGAGTACTATATCAATGATGCGGGTAACCAAATCGATAATATGGCTATCTCCATTGAGTACCGTTTCCAAGAGTTGCAAGGTGCGACATTAGTGTTCCCACCTAAGCGCAACGAAGATGGTTCCATGCCTGAATTCGATATTCCAGAAGGGGCTCTCGTGTTCCCTGAAAATGGCTACCGTGGTCCTGATATTATCGAGACTGCAAAAGCTATTGCAGAACGCGAAGGCTTTGATAAATTGAATGCTATGAACGAAGCAGATCGTATTGCCTTGTTCAAAGAGGAAGGTCTTAAAGAAAAACTAGCTCGCCTAGAGGAGACATTGAGAAACTTCCGCGTTACTTTTGATAATTGGTTCTCTGAGCGTACTGTTCACGAAACTGAGGAAATTCATCACTCTATAGAGGCGTTGAAGGTTCTTGGCAAAGTATACGAAAAAGACGGCGCTTTGTGGTTGAAATCCACTGATTATGGTGACGATAAAGACCGCGTTGTTATTCGTGATAATGGCGTTCCTACATACTTGGCGGCAGATATTGCATATCACCGCAGCAAATATGATCGTGGATTCAAAGAAATGATTGATATTTGGGGCGCTGACCATCATGGTTATGTGTGCCGTGTAAAAGCTGCTATGGCCGCTTTCGGTTATGACCCAGACCAATTAACTGTATTGTTATTACAAATGGTAGCATTGTTCCGCGATGGGGAACTCGTTAAATTATCTAAACGTAGCGGCGATAGCGTTACATTAGATGAGTTGATTGATGAAGTAGGCGTAGATGCATCTCGTTATTTCTTCTTGATGCGTTCCTTAGATAGCCAACTTGATTTCGATATTAACTTGGCGAAATCTCGTAGCAATGATAACCCAGTGTATTATATCCAATATGCTCATGCTCGTATTCACAGCATTTACAACCAAGTGCGTGAAGCTGGCATCGCATTTGGCGATTATAGTGAAACTGATTTCACAACACTTACAAGTGAAATGGAATTAGAATTAATTAAGAAATTAGCTGAATATCCGGAAGAGGTCGTTCAAGCTGCTGAACATCGTGCACCTCATCGTATTGCTCGGTACTTATACGATTTGGCAAGCATGTTCCATTCATTCTACCGTCAAGGTCGTATCATTGGCGTAGATCCAGCGTTGCAACAAGCTCGTCTTGGATTAATCACAGCGATTGCCCTCGTTCTTCGTCAAGGCTTGGGTATTTTAGGTATTTCCGCTCCGGAAAAAATGTAATAGGTGGGAGGCATCATGGCAACTAAGTATATTTTCGTAACTGGCGGCGTTGTTTCTTCTCTTGGTAAAGGGATTACAGCAGCATCCTTGGGTCGCTTGCTTAAAAACCGCGGTTTCAATGTAACGATTCAAAAATTTGACCCATACATTAATATTGACCCTGGTACGATGAGCCCTTACCAACATGGTGAAGTCTTCGTAACAGATGACGGCGCTGAAACTGACCTTGATTTAGGCCATTATGAACGCTTCATCGATATTAACCTTAGTAAACGTTCCAACATTACAGCTGGTAAAGTGTACTGGTCTGTAATTAATAAAGAACGTAAAGGTGACTACTTGGGCAGCACTGTACAAGTAATTCCACATATTACAAATGAAATTAAACAAAATGTATACCGCGTAGGTAAAGAGGATAACGCTGATGTAGTTATCACTGAAATCGGCGGTACAGTAGGCGATATTGAAAGCTTGCCGTTCATGGAAGCTATCCGCCAAGTGAAAAAAGAAGTAGGTCGTAACGACGTACTGTACATTCACGTTACATTGGTACCATACATCAATGCAGCAGGCGAGTTGAAAACAAAACCTACACAACATAGCGTAAAAGAATTGCGCAGCATCGGTATTCAACCAGATATCTTGGTATGCCGTAGCGAAAAACACATTTCTGATGAAATGAAAGAAAAACTTGCTTTGTTCTGCGACGTAGAACCAGAAGCAGTTATTGAAAACAAAACTTGCAGCTCCATCTATGAAGTACCATTGATGATGCAAGACCAAGGTCTTGATGACATCGTTATCAAAAAATTAGGTCTTGAAGAACGTCCTTGCGATATGACTGCATGGAAAGAAATGGTTCACAAAATTTTGAACCCAAGCAAAGATATTACAGTGGCTATCGTTGGTAAATACGTAGCATTACATGATGCGTATTTATCCGTAGTTGAAGCTCTAGATCATGCTGGTATTGCTACGGGTACTAAAGTGAATATTCGTTGGATTGACTCCGAAGAACTTGATGATACATCCATAGATCCTAAAGAGGTATTTGATGGTGTTGAAGGTATCATCGTACCTGGTGGATTTGGTTCTCGTGGTGTAGAAGGTAAAATCCGCACAATCCAATATGCTCGTGAAAACAATATTCCATATCTTGGTCTATGCCTTGGCATGCAAACTGCAGTAATGGAATTTGCTCGTAACGTATGCGGTATGGAAGGTGCCACTTCTAGCGAATTCGATGAAAATGCTAAATATAAAGTGATCGATTTGATGAGTGACCAAGTTGATGTAGATAAAAAAGGCGGTACAATGCGCCTTGGTGTTTACCCATGTAAAGTAGAAGCGGGTACAAAAACTCGTGAAGTGTATGGGGAAGACCTTATCTATGAACGTCATCGTCACCGTTATGAGTTCAACAATGAATACCGTCAACAATTGACTGATGCTGGTCTTGTTATCTCTGGTACATCTCCAGATGGTCGACTTGTGGAAAGTGTAGAAGTGAAAAATCATCCATTCTTCATCGGTACACAAGCACATCCAGAACTTAAATCCCGTCCAAATAATGCACATCCATTATTCCGCGGTTTAGTAGATGCAATCTTAGAACTTAAAAAATAGAGTAGAGCCATGGGATCTCTTTTATCTATTATAGGTATATTTATATTAGCTGCACTCAAACTAGAGCAGTTTGTATATGGTAAATCGGGCAAAAAACAATCTACAACGGGACATGTAGCACGGCGTGGGATTGCTACTATTGCAGGCTTAATTGCATTTGATCATTCTACTATTAGTAGTAAATCTGTTGTAGTACGTAAAAAGAAGAAAGATGCTCAGAAATGAGCATCTCTCTTCTTTTTTTATTTACATCGAAAAATATTGGAAAAATATATCGATAAATTTAAAAATAACACTTGCAATATTGAATGATATTTGTTATTATATAGACAAAGATAGATATACCGATGGTGTTAAGTGCACCAATACAAATATAATCATTACAATTTGATACTCACACAAGGAGGACATAACATGTCTATTATTGGTAAACAACTTCCTGAATTTACACTTGATGCTTTCAAAAAACCTGAATTGGTAAAAGTTAGCACTGCAGACGTGTTGGGTAAATGGTCTGTATTCGTATTCTATCCAGCAGATTTCACATTCGTGTGCCCTACTGAATTGGAAGACGTACAAAACTCCTATGCAGAGTTGAAAGAATTGGGTTGCGAAGTTTACTCCGTATCTTGTGACTCCGAATTCGTTCACAAAGCATGGTCCGATGCTTCTCCAACTATCAATAAAATCGAGTACTACATGTTAGCTGACAAAAAACATGAATTAGCTGACTTCTTCGATGTATTCCAAGAAGAATCCGCTATGGCTTACCGTGGTACTTTCGTAGTAGATCCAGAAGGCTTCGTACGTACAGCTGAAATCCATGATATGGGTATCGGTCGTTCCGCTGAAGAATTGGTTCGTAAAGTACAAGCTGCTCAATTCGTAGCTAAACATGGCGACCAAGTGTGCCCTGCACGTTGGAAACCAGGTAAAGACACTTTAAAACCAGGTCTTGATCTTGTAGGTAAAATCTAATTTAGAAACCTATACTTAAGTGCTAGAGTAATCTAGACAACTCCTCAAATGACAAGAACACGGGCGCGCATCGTTTTCCTGACGATACGGTAAGTCCCAATACCAGATGAACCCTCTCCAATTCATCATGGTAAACCTCATATAACAAACTACAAACTATACGCAAAAGGACTGGCCTTCGGGCTGGTCCTTTTGTGTTGTTTATATCCCTTTGCAAAAGTAGGAAATAAGTTCTTGCTTTTTTGTTATGAGTAGTCTATAATGAAATTAATTCCTAGTGATATACAAGGTTTTATAAAAATAGTATAACAAGTGCTTTATAACATGGGGTGTGTTAGCGCACTAACTTTTACAAAGAGAGGCAACATATATGAGGATTTCCACAAAGGGTCGTTATGCATTGATGGTTCTCATTGATTTAGCAGAGCAAGGTCAAGATAAACCAGTGTCTTTGCGATCTGTAGCAGAGCGACAAGGCATTTCTGAAAAATACCTAGAAGGTATCGTAGCTCGTTTGGGTGCTGCAAACCTAGTGGATAGCATTCGTGGTAAATACGGCGGCTATCGATTGTCTAAAAGCCCTAAAGAGTACACAATTATTGAAATTTTGCTTGCTACAGAGGAATCTATGGCTATCATTTCCACCCTTGATGAAGGGGTGAGTACTGATACGGTAATCAACGAACGCACTGTTGGTTTCTGGGCAGGATTACAAAACTATATTCATGATTATTTAGAAAACGTAACTCTTCAAGATGTAATTGACGGAACTTACGCTAAACTTGATACAAAATATGATAATTGGGATGGTTCTATTTAATAAGGAGTGACCACTATGTCTAAAATTGCAAAATCTTTTGTTGAATTGATTGGTAAAACACCGCTATTAGCGGCTACACGTTTTGGTGCTAAATTTGGCGCAGATGCTAATATCTTCGCTAAATTGGAATACTTCAATCCAGGTGGTTCTGTAAAAGACCGTATTGCAGCAGCGATCATTCAAGCAGCTGTTGAGTCTGGTGAATTACAACCAGGTGGTACAATCGTAGAAGCTACATCTGGTAACACAGGTATTGGCTTATCTGCTGTTGGTGCAGCGCTTGGCTATAAAGTAGTTATCGTAATGCCTGAAACAATGTCCATTGAACGTCGTAAATTGATGCTTGGCTATGGTGCTCAACTTGTATTGACTGATGGCTCTCTTGGTATGAAAGGTGCTATTGCAAAGGCTAAAGAAATTGTAACAGCTACAGCTGGTGCCATCGAGGCGGGTCAATTCGTAAATCAAGCAAACCCAGCAATTCACTATAAAACAACTGGTCCTGAAATCTGGCAAGATACAGATGGTGCAGTAGATATCTATGTAGCAGGTGTTGGTACAGGTGGTACTCTAACAGGTGCAGGTCGTTATTTAAAAGAACAAAACCCAGATGTTAAAGTTGTGGCTGTGGAACCAACTGATTCCCCAGTATTGTCTAATGGCAAACCAGGCCCTCATAAAATTCAAGGCTTAGGCGCTGGCTTCATTCCTGATACTTTGGATACTAATATTTATGATGAAGTAATCCAAGTAACTAACGAAGATGCATTCGCTACATCTCAAGCATTTGGTCATACAGAAGGCGTATTGGTAGGTATTTCCTCTGGTGCAGCTCTTTGGGCTGCTCAAGAGTTAGCAAAACGCCCTGAAAATAAAGGTAAAAACATCGTAGTAATTCTTCCTGATACAGGCGAACGCTACTTGTCTACAGCTTTATTCCCTGAAGTGTAATAGAATATTGTTGGTGAAAGCATTGAATATGCTTTCCTAATATAGCAAAGCCCCTCGTAAGAGGGGCTTTTTGTAATATAAGGAGCGTTACTTTTACATGGCAATCAATGATTTAGAAAATCAATCATTTTATAGAACCTGACATTTAGACAATCTATCATTTTATATAAAAAAGGAGCTACTAGGTAGCTCCTTTAGTGTTATGGTAAGTATTTAGTTGTAATTATCTACCGTTTTTTACGATATTGTCCATCCAGTTGAACAATTCATCTAGATCGTAGTCACCAGAATGGTCTACATTAAATGGTGTAGCCATATCTACTTTATACCCAAGGTTTTGAGCACGGGTACCAACAATCAATGGAATTGCTACAGATGTATTGCTATCAGCTGTACCATAGCGGATACGATAGAACTGTGCATTTGTCGCTGCTGGAGAACCGAGATAGTTCATTGGGTTCATCATAGTAACGACCTTAGCATTTTGTACATATGCCTCTGGATTAGAGGTTGTATCGTGTAAAGCTGCAGTAATTGTAAAGTGATTATTATCTGTTGTACTTGTACCGAATAAGTTATTCTCGCCAGAGTCATTAGAACGGGAATCGAATGCACCTGGAGCTTTAGAACGACTTACAAAGCGGTTATAAGCTTCCCAGTTAATATCTTTGATTGTACCGGTTTTGTTATCACGTACAAGATATGTATGTTTAGATAAATCAGTACCTTTAGCTTGTGCCTTATTAGCGGCTGCAACGATAAATTCTTTTACATAGTTTTTGAAAGTACCGTTACCATTCTTATCTAATTTCAACACACGACCTACAGAGTCATGTAATTGTAAGTTATTTACGTAATCAGGGAAGTGTTCGTTAAGCAGATTGGAGTAAGCCACATCATCATGATTCATGGATACTTTGTTGGAGGAGGTAATACCATTATAGCTCCATTCATAAGCCATATCTGCCGCATCAAGGTTAGTGATAGGGGCGTACGCAGAAACTGCATATACATTCGTTGCCGCTGTAGCCGCACCTAATGCTTGTAAATATGGTTGGAAGTCGGAGCTGTTGCCTGCAGCGCCTTGTAACAAGGATACCGCACCGCCAGCACTTGTACCATTGGTGATAATGCGATTTGCATTACCTGGCATAGTGGAATCATTTGCATGCAAGTATGCCGTAGCTGCTTGTAAGTCAACGATTACTGCAGGTGCTTTGCCGATGAAGTTACCATCAGATGCTTTGTTTGTACGGCCACGTGTAGCTGGGGAGGCTACTACGTAACCGCGGGATAATGCATATACAACACTGTTAGGTTTGCCATTTTCAACTTTTGGAGTCATAGCTTGGCTTGGCATGTAACCACCTACAGCATTTGGCATGAAGATAGGGGCTGTTTGTGTATTGTAGCCATTTACAGTACCGTTGTTGAAGTATTCTTCTGGTACATAAATGTTCATGTATTGTTGATCGATATCGATAGGATTAGCCACGTAAGGGATATATTCGAAGGCGCGATATTTGATTTCCTTATTATCTACTGTTGTAGACATAGATTCGTAATTTTTCACGTCGAAGGCAAGGCTAATCTTTGAAGATGCATCGGCTTGCAATGGTGGCTCCATTGGTTGGGAAAGAATATCTTTCTCTTCTACTACAGCAGATCCTTTAGTGGATGCCTCATTACGAGCATCTACATAGGATTGAGGCAATTTGCTTTCTTGAACATTAGCTTCGGCTTTAGCTTTTGCTTCAGCCTCAGCTTGAGCTTTAGCCTTAGCTTCTGCCTCGGCTTTAGCTTTTGCTTCAGCCTCAGCTTGAGCTTTAGCCTTAGCTTCTGCTTCGGCTTTAGCTTTTGCTTCAGCTTCAGCTTGAGCCTTAGCAGCAGCTTCCACTTCTTCTTTTGCTAATTGCTCAGCAGCTAAACGTTCCTGCTCTTCTTTGATCGCAGCTTGTCTTGCAATTTCTGCTTGTTGGGCTGCGATACGTTCTTGTTCTGCTTTGATAGCAGCTTCACGTTCAGCTTTAGCTTGCTCAGCCGCGATACGTTCTTGTTCTGCTTTTAGAGCTGCTTGGCGTTGAGCTTCGGCTTGCTCAGCCGCGATACGCTCTTGTTCTGCTTTTAGGGCCGCTTGGCGTTGCGCTTCAGCTTGCTCAGCCGCGATTCGTTCTTGTTCTACTTTTAGAGCTGCTTGGCGTTCTGCTTCAGCTTTAGCGGCAGCTTCTGCACGTTGACGCGCAGCTTCTTCAGCAGCTAAACGTTCTTCCTCAGCTTGTTGAGCAAGGATACGTTCACGTTCTGCTTTTAAAGCAGCTTGGCGTTGAGCCTCAGCTTGCTCAGCAGCAATACGTTGTTGTTCTGCTTGTTGAGCCGCAATACGCTCTTGTTCAGCTTTTAGAGCTGCTTGGCGTTGAGCCTCGGCTTGCTCAGCTGCAATACGTTGTTGTTCCGCTTGTTGAGCTGCAATACGCTCTTGCTCCGCTTTTAAAGCTGCTTGGCGTTGTGCCTCAGCTTGCTCAGCCGCAAGACGTTGTTGCTCTGCTTGTTGTAAAGCGATACGACGTTGCTCTTCTTGGATACGAAGGCGTTCTTGTTCAGCCGCTTGACGCTGTGCTTCTGCAATACGTGCTTGCTCTGCTTGTTGAGCTGCAATACGCTCTTGCTCCGCTCTTAGAGCCGCTTGGCGTTGCGCTTCAGCTTGCTCAGCCGCAAGACGTTGTTGTTCAGCAAGAATTGCTGTTTGACGTTGAGCCTCGGCTTGCTGTTGGGCAATACGTTGTTGCTCAGCTTGTAACGCCATTTGACGTTGTTGTTCAGCAAGAATTGCTGCTTGACGTTGAGCTTCGGCTTGCTGTTGGGCAATACGTTGTTGCTCAGCTTGCAACGCCATTTGACGTTGTTGCTCACCGAGAATTGCTGCTTGACGTTGAGCCTCGGCTTGCTTTTGGGCAGCCATTTGTTGATCAACTTGGACCACGCCACTTTGTTTAGCTGCTTCTTCTGCTTCTAATTGAGCGATTCTTTCACGTTCAGCACGTTGAATATCGCGGATAGTCAATTTTTGTTTAGCTACCACGGGTTTAGTAGTTGTTGTATTTGCAACTGTTAACGGCATAGTAGATTGCTCTTGTACAACTACAGGCGTACGTTGTACTTGTGTAGTTTGAATTTGTTGCTTGCCATCCACTTGTTTTTGTACAGTAACAGGTTCTGTTTTCCGTTGTACATTCATCAAGCTATGCATAGCCAATGTTGGCTCCATAACAGTGTTAGTTTGTTTATTAACAACGTATTGTGGTTGAGAAACCGCCATATGTTGTTGAGATAAAGCTTTCGCAGTATCTGTTACTGGTACTGGACGTACACGAGGAATCAAAGGTGTTACCTTTGGCAGCGCTTGCGTTGTTACAGTTTGTTGTCTAACTGTTTGTGCTTGCATCACCGGTTGTGTTTGCATTGGCACCGTTTGTTGTACCTGTGTAGGTCTTACGGGTGCTTGTTGTTGAGTAACAACAGTTGTTTGTGTAATTGGTGGGGTAGGTTGGGTTACTACAGGTCGTACGACTGGGGCTCCTACATTTGTAGTGGCTTGAGTCGTTGATTCAGTGGTAGTATTCGAACCTACTAAATCATTCATGTTGAGGGTAGGGGCTGCGTGGGCAACACCACCCAACGCTGCTGCTGCAAAAAACGCGGCAGTGACCTTACGTTTCCTAGATGATTTCATGAATTACTCTCCGAACTAGAATTGAAAAAAATAATTTATAATTTTAAAATTTATTTATATTTATATAGTTTAACATAAATCGATATATTTGTACAATTTGTGAAAATATAGATGAATAATACATGGATGTAAAGCTGTCTCTTATACACATCTCCGAGCCCACGAGACCGGA
>OWIE01000572.1_pt1 | contig 11669 bp, 9 predicted proteins | sample 1733001 | NCBI WGS metagenome assembly OWIE01 (sample SAMN05065778, study PRJEB22554) | human gut metagenome | biome: ENVO:2100002; feature: ENVO:00000062; material: ENVO:00002003 | host: Homo sapiens | place: USA | reverse complement strand
TACACTTATGCGATCGTCGGCAGCGTCAGATGTGTATAAGAGACAGGTATAAGGAGGGCGGTATGGAATTCGTGTCTATCGGGGGATTGGTAAAAGGGATTACATTGCCGGACATTATGCATGGTATATCACAGTCAAGAAACATGGTCCTTGCAAATGTCTTTTACAGGCTGTAACTTATTGAAAGCAGGGTTTTAGATTTATTGGAGTCCAAAAAGGAAATCACACGCAGAGACGTAGAATTGTTATTAGGATGTTCCGGTTTCCCGGCCAGAAAAATTCTTAATTCTTTGCTGTCACAGGGAAAGATCCGTGTAACAGGAAAAGCCAAGGCAACAAAATATGTTATAAATCCCTGAAAACATCAAGATCCAAACAGGCTGGCTTTCCCATGAAAACCAGCCTGTATTTTGTATATCCTATTTCCCCTTAAATCCGCACAGCTCTTTCTATCAGTTCAACACACCTGTCGTATCCCAGTGCGGAGCTGTTCATGCACAGGTCGTAATTCAGGGGATCTCCCCATTCTTTTTCTGCATACATTTTATAGTAGTCTCTGCGCTGTTTGTCTTTCATGTGTATATAGGAATCTGCATCAGTCATGGGAATATTGTCGATTTGGTTGGCACGTTCCCTTCTTTCCGCCATGGATGAGGCGTATATGAATACATTCAGGCTCCTTCGTTTTTCCTTCAGTATCTCTCCTGCGCAGCGGCCGATAAATATGCAGGGGCCTTCCATGCTCAGGCGGCGGATGGTCTCTGCCTGGGCCTGGTAAATACGGTAAGGCAGCATCCCCCGGTCATTTCCCCGGAAATTTTCCACCGCAGCAGCCACAGAGTAAAGAAGGCTTCTGTTGACTTTCTCGTCGTTGGCTTTCACTTCTTCCGGATTAAGGCCGTATTTTTCCGCCGCCAGCATAAGAAGCTGCCCGTCATAAAAGGGGATCCCCAGCTTCTCCGACAGCCGTTTGCCTATCTCGCGGCCGCCGCTGGCATATTGACGTTCTATAGTAATTGTTCTCAGATTTCCCATTTTTCATTTCTCCTTTTCTATGCCGTTGCATCCACGAACTGCGAATTGTAAAGCTCTGCATAGAAGCCGTTCTTTGCAAGGAGTTCTTCATGCTTGCCCTGTTCGATGATATCGCCATCTTTCATAACCAGAATCAAATCCGCATCGCGGATGGTGGAAAGTCTGTGAGCAATAACAAAGCTGGTTCTTCCTTCCATCAGATGATTCATGGCCTTCTGGATCTGCTGCTCCGTTCTGGTATCTACGGAACTGGTCGCTTCATCAAGTATCATTATCTTATTATCCGCCAGTATGGCACGGGCGATGGTAAGAAGCTGCTTCTGCCCCTGGGAAACGTTGCTGGCGTCTTCATTAAGCTCCATCTGATAGCCTCCCGGCAGGGTCTGGATGAAGTGATGGGCGTGTGCGGCTTTGGCCGCTTGGATGACTTCTTCATCCGTGGCGTCCAGACGGCCGTACCGGATATTTTCCATAATGGTTCCCTTAAACAGCCAGGTGTCCTGAAGTACCATTCCGAAAATCTCACGCAGCTCGCTGCGGTTGAAATCGCGTACATCGGAGCCGTCCACCAGGATAGCGCCGCTGTTCACATCGTAAAAACGCATCAGGAGCTTCACCATTGTGGTTTTTCCTGCGCCGGTAGGCCCTACGATGGCTACGGTCTGGCCGGGCTTCACAGAACAGTTAAAGTTATGGATAATAATTTTATCCGGATTATAACCGAATACTACGTTCTGGAAGTCAACTCTGCCCTGAGGGAATTCCAGATGGACAGGGTTCTCCACATTCTGTACCTCTTCTTCCTCTTCCAGGAATTCAAAAACACGTTCTGCGGCGGCGGCAGTTGACTGCAGCATATTGGAAACCTGCGCCAGCTGGGTAATAGGCTGGGTAAAGTTCCTTACATACTGGATAAATGCCTGGATATCACCTACGGTGATCGTTCCGCGCACAGCCAGCATACTTCCCACAACAGCTACGGACACATAACCCAGGTTTCCCACAAAGGTCATGATAGGCTGCATCAATCCTGAAAGGAACTGGGACTTCCATGCGGACTGGTAAAGGATATTGTTGGTGTCATGGAAGGTCTGTTCCACGTCCTCTTCCTTATTATAGGCCTTTACGATATTATGTCCGCTGTATACCTCTTCCACCTGGCCGTTGATTTCGCCCAGATATTTTTGCTGTGCAACGAAGAATTTCTGTGATTTTTTCACTACTAATCCTATCAGTCCCGCTGATATCGGAAGAATGACAATTGCTATCAGGGTCATCAGAGGGCTGATACTCAGCATCATGATCAGCACGCCCACCATGGTGGTCAGGGAGGTGATCAGCTGGGTAACGCTTTGGTTAAGGCTCTGTCCCAGCGTATCCACATCATTGGTGATGCGGGACAGCACCTCGCCCACGGTCCTGCTTTCAAAATACTTCATGGGCATCCGGTTGATCTTGGAACAGATTTCTTCACGGAAACGGTAGGCCAGTTTTTGGGAAATACCGGTCATAATCAGTCCCTGTATGAAGGATAGGACTGCGCTCAGTACATACAGCCCCAGTAGAAGGAGCAAAATCTGTCCTATTTTTTCAAAATTAATACTGCCGGTTCCGGAGACCTTGGCTACAAGTCCGTTAAACAGCTCCGTCGTAGCCTTTCCGGAAATCTTGGGTCCGATGATCCCGAATACGGTACTGCCGATCGCAAAAAATAATACGGCAACAAATGCGGGCCAATAGCTGCCCATATATTTCACAAGTTTTTTTATGGTGCCTTTGAAATCCTTGGCCTTTTCGCCGCCCATCCGGGCGCCGGGGCCATGCATCCTTACCGGTCTTCTCTGGTTCTCACTCATGATGCGCTTCCTCCTTTCAGCTCTGCCTCAGACAGCTGGGAACGGGCAATTTCCTGGTATGCTTCACAGGATGCCAGCAGTTCTTCATGGGTTCCGATACCGGCTATCTTTCCTTCATCCAGCACAATGATCTGGTTGGCGTGGAGGATTGTGCTGATACGCTGTGCCACGATAATGATTGTGGCATCGGCAATTTTGTCATGAAGAGCTTTCCGCAGTACCATATCCGTCTTGTAATCAAGGGCGGAAAAGCTGTCATCAAACAGGAAAATCTTCGGATTCTTTGCAATGGCCCTGGCAATGGACAGACGCTGCTTCTGTCCGCCGGATACATTGCTGCCGCCCTGGGCGATAGGGCTTTCATAGCCTTCCGGCTTACTGTCGATAAATTCAGTTGCCTGGGCAATATCCGCCGCCTGCTCCATCATTTCATCTGTAATATAGGAACCGCCGTATTTGATGTTGGATTCGATGTCACCTGAGAACAGGTTCGCTTTCTGAGGCACAAAGCCCAGGATGCTTCTCAGCTTATGCTGGGACATTTCACGGATATCAACACCGTCTATCGTAATTTTTCCTTCTGTCACATCATAAAAACGGGGAATCAGATGCATCAGCGTGGATTTTCCGCAGCCGGTGCTTCCTATGATTGCCGTCGTTTCTCCCGGCTTCGCGGTAAAGCTGATCTTTTCCAGTGCATCCGCTTTGGCCCCGTCATAACGGAAGGAAACATCCTCAAAGGAAAGTTCTCCCTTTACCTGGGACAACTGAGCATCCTTTACAGAAGGCGCATCATGTATGGTAGGCTCCGTATCGAGAACCTCCTGGATCCTTTCCGCCGCCACGCCTGCACGGGGGAGCATAACGGAAATCATTGTGATCATGAGGAATGCCATGACAATCTGCATGGTGTAGGTAATGAATGCCATCATATCGCCTACCTGCAGGTTTCCGGCATCAATCCCTTTTCCGCCGAACCAGATAATCATGACGGTGATGCAGTTCATGATCATCATCATCATGGGCATCATGAACGTCATAACCCGGTTTGTAAACAGCTGTGTTTTCATCAGATCCTTATTGGCTGTTTCAAAACGGTCTTCCTCAAACTTTTCCCGGCTGAAGGCACGTATTACGGAAACACCTGTAAGGATTTCCCTGGATACCAGATTCAGACGGTCAACCAAAGACTGCATTTTCTTGAATTTGGGCATGGCGATACGCATCAGCACAAGAACCACTGCGGAAATAGCCACTACCGCCACTCCGATAATCCATCCCAGGCCGGTTCTGGTACTCATAACCTTGACAATGCCTCCGATACCAATGATAGGGGCATACAGTACCATACGAAGCAGCATAACCTCTACCATCTGCACCTGCTGGATATCGTTGGTGCTTCGTGTAATCAGGGAAGCTATGGAGAACTTATTCAGTTCGTTATTGGAAAAGGATACCACCTTGGTAAATACCTTTCCCCGCAGATCCATACCGATTTTAGCAGCTGTCCTTGAGGATAAAAGGCCTGCAAGTATGGCGGCCGCCATCATGAGCAGCGTAAGGCCGAGCATTTTGGCCCCTGTGGAAAGCAGGTAGTTCATCTGCACCTGATTCAGATCCATACCCATGGCTTCATATTCCTTCTGGATAAAAAGGATTGCCTTCTGGGTAATGATGGAATCGCTCATATCCCCCATTTCCTCTACAGCCTCATCCTTCATGGCGGTAAGCTTGGTATCGTCCATTCCCTGGGCAGCTATCATCCCCTTCAGACTGTCCATATCCGTCATCCCTGATTCCTGGACAGAACTCAGGATAACCATGGGCATTCCGAAATCATTATTAAGACGATCAATCGTCTCTTTATCCGAGGTATTCAGTTCATATATACCGTCAACCAGATCATAGGCCTGAAGTACTTCGTTTTTCTCATCGGCTGTCATAAACAGGCCCAGGCTGTCAAGGGTTTCTTCTCTCATTTTATCCGGCACCGCATTTTCTATGCCTCCCTGCTGAATTCCCACATCCACGATATCGGAAGTATAGGAAGGCAGTGCCAGATCGCAGTACGCCTGGCCAATCAGAAGCAGAATAATGAGCAGAACAGTCACCTTATGCTCGCCCAAATGTTTAAACAATTTCCACATTCTTTCAGTTTCTCCTTTCAGATGCTGTTATTAATTAAGATGTTTCTCCATAAAACACAGGTATGTTTTTCTCCATAAGGTCCACTAATTCCCCCCATAGTTCCAGGAACGTTTCCATCTTTTCTTCTCCCATTTCCTTCAGGACCCAGTCGATATAATCCGTACACGTCTTCCAGGCCTGCAGTCTGGCATCCTCTCCTTCATCAGTCAGACAGACGTAGGTTTTCCTTCTGTTCTTTTTATCTACCATCCGTACCGCCAGCCCCTTTTCTTCCACAGACTTCAATGTCCGGGACATGGCGGGAGGGGACATGTAGGAACATCTCGCCAGTTCGGAAACCCCGATGCCGTGTTCGTCAGGATGGTTCTTCATATATCTATGAACCATTTGCAGTGTAATAAACTCTCCATGAGTAATGTTCCCCAGGCGGATTCCCATATTCACCTTCCCGTACCGGAAAGTCGTACGAAGCAAAGCACTGCGCATCTCATCCGTCGTCATTCTTTCTCTCCTTTCGCGGCTGTTGGCTGCACCTGATTGCGGAAGAAGCTGTAGCTTCTCCGCCGGAAGGTATCTCCCCGCCGGCATTTTTCTTTGGCAGCCGCATACCGAAATGTGTTTTGCAAGGACAACATTTAACAATGTTAATAATTGTTATAGTTAAAGATTATAGGCCTGAGAGCTTGTAATTACAATATACTTTTTAGAAAAAAAGTATAAAAAATATATAAAAAATCCGTCACTTCGTACAGGAAAAAGTTCTCCAACCCGATTTATATCGGTTTGGAGAACCTATAAAACGAAATAACGGCTTTCGTATATTCCACTGATTTCTCAAAGCATGTATATATTTTATGAAAGAAGCTCCAGATATTCCAACGCTCGTTTCAGGCCGTCTTCACTGATATCTGCCGTCACGAAATCCGCGGCTTCCTTCAGCGCACTGACCCCATTTCCCATGGCAATCCCCACACCTGCCGCCTGTATCATTTCCAGGTCATTCATGCTGTCGCCCACCGCTGCTGTTTCTGCAAAGCCCAGCCCCCAGTGCTCCAGCAATAGAGTGAGGCCATACGCCTTGGAAAGATAAGAGGGGATAACATCCGCCCCTCCCGTAATTTCATTCATGAGCGGCGTCCGCAGCCCGGGGAAATTTTCCGCTATCAGCCGGGCCGCTTCCACGGTATCATCCAGGTACAGCGCATGCATGGGAATTTCATAAAGCATTCCTGCATCATGAAGCTCCCTGCGGAAAAGCTGCTCCTTTCCCTTCCATCTGGACAACTGCTTTTCCGGATTGGTCGTATACCATTTCCCTTCATACAGGCCGCCCAGGCAAAGCTCATGGGAATAGGCAAAATCAAGAACCTCCTTCTGCAGCTTCGGATCCAGGAAGGTCTCCTTTAACACCAGCCCTTCCGCCTCCACCATGGAACCGTTGGAATGTATGATTCCGTCAGGCTTAATCAGCTCTTTTATTGGAGCATTCCACACATCATTGAAGAACCGTCCGCTTGCCAGGACAATTCTGCACATTCCTCTTACGGCCTCCAGGGCCTTTTCCGCACTTTCCGGTATTTTCCCGGCCCTGTGGTCAAAAACCGTATTATCATAATCCAGACAAAGTACCTTTATCATTTCTGCTCCTCCTCTGCTGCCTCCTTTTTTCGGATCAGGGCCGTCTCAATCCGCTGGTCCCTGATTTTTTCCACATGGATATCCAGCCCGTTCACCTGCACGTCAAACTGGCTGCCGTCTGCAGGAATTGTGCGGAGGCAGCTGTATACCATGCCTCCCACCGTATCATAATCCGGATCCTCCGGCAGTTCAATATCAAGCGCCTCAGCCAGCTCCTCAATATCAGTCCCTCCGGAAACCTGCCAGAGATTATTTTCCAGCTGTACAATCTCCGGCTGCTGAGCCGGATCAAACTCATCATATATATTTCCCACAATTTCTTCCAGCAAATCCTCCATGGTAATAATTCCCGCCGTCTGGCCGTATTCATCAATGACGATGGCAATGTGTACCTTATTGGTCTGCATATCACGGAAAAGGTCATCCGCATGAACCGTGTCAGGTACCAGATAGGCTTCCCGCAGCAGCTCCCTTATCTGCCCGGGCTCATCGCCGGCCCTGTTGAGCAGATAATCCCTTGCATTCATAATTCCGACAATATCATTGATGTCCTCGTCATATACCGGGTATCTGGACAGGCCGGTTTCCCGGATGGTACGCATGATCACTTCGTCTTCCTCCTCCAGAGAAAAGGCAACCACATCGGCCTCTCTTGTCATGGCGTCCCTTACAGAAATATCATCGAACCGGAATACATTCTGTATCCATTCCTGTTCCTCCTGATCAATAGTGCCCTTCTCACCGCCCAGCTCCACCATCATGCGTATTTCCTCTTCCGTAACAGAATCCTCTTCTGCCTCTGTTTTCATATGAAGGATACGTAAGACCGTGTTGGTGGAAAAGGACAGGAACCAGATGACCGGCTTCATGGCCACCGCCACACCGGATATCACTCCGCTGCTGAACTTCGCCACCTCCAGAGACTTCTGCATGGCGATCCTCTTGGGTACCAGTTCCCCGAAAATAAGGGTGAAATACGCCAGGATAATGGTAATCACCACCACAGATATGGTATCCAGCGCCGCTTCCGGTATTCCATGAAAGCCGATATCCTCGTATACCCATTTTACCAGATATTCGGAAAAATTATCCGCGGCAAAGGCACTTCCCAGAAAACCGGCCATGGTGATGCCTACCTGTATGGTGGAAAGGAAGGAAGCCGGTTCCTCTACCAGCTTCAGCAGCCGGCCGGCCTTTTTATCCCCTTCCTCCTCAAGCCTGCGCAGCTTCGTCCCATTCAGGGAAACCACCGCAATTTCCGCGGCAGCAAAAAATGCATTCAATAAAATAAGAATAACCTGTAAAAGCAATTGTCTTGGTATTGATGTCAAAATAAATCTCTCCTTTTTTCTCTGTTGTTCAGGACGGTTTCCCGTCCTCCCTCTTTGCCGTCCTGCGGCAGCGCTTTTACCCCGAAAAGCACAAAAAGACACAGCCTGTCAAGCTGATGCTAACAGGCTATGCCCTTAAAAGGTTTTCGTATTTTATTCAAATAATGATTCGTTTCCCCCTCAGGGTCCGCGTCTTCCATGAAAGACCTTTCCTTTCTCTGCGTGATAGTGATAACTTTATTATAAAGAAAATACTGAGGACCTGTCAAGAAAGCAGGCGTGATCTTAGCATTAATTTTGTGTAACAGGGTATTATTCCTCAATTCGTTTTATGAACTTTTATAAAGGGCTTATGGGTAGAATGAAAAACGGATATATGATATACTGTAAATAAATTATGGGGTTGACCGGAATGTAAAGGGATACATATAACATGCATGATGAACGTAAGTTAAGAGGAAAGGCTTCAAAATCTTTCGCCAGACGTATAATCAAGGTCTGGATTTTTGGAGTGCTGGTTCCTCTTCTTGTGGTGGAATCGCTGATTCTGTGGCAGTTTTACAGAATCAACCACAATGATGTGGATGAAGAAATAGAAAATAATCTGAACAAAGTATCCGTCGATATGAAGGATCTCATGAACAACATGAATTCCATATCCTGGCTGCTGGAAGCCGACGGTACTGTCGGGAAGAACCTTCATCTTTATTTTGATGAGGAGGATACGATAAAAAAGGGGGATCTTCTGATTTATCTCAGAGAGCAGATTGCCAACTATGAAATCGCCAACCCCTCCATCGGAAATCTTACCTATATCTATATTCCCAGGGGCGAAACAACGCCTGTCAAGATCAACCAGACCTCTCTGGCTAACGGCGAACTGCCGGATGATACCTATTATCTGTGCAAATGGCAGAACATGAATTTTTACGGGCCGCATGAATCGAAATCCAAAGTGGCCTCTTACCCCTGTTTCTCCCTGCTGCGTTCCTATAAAATGGAACAGGAATATGGGGATATCTATATCTATCTGGAATCGGGGTATAAGTATCTGCAGAAGCTCATCCCGGGCAGCGTCATGGGCATGGATACCGTCTTCCTCATCGAATCGGAGGAGGGACGGACCATGTATTGCTCCGACAGCAGACTGGTTCCTCTTTATTCGGATCTGGATTCCTACAGAAAAGAACTGGAAGAAAAAAATCATCTCTATAAAACCTACGTCAGGACAGAGGAAGGCGGCTGGAAAATCCATCTCTGGGTTCCTGTCAGGGAATATTACCGGCAGATTTACGGGATGGCGCTCAATTTAAGTGTTGTCACCCTGCTGGCTGTTTTTGCCTGTATTCTTGTTTCTGTCCTTCAGTGGAAAAGTATCTATACCCCTTTTACCAAATTTGAAAAAAGGCTCCAGCTGATAGCATCGGACAACGATGTGGAAACGAAGGTGGAGCAGATGAACATCCAGGAATTTGATGATAATTTTGCCTTGCTCGACAAAATGAAAAGCAACATTCTCCTTCTTCTGAACCGGGTACATGCGGAGGGGAAAAAGAGGTCGGAGCTTGAACTCAAGGTGGTTCTGGGCAAAATAAATCCTCATTTCCTTTACAATACCCTGGATACCCTGAAATGGTATGCCGCCGGGAAAAAAGATCGGGAAATGGTCCATTTTATCACAGCCCTGAATAAGCTTCTGCTATATAATATGTCGAAAACAAGTGATACCACTCTGAAAAGTGAGTTGGATGCCGTGAGCGCCTATATTGTCCTGCAGCAGCTGAAGTATGATATCCGTTTTTCCATGGACACCGGAAAGCACCCGGAAATCCTGCAGGCCGACATGCCCCGGTTCGTGCTGCAGCCGATCGTGGAAAACGCTATCCTGCACAGCGGTTCCAATGAGGGAAATATCTGGATTGAGGTGGAGCTACTGGCAAACGGCAAAATTGCAATTCTTGTAAAAAACGACGGTACTCCGATCAATCCGGAAAAAATCAAAGAGGTCCTGGTACAGAAAAATGATATTTCTTCCAACGGAATCGGGCTTCAGTACGTGGCCCGCATGCTGGAAAACCGGTTTGGGAATGATTTTGAACTGAAAGCGGAACGGACGGAGGACGGGGTGAATGTGGTGGAAATCCGGATTCCGTTTGAAGCGGAAGAAATCAGCGGGAAACCGGATAAGTCTGAGAGGGGGGTATCCGTAAAGTGATAAGGGTATTTGTTGTGGATGATGAAAAGCTGGTCCGCAGGGGAATTCTCGGATTGATTGACTGGGAAAAATATGGCATGGAGGTAGTGGGCGATTCGGGAAGCGGGGAAGAGACGCTGGAATTTCTAAAAAAACGGGAGGTGGATCTTCTTTTCTCCGATCTGGAAATGCCCGGGCTTTCCGGGATCCCTTTTCTGCAGGAGGCCAGGCTGATCCGTCCTGACATTCAGATTGTCGTTCTTACCATGCATCAGGAATTTGAACTCATCCAGCAGGCTCTCCGGATAGGCATCCTGGATTACATCACCAAGGCCCAGATCGAGGAAGAAAATATAGATGCCCTCATGGACGGGATTAAAATCCGTTATCTGGAAACCATGCGCCATACACAGCTGGGCGAAAGAAATGTGCTCTATAACGAGGTTTATATCTGGGAAACGGAAAATAAGAAGAGGTGCGAGGAGGCAGTCAAGGCATTGGAAAGAAACAGGTTTCCCTTTGAATTTTTAAGTGAAACACGGCTTCTTTTTTCCGGGGAATGCAATGTCATAAGACTGAAATCCATCATCGAGGATTTCGGGCCTGAGGATTCTTCTCTTCTGGAAATCAAGCAGGTGAAGGGTATCCCCTATGACCAGCTGGCGGATACGCTGAAGGCCGCCATGGCAGACAAGCTGTTTGAGGACCGCAGGCCGGGCTGCTTTACCTACGCCTATCTTTACCCCAGTCTTCTGCAGGTGCATTCCGGTGCCTCCAGAAAGGAGATCCTGGATTTGTGTCTGAAAATGGAATTTATGCTCAATGGGGAATGTTATGAAGAGGGAATGGAAAAAATCTGCCGTGCCGCGCTTTCCCCGGAGGAGCGTACGGCTGTTTTCTATCATTTCAGCCTTTACTGGTCCGATTTTTCAGGGAAGGATTTTACCCGGTATTTTGAAGAGGTAAACGGCTTCCGGTGGTGGTACCAATGGAGAGCATGGTTTGATGAAACCCGCAGCCTGGTGTTGAAACGGATTGGGGAATCGAATGCGGAAATCAGTACAATGGAAGCCATGCATAAGGCCATGAATTATATCAGGGAGCATATGGACAGGGAAATCACGCTGGAGGAGCTTCTGCATCTGACCGGGATGAGTAAAAGCCATTTCTCCAAAAACTTTAAAAAGATCACAGGAAAGACTTTTGTGACTTATCTGAATGACATGCGTATTGAATCCGCCAAAAAGTATCTGGCAGAGACCAAACAGCCCATATATTGGATTGCGAACCAGGTAGGCTATACGGACGAACACTATTTCCGAAGGATTTTCAGGGAAAGGACTGGGAAAAATCCAAAACAGTACCGTGAAAATAACTGAAATTTCACAGAAGCAAGCGTAAGAATATCAAAACTGCACAATCTGTCTCTTATACACATCTCCGAGCCCACGAGACCGGAGCCTATCT
>OWIE01000569.1_pt1 | contig 11708 bp, 8 predicted proteins | sample 1733001 | NCBI WGS metagenome assembly OWIE01 (sample SAMN05065778, study PRJEB22554) | human gut metagenome | biome: ENVO:2100002; feature: ENVO:00000062; material: ENVO:00002003 | host: Homo sapiens | place: USA | reverse complement strand
ACGAGATAGGCTCCGGTCTCGTGGGCTCGGAGATGTGTATAAGAGACAGAAGTGGTGGAGTTGCTTATGGTGCTTTGGGGGCTACTCATCATAGCCTGCATGATATTGCCGTATTAAGAACTTTTCCGGGAATGAATATCGTTCTTCCTTGTGATGCCCGTCAGACACGCAAGTTGGTCAAACTATTGGTAGATTATCCTGAACCGGTGTATGTACGTGTAGGAAGAGCTGCTGTTCCCGATGTGTATGAGAATGATGATTTTGATTTTATTCTGGGAAAAGCTAATATGCTGCTGAACGGTACGGACCTGACCATCATTGCTGCCGGAGAAACGGTTTATCATGCTTATCAAGCTGGTTTGATGTTACAGGAGAAAGGCATTAAGGCACGTGTGTTGGATATGTCTTCCATCAAGCCCGTTGATGCGGAAGCCATCAGGAAAGCGGCAGAAGAAACCGGAAGAATTATCACTGTGGAAGAGCATAGTCAGTTTGGTGGTTTGGGAGCTATTGTGGTTGAGACGCTTTCCGAAAATCCGATTCCGGTACGCATTATCGGCATCCCCGATGAGAACGTGGTTCATGGAAACTCCCATGAAATCTTTGCCCATTACGGATTGGATAAAGAGGGCATCTGCAAGACTGCCCTTGAATTCGTGAAAAAATAAACATATCCTTTTTAAATCTAATAGTATGATTAGCAGAATAATTACCATAGATCAAAGTACTTCGGCAACAAAAGCCATGCTGTTCTCTGAAGATTGCGAATTGTTGCATCGGGTAAATATAGAACATCAGCAATTCTACCCGCAGATAGGATGGGTAGAGCATGATGCCGAAGAAATCTATAAAAATACCATAGAAGCGATACATTGTCTGCTTGAACAAGAAGAAGTGAATGGAAAGGATATTTCTTATTCTCTTGCCATCACCAATCAGCGCGAAACGGTGGTTGTTTGGAACCGACATACCGGCAAGTCCGTTTATCATGCCGTGGTATGGCAATGCCAGCGGGGAGCGGCTATTTGCAAAGAACTGAAAGATAAGGGATACAGCGAACTGGTACAACGAAAGACCGGATTGCTTATCGATCCTTATTTTTCTGCCAGTGGTGCTAAGTGGATATTGGATAACGTGGAAAATGCACGTGAACTGGCAGAAAAAGGCGATTTGTTGATGGGAACTATTGATTCCTGGCTGATTTGGAAACTGACCGAAGGCAGGAAGCATCTGACTGATTATACGAATGCGTCGCGTACCATGCTTTTTAATATTCATACTTTGGACTGGGATGAAGAGTTGTTGAAACTCTTCACTATTCCCCGGAGTATGATGCCGGAAGCGTTGCCCTGTGATGCTGTTTTTGGAGAAACAACGATAGAGGGTTTGTTCAAATCTCCGATACAAATAGCAGGTGTTTTAGGTGATTCCCATGGAGCATTAACCGGTCAGATGTGTTTTGAGGCAGGTATGGGCAAGGTGACTTATGGAACGGGATCATCTGTTATGGTTAACATTGGAGAAGAGGCTGTCGCTGCTCCTGAAGGGCTGGTTACATCCGTCGGATTCTCGGCTTTGGGTAAAGTGTATTATGCTTTTGAGGGCAATATCCATTGCACCGGAGCCACTATCAAATGGATGGTGGAGAAATTGGGATTGGTGGACTCGTTCAATCAAATTGAAACCTTGGCGACTTCGGTTAAAAACAATGATGGAGTCTATCTGGTTCCCGCCTTTACCGGATTGGGAGCTCCCTGGTGGAAACCGGATGCTAAAGCTGCCATCTGGGGAATGACACTGAATGCTGGAAAAGCGCATGTGCTGCGTGCAGGATTGGAATCCATTGCTTATCAAGTGAAGGATTTGATAGACATGATGACCCGGCAGGCAGGAATCGAGCTGAAAGCGTTGCGTGTTGACGGAGGCCCCACGAAGAATCAGTTCCTGATGCAGTTTCAGGCTGATATGCTGCATGCCGTCATTAACCGTTCGGAGATAGAGGAAGCTTCTGCATTGGGGGCTGTTGTCATGAATGGCTTTGCCCGTAAGAAGTGGGCCAGTTTCCAAGAAGCCGCTGCCATGCGTACCATTGACAATTGCATCGCTCCCTGTATGGAGGAAAAAGAACTTCAATCTTTGTATAGTGGCTGGCGTGAGGCTGTTAAGAAAGTAATAGGACAGAATAACTAACTGAATATATCGTAACTTTTAATACCATTAGAAATGAAAAACAAGAAAAAAATGTGTTTTGGTGTCATCATTGGAACGCGCGCTTATTTTAACTCGGAATTAGCAAAAGATGTCCGTAAACAATTGTTGGAAACACTGACGAAAGAGGGCTATGACTATGTCATTCTCCCCGAAGATGCTACGCCTACAGGCAGTAGCAGTATTGAAACAAGAGAAGATGGCTTGAAATGTGCAAAGTTGTTCCGTGAGAACCGTGACCGCATTGATGGAATCATTGTTTCATTACCTAACTTCGGTTTTGAAATCGGTATCATCAATGCTATCAGTGTAGCCGATCTGAATGTGCCTGTTTTGGTTCAGGCATGTGATGATGAGAATGACAAGGTGGATTTGGATAGCCGTCGTGACGCGTTCTGTGGTAAGATTTCCGTATGCAATAACTTGTATCAGTATGGCATTCCTTTTACTGATACTACGCTACATACTTATTCTATTTATTCTGATTTGCTGGCAGCCGATATTAATAAGTTCGCTGCGATCTGCCGGGTGGTGAATGGTCTTCGTCATGCTCGCATCGGTGCCATCGGCACTCACTCGTCCTGCCGGTTTCCAGACCGTCCGCGCCAGCGAGAAACTGTTGCAGGCATCGGGCATTACAGTCGTTCCGGTAGATCTTTCTGAAATCTTGTCTGCCGCCCGTAAGATTGAAGATGCTGATGAAACGTTACAAGCAAAACTGAAAGAAATCAGACAATATGCTGCTGTTCCCGAACAATACAATGATAAACTGATTTTGCAGGCTAAATTTGGTGTGGCTGTAGAACAATGGATGGAAGCCAATGAAATTGATGCTGTAGCTATCCAGTGTTGGGACTCTTTGGAGCAAAACTATGGTTGTGCAGCTTGTGTGACTATGAGTATGTTGAGTGAAAAATTAATCCCTGCTGCTTGTGAAGTGGATATTGCCGGTGCAGTGTCTATGTATGCGTTGACATTGGCTTCCGGTCGCCCGTCGGCATTGCTTGACTGGAACAATAACTTTGCCGAGGATCGTAACAAGTGTGTGTGTACACATTGTGGTAACTTCCCTAAATCATTTGTAATGAGTGATTTGAAGTTAGGAACATTAGGAGTGTTGGGCAGAACATTAGGTAAGGTACATACTTTCGGTGCCGTTTACGGTAAAGTAAAACAGGGTGATTTCACCTTCTTCCGCATCTCGACAGATGATACGAAGGGTTGTATCAAGTCTTATTTGGGCAAAGGTGACCTGACCGATGACCCATACGGAATGGATGGTTGTATAGCAGTAACCAAGGTGGATAATCTGCAGCCGCTTATGAAATATATTTGTAAGAATGGATTCGAACATCATGTGGCTATGTGCCGTGGCAATGTGAAAGATATTTTGGCGGAAGCTATTGAAACTTATCTGAACTGGAATATCTATATTCACGAATAATATCGATGAAATATGATATTGGTAGATAATTACTTTTTGGCAATCCTCTGCTGTGTTATTTGCTGTGCCTGCTGGGGCTCTTGGGCAAATACGCAGAAGATGGTTGCCGCCAAGCAATGGAGCTTTGAACTGTTTTATTGGGATTTGACCGTCGGTCTGTTCCTTACAGCTTTATTGGGGGCGGTGACTTTAGGAAGTATGGGAAGTGAAGGCCGTACCTTTTTTCAGGATTTGGCAGTCATGGACTGGTCTAGCATTCAATATGCATTCTTGGGCGGTGTTGTATGGAATTTCGGCAATATATTTCTTACAGCAGCCATTGCTGTAGCCGGAATGTCAGTAGGTTTTCCTATCGGTGGAGGCTTGGCCTGGATTGGAGGTATTGTATTCAATTATTTATTAATCTCTTTGGCCGGTCAGACCTATCAGGGAAATCAGCTTTTACTATGGAGTGGTGTGTTAGTCATCATTGTAGCTATACTGATCTGCGGAAAAGCGTACGGAAAGTTATCGTCCGGCAAGGCTTCCACTCCGAAGAAGGGGATTCTGCTGGCCATTATGGCAGGCATTGCTATCATGTTCTTTTACGGATTGGTAGTGAAATCTCTTGACCCGCAGTATATGGCGGGAGGAACCGGAACGCTGACTCCTTATACAGGTGTGTTCTTCTTTGCGGTAGGTATTCTGGCCAGCACACCTATATTCAATACCTTTGCCATGAAGCATCCGGTAGAAGGCAAGGCGGTGACCATGAAAGATTACTTTGCCGGCGATGCCAAGACCCATCTCACAGGTATGCTGGGAGGCTTTATCTGGATGGACGGCATGGTGATTAGTTTTATGGGAGCAGGTGCTGCCAATCCGGCTATCTCTTATGCCCTTAGCAACGCAGCGCCTGTGGTGGCTATGATCTGGGGAGTTTTTGTCTGGAAGGAATTTAAGGAAGCTCCGAAGGGGACCAATAAACTGATTGCGGCTATGTTCTCCTTGTTTATTATCGGATTAATAAGCATTACTTTGTCAAATTAAAAATTAGATGAAGAGAAATTATAAAATAGGGCTTGTAATGAAGTCGTTACAAGCCGATTTTTTCAAAGTGATGAAAGAAGGGGCCATTCAGTATGCGACCCCTCTTCCGTTTTTGGATTTGGTTTGTGTGGGAACGGCTACACAGACAGAGGTAGAGGAACAGGTTGACTTGATGTATTCCTTGATTCATCAGCAAGTCGATGCTATCGTATTGGTTCCTATAGATTCAAAAGCCTTAGTTCAGCCTGTAGTAGAGGCTGTCAGGAAAGGAGTTCCGGTAATCAATATTGATATCCGGTTGGATACTCAGCTATTGGAGCAGGCAGGAGTAGAAGTGGCTTTTGTGGGACCGGATAATTTTGCAGCTGCGTATGAAGTGGGTAAATTATTGGATAAGAAGTTGCGGAATGAAGATAAAGTTGCTATTATTGAAGGATTGACGGCAGCCGATAATGCGCAGCAGCGTAAAAGAGGTTTTATCAAGGCGATAGAAGAAAAAGGGTTAAGATTGGTGGCATCCGAACCGGCCGACTGGGAAACGGAGAAAGCCGCCGAAGTTTTTCAGGCTATGTGGATGCGGTATCCTGATTTGAAAGCTGTATATTGCAGCAATGATGCGATGGCGTTGGGGGTTCTTCAGCAGATGCAAGAAAAAAATTGCTATCTGCCTGTAGTGGGCTTTGATAATGATGCGGTGATGAAAGAATTTCTTTCTACGGGAAAACTGGTTGCAACAGCTGATATTTTCAGCTCACAGATGGCTGTCCGGGGCATTGAGTTCGCTTTGGATGTATTGGAGGGAAAAATAGAGAATAGAGGGGTTCATTCTACAGCTTACGAAATTATTAAACAATGAGTTCGTAGGGAAACGGCCCATACTGAGATATGCACTTAAGGCACCGGCTGTTTAACTTCTTAATATTGCCGGCAATGAGCAATATTAAGAAGTATTCTTTTTACGAATGAAATATTTAGTGTAATTTTGTGGCTCAAAATAAATTAAATAGAATCATTATGGCAGCAAAACCAGGTATACCTAAAGGAACGAGAGATTTTTCGCCGGTGGAAATGGCGAAACGTAACTATATATTCAATACGATCCGTGATGTGTTTCATCTTTTCGGCTATCAGCAGATTGAAACTCCTTCTATGGAGAATTTGTCTACCTTGATGGGAAAATACGGTGACGAAGGGGATAAGTTATTGTTTAAGATACAGAACTCAGGTGATTATTTCAACGGCATTACCGATGAGGAATTGCTGAGCCGCAATGCGGTAAAGCTGGCGAGCAAGTTCTGTGAAAAAGGATTGCGCTACGATCTCACCGTACCTTTTGCCCGCTATGTGGTGATGCATCGTGATGAAATAAGTTTTCCTTTCAAACGTTATCAAATCCAACCGGTTTGGCGTGCGGATCGTCCCCAAAAAGGGCGTTACCGTGAGTTTTACCAATGTGACGCCGATGTGGTAGGCAGCAATTCTTTATTGAATGAAGTGGAGCTGGTACAGATGATAGACCGTGTATTTGGTAAATTCGGAGTACGTGTTTCAATTAAAATCAATAACCGTAAGATATTGACCGGTATTGCCGAGATTATCGGGGAGGCTGATAAAATTGTAGATATCACCGTAGCCATTGACAAACTGGATAAAATCGGATTGGAAAATGTAAATGCGGAATTGGCTTCTAAAGGGATTCCTCAAGAGGCTATTGATAAATTGCAGCCGATTATTTTATTGAGTGGAAGCAATGAAGAGAAATTGGAAACTTTGAAGACTGTCCTTGCTACCAGTGAAGCGGGATTGAAGGGAGTGGAAGAAAGTGAATTCATATTAAAAACCGTGTCTGCACTGGGTGTGAAGAGTGAAGTGGAATTGGATTTGACTTTGGCTCGCGGCTTGAATTATTATACAGGAGCAATTTTTGAAGTGAAAGCCTTGGATGTGCAGATTGGCAGCATCAGTGGTGGTGGCCGTTATGATAATCTGACCGGTGTCTTTGGTATGGATGGTATGTCTGGTGTAGGTATCTCTTTCGGAGCCGACCGTATTTTTGATGTGTTGAATCAGTTGGATTTGTATCCGAAAGAAGCGGTGAACGGAACCGAGCTGTTGTTTGTAAACTTCGGCGATAAAGAGGCTGCTTATTGTCTGCCTATCCTGGCAAAAGTCCGTGAAGCAGGGGGGCGCGCTGAAATTTATCCGGATGCTTCTAAAATGAAGAAGCAGATGGGATATGCCAATGACAAGCAGATTCCTTTTGTCGCTATTGTTGGTGAAAATGAAATGAACGAAGGGAAACTGACTTTGAAGAATATGACTACAGGCGAGCAGTCACTGGTTACACCGGATGAGTTGCTGGCGGTGGTGAAAGCTTGATGTTTACTAATTATCTGCAATCATATCATAAAAGCATCATTGATGGATGATTGCATCACATGGGAATGCCCGATAACGTTTGCTTTATACGTTATTTGTTTTGAAATATAAATGCTGGATTACCTATGTGGATAATCAGATTGTTTTTTCTTCCGTCACTACATCTTACTGATTCTAAAAGAGATGTAGTGACGGAAATTTTTGTATCCCCCCGAAATGGTTTGTTCTCTTTTTTCCGCGTAGAGGCGACAAAGCGGAATGCCTGTTCTTGTCGTTGTTGGTTGTATTTCTTGTTTTAAGGATGAAAACTGATGGAGCTGACTTGAAATATGATTTTCTTTTGCGAGAGTCTGATATTATTCACTATATTTGTGGAATGCTAGCCTTATAAATTTAATCAGATGATAGAGGAAAATCAGTTGATATCCCATTTGTATCAAAATAGGGATAATGGTCAATGGATGATACAAACCAATGATGAACATCAAAAGGGGGTTGCTGATATGGCGGCATCCTTCGCCGGGCAGTTCGGACTTCCTTCTTGGGGGCGTGCGCTCGGCCTACTTCATGACAAAGGAAAGGAACGGGCGGCATTCCAGCAATACATACGCAAGATGAATGGTTTGCCTACGAGTGACAAGAAGCGCTATGATGATCATACCCATGCTTTTGTGGGTGGAATATTGGCAAAAGAACTTATGGGAAAGGATGTTTCCCATCTTCTTGTAAACCAAATTATTTCTCATCACACAGGGTTACATGATTTCGGGGATGTGGAAAACATATTGAAAGAGAGGCTATTGTCCAAAGAAATAAACGAGGGTGACATTAGCATAAACAAACCTTTATTATTCCAAGAATTTATTGATTCACCTTTTTCTAAATCAAAGGTTGAATGGAAACACTTTCATCACCTTTCCCGTATGCTTTTTTCCTGTCTTGTAGATGCCGACCGGCTCGATACAGAACGGTTTATGGATGTAGAGTCATGGCGGAAGCGGGGAAATTCGGCTACGCTTGCCGATTTGCTTCCACAGCTGGAGGCATATATGCAAAAACTGCAATCGAATGCAGCCGATACGAAAGTGAACCGCATCCGCCAGCAAGTGAAAGAACAATGCAGTAGAACTTCTTCAAGCGAAAAAGGATTTTATAGTCTTACAGTTCCGACGGGAGGCGGTAAAACACTTTCTTCTTTGTTATGGGCCATGAAGCATGCTGTAAGCCATTCAATGAATCGTATCATCATCGCCATCCCATATACCAGTATCATTGTGCAAACGGCAGGGCTTTTGAAGGAAATCTTTGGTGAAGAAAATGTATTGGAGCATCATAGTAATTTCGACCCCGATGATATTAAGGACGAGGAAAATAGGGAAAAAGCAAAATTGGCTACAGAGAATTGGGACTATCCCATTATTGTCACTACCAATGTACAGCTTTTTGAATCTATGTTTAGCAATAAAACATCTGATTGCCGCAAACTGCACAACATGGCAAATTCAATTCTTGTTTTGGATGAGGTTCAGATGTTGCCAACCGGCTTCTTGCGGCCGATAGTCGATGCGCTGAAAGCGTATCAGGAAATGTTCGGGGTTTCGGTATTGTTTACCACGGCAAGCCAGCCGGTACTGAGTGGTCTGATAGAAGGAACAAATCCTAAAGCTGATTTTAAGGGAATAGAACATATCAAGGAAATTATTCCGGAAGAATTTGCTTTGCATGACCAGCTTCGCCGTGTGAAGTTGTCAATCGATGATACAGGAAAAACATACGATGAGATAGCTGCAAAGGTGTCTGAATATAATAAGGTGTTGTGCATAGTGAACACTCGTAAAGATGCCAAAGAGCTGTATGACCGTTTGCCCAATGACGGAGTGAAATTGCATTTGTCTAGAATGATGTGCCCTGCCCACTTACACGAAACTATTGGTAAAATAAAAACTTTATTGAAGGATGAGTCGCAGCCGATTGTCAGGGTCATTGCAACCCAGCTTGTGGAGGCCGGTGTGGATATAGACTTTCCGGTTGTGTTCCGTCAAGAAGCAGGACTCGATTCTGTATTGCAAGCAGCGGGACGGTGCAATCGGGAAGGACGAAGTGCCATGGGACATACATTTGTGTTCAGTCTGGCGGCAGAGAAGCGAAAGCTCTTCGGTTCAATGGCTGACTCCAACAATGCTCGGTTGAATTTGCCGGAAGATAGTGATTGGTTTGCTCCTTCTACCATGAAAGCCTATTTTTGTCAATTGTATAGCAGAAAACAAACATTTGATGAAAAGGATATAAAGCACTGGCTCTACAAACCTACTGAGTTATGTTTTGAAACTGCATCAAAAGAATTTCACCTGATTGATGATACGAGTATAAATGTTATCATAAATTGGGAAAACAGCATGGAACTTATAGAGCAGTTGAAAGAATCGGGGTGTACCTACTCGTTGGTGAAGCAATTGGCGAAATTTACTGTAGGCATCCGTTCCTATGATTTTAAGCAACTGAAAGGCTATGGGCTTGTCGAAGAAATATTGGAAGGAATATATGTATTGGCAGACAGGTCTCAGTATAATAAAGCCACAGGTCTCAGCCTTGATAACCATTGGCTGGAGGAAGTATTAATGATATAAAGAAACGGATATGACAAAGAAAGAAACATTGAAATTGTTTGAAGAACGTAAAGTCCGCACCGTGTGGGATGATGAAAAGGAAAAATGGTATTTTTCGATAGTTGATGTGGTGTCAGTTTTAACAGACAGTGTTGATGCAACTGCTTATTGGCGTAAGTTAAAGCAAAGACTTAAAGAAGAGGGAAATGAAACCGTGACAAATTGTCACGGTTTGAAAATGAAAGCCACAGACGGTAAGATGCGACTTACAGATGTGGCTGATACAGAACAACTACTACGTATCATTCAGTCTATCCCATCTCCCAAGGCAGAACCGTTCAAGCAATGGATGGCACATGTAGCATCCGAACGTCTTGATCAGATGCAAGACCCTGAGTTGAGTATTGAGCAAGCTATGATGGACTACAAGCGACTTGGTTACTCTGACAACTGGATAAACCAACGCTTGAAGAGCATTGAAATCCGTAAAGATCTTACAGATCAATGGAAACTACATAATGTAGAGGAAGGTGTTCAATATGCTACTCTTACAGACATTATCTATCAGCAATGGACCGGAAAGTCGGCAAAGGAGTACAAACAGTTCAAGGGCTTGAAGAAAGAAAATCTCCGGGACAATATGACCAATGAAGAATTGGTTCTTAATATGCTGGCCGAACTCTCTACGACAAGTATTACTAAAGCTAAAAATCCTCAGACATTGGGTGAAAATATGCAGTGTGCGGCTGACGGTGGTGATGTGGCTCGTGTGGCACGCGAACAGTTGGAGCAAAAAACCGGTCGTGAAGTGGTAACTCCCTTGTCGGCAAAAAGGTTTTTTGAAGGTCAGAAGCCGGAAGATTTATTGGAAAACAAGGAAAACGATGAATGATATGGAATATACAGATAAAGAATATTGTCTGGAGGTGTGGGGCGATTGGGCTTGTTTCACTCGTCCGGAATTGAAAGTAGAGCGTGTGAGTTACGATGTCATAACGCCATCGGCGGCACGCGCCATCTTTGAAGCGATACTGTTTAAACGCTATGCCATGCGTTGGCAGGTAACAAAGATTGAGGTACTCAGACCTATTAAATGGGCTACCATTAGACGGAATGAGGTGGGGGCAGTTGCCAGTAAATCACCTATCATTATTGAAGATAAACGTCAGCAGAAGAACACGTTGCTTCTGTTGGATGTGCGTTACCGAATTTATGCTAAGTTAGTATTTATTCCGGTAAAAGACCGTCCGAAAGAGGCTTTTGCCAAGCATCAGCCAAGTGCCGACGAGAATCCTATGAAGTATTATCAGATGTTCGAACGCAGGGCATCACAAGGGCAATGTTTTACGCAGCCCTATCTCGGATGTCGTGAGTTTTCTGCAAACTGGAAGTATATTGAAAGTACTGATAATCTTGATTATCCCTTAGCCGAAGACAGGGATTTCGGCATTATGCTTTATGATATGGACTTTGAGGAAAATCCACAAAAACCGAATGCTATGTTTTATAGAGCCCAAATGAAAAAGGGAGTGATTGTTGTACCGGATAAAGATAGTGAGGAGGTGTTGAGATGATACTGAAAGCATTATATGATTACTATCATCGAAGTGGAGATGATGTGGCCCCTTTTGGTTTAGAATACAAAGAGATTGGATTTATTATTGTTATTGATAGATGTGGAAAATTTCTGCGCTTTGAAGACAGGCGCATAGATAAGAAGTCGGCACAGCGGTTTCTTGTTAAGAAAAGTGTTAGCCGGTCAAGTGCCCCTGTTGCAAACTATTTGTATGACAATTGTAAATATGTATTTGGTTATTCCGATAAGGGGGATATGGAAAAGATACGTAAGTACTTTGAAGTATTTAAGGCGAAAGTAAAAGATATATATGATGCTTTTCCGGATAATGAGGACATAAAAGCTGTTTATGCATTTTATCAGCAAGACCATTCTTTTATAGTTGGGGCTATGCAGAAAGATTCTTTATGGGATGATATCTGTCTCTTATACACATCTCCGAGCCCACGAGACCGGAGCCTATCTC
>OWIE01000563.1_pt1 | contig 11780 bp, 10 predicted proteins | sample 1733001 | NCBI WGS metagenome assembly OWIE01 (sample SAMN05065778, study PRJEB22554) | human gut metagenome | biome: ENVO:2100002; feature: ENVO:00000062; material: ENVO:00002003 | host: Homo sapiens | place: USA | reverse complement strand
TCTACACTTATGCGATCGTCGGCAGCGTCAGATGTGTATAAGAGACAGGAGATAGCGCACGTAGATATCAGCAGGAACATATACACCTGCCAGATGACCAATATGTACCGGACCGTTTGCGTAGGGCAAAGCGGATGTGACGGTGGTTCTTTTGAATTTATTTTCCATTGTATGATGTCTTTTTTGTTATTTCTACCAGTAACGTGCAAAGTTAGTGATTTTTAGTAAGTATATGGAATAATCAGAAATATTTCTCCCTTAAAATCTCTGACAGGCCGTACTTATTATAAAATATGGTTATTCGGGGGCTTTGTCGGAAGAAGTGAAAATACAGAAAAATGTTATATCGTGATGCAGTGATTTGCACTTATTTGCATTTAATCTTAAGGAGAGAAAAATGATGAACTAAATTTTACTTATCCTGTTTTTTATAAAACCTTAAGTCGAACGAGACATGAATACGTGGTATAAATTCATTTTAAATGCACTTTTCTCTAAAAAGAGGGAGGATAAAGATTGGGAAACGACCGATAAGGAAGAGGATGTTCTTTCAAATTACATTGAACTGGACTCATTGATGCAGGTCATTTATCATGCAAAGGAAACTGAGTCGGGCAGCTAAACTAACCGGCCCAGTCTTCTCTATCAAGATTTCTATAGCTTATCGCTTCTGCCAGGTGGATGGAAGTAATGTGTTCGCTGTTGTCCAGATCGGCAATGGTACGCGCTACTTTTAGAATACGACCGTATGCGCGCGCCGACAGGTTGAGGCGTGTCATGGCAGTTCGTAATAATTTTAGCCCTGCTTCATTGGGTTGAGCGTACAGATGGAGTAACCCGGCTTCCATTTGTGCGTTGCAGTAAATACCCGGATGGTTGGCAAAACGTTGAGCTTGTATTTTCCGGGCCTTGATAACCCGTTCGCGTATGCTTGCACTACTTTCCGCATGATGGCGTTCTGCCATTTTTTCGAATGGAACCGGAACTATTTCTATTTGGATATCTATGCGGTCCAGTAAAGGACCGGAGATACGGTTCAGGTACCGTTGCACTTGTCCGGGATTACAGACGCAAGCTCGTGTGGGATGATTATAATATCCGCATGGACAGGGATTCATACTGGCTACCAGCATGAAACTGGCCGGATAATCCAGACTGTATTTAGCTCGTGCGATGGATATATGCCTGTCCTCTAGGGGTTGGCGAAGTACTTCAAGTACACCTCTGTTAAATTCCGGCAACTCGTCTAGAAAGAGCAAACCGTTGTGAGCCAGGCTGATTTCTCCCGGTTGGGGATTGGTGCCGCCACCTACCATTGCTACTTGCGAAATTGTATGATGGGGACTACGGAAAGGCCGGATGGCAATCAGTGAACTGTCTTTTCCTAATTTTCCTGCTACTGAATGTATTTTAGTCGTTTCCAGACTTTCACCCAATGAAAGGGGAGGGAGAATGCTTGGCATGCACTTTGCCATCATGGACTTCCCACTTCCGGGTGAACCGATCATAATCAGGTTGTGTCCTCCGGACGCGGCTACTTCCAATGCGCGTTTTACACTTTCTTGTCCTTTCACATCAGCAAAATCGTATGGAAAGCTACTTTGGTGTTCATAGAATTCCTCCCGTGTATTGACGATGCTAGGCTCCAGATTGCGTTCATTATTGAAAAATTCGATGACCTCTTTGATATTTTCTACGCCATATACTTTCAGGTTGTTTACTACAGCAGCTTCCCGCGCATTTTGTTTGGGAAGTATGAAGCCTTCAAAACCTTGCTCGCGGGCACTGATAGCTATGGAGAGGGCTCCTTTGACTGGTTGAAGGCTTCCATCCAGGCTAAGTTCTCCGATAATAAGATAACGTGAAAGTTTTTCTTCCGATACGATTTGGGTAGCGGCCAATATTCCGATTGCTAGCGGAAGGTCGTATGCAGACCCCTCCTTGCGTATGTCGGCAGGGGCCATATTCACTACAATTTGACAAGTGGGGAATTTATATCCGTTTACCTGTAAGGCGGAAATAATACGTTCATGACTTTCTTTCACGGCCGAGTCCGGCAGACCGACAAGGAAGAATTTTATACCTCGTGAACTATTTACTTCAATAGTTACAATGGTAGCGTCGATACCTTGAACGGCTGCTCCATAGACTTTTACCAGCATTCTTTTATTTTTTATTTTGTCTCTTTCGAGCACGTTCTGCCTCTTTGGCGGCTTTTTCTTTCTCTTTATCTTGTTCTGTCAGCTGTCTCACTTTGTCTATCAGTTCTTTGCCCCGTATATCTTGTGTGATGACCCGCTTGTCAGGACCTATCAGTATATTGGCAGGAATCCGGGTTATGCCTTGTTGCTTGACAATGGAATTGTTCCAGCCTTTGAAATCGCAAACTTGTTTCCATTGCGTGGTATCTTTTTGAATGATTTTCTCCATCCATTCCTTTTTATTCAGATCAAGGGAGAGGCTGATAATAACAAACTTGTCTTTTTTCAATGCCTTTTGTACGGATACTAAAGAATCTTGTGTGGCAATGCTTTCTTTGTTCCAGCTTGCCCAAAAATCCAAAAGGACATATTTCCCTTTTACACTGTTCCAGTTGACGGTCTTTCCTTTTTTATCCGTGCACGAGATGTTGGAAACGTAGCGATGTTCTGTCAGTTCTTTTTTCTCACTTAATTTATTCTGGAGTTCTATAATATAAGGTGTGTCTTTTATAATACCGCTTAGTCCTTTTATCAGCTGATCTATGTGGTTGTAATCAGGAAGCGAGTCCTGTACGTAATATTTGTCTATCAGATAGATATTGCTGTACGAGCTTGGGTTGGTTTTAATCAACGAATCCACAGCAGTCATAACAGCTGCCTTGTTATTTTCTAAGGTGCTAAGGTACTGGATATGTTTTGCCAGTTGTGCGTTTTCTCCCTTTCCTTTAACCTCTATCTTTCCGGCCATTCCGTTTAGGGTAACACTTTCTCCTTTATCAGCATATATCGGTAAGATTTGTTTTTCTCCCAATAGTAATGAGAAGATAGTAAATGTGTCAGGGGTAATGGTGTAAGTGAATTTACCTTTTGAGAGGAGTATGGTATCCAGCTTGTAATCGGGTTCTTGATAAAATACTAATATAGTGTCTGAAGGAAGTCCTTTAATGCTTCCTTCCAAGGTGAATGTATTTTTCTTGCCGCAGCCGCTTGCCAGCACAACAAGAGTGAAAAGAAAGAATAGTAATTTTTTCATTTCAAGATATTTTTTGCGAAAATACGCATTTTGTGGCTAAAGGCAGGTATAAATGAAGGTTATTTTACATAAAAAGACCGGAAGCTTCATCACGAAGCCTCCGGTTTCAGTCATAATCATCTAAAAAACTAGACAAGATGATATCTAGTTATATTATTTGATAGCATCAGCGTATTTAGCGAACTCGCGATCGTTAGCAGCTTTTTCAGCCATTGAAGGATCTTTTGCGATTGCGCTCTTGATGCTGCTGCTTACCAATGAAGCATTGTTTGTGCGAGCACCAACGATAGCCATCAAGTAGTCAGTCATTGCATCCGGATTCTTGATTGCAGACAAAGTAGCTTTTGCTTTGTTATAGTCTTTAGCCAAAATCTGAGCTTGAGCGGCACTGTTAGTCTTAGCGTCACCGAATGAGTTGACAGCTCTGTCATACTGGCCTTGTTTGATATATAAGTTACCCAAAGCTTCGCCGGCAGCGTTAGCACCTGTAGCTTTGCCTAAGTAAGTTTCGGCAGCTGCAACATTGCCCTTAACCAATTCGCAAAGACCAAGGTTAGCGTTTACTTCAGGAGCGTTAGCGTTCTTAGAAGCAGCTTGTTTGAAGTAGCTTTCTGCTTTAGCAGCATCACCGGCAGCGAATGCCAATTCACCCAAGTTATTATAAGCACGGAAATCGTTCGGATAAAGTTGAGTTGTCTTGGTGAAGATAGCTTCTTTGCGAGCGTTGTCGTTAGTCAGGGTAGCAGCGTACAATAATTCTTCTACACTCAATACTTTAGGATCAGAGTTGAATGCTTCGTTGATTTCGTCATCGCTACGACCGATGATGTCATAGTTGGCAGTTAAACGGGCACGACGCAACTGAGGCAGGATTTCGTCAGCCAAAGTTTTGTATACAGAAGAGATATTCTTGATTTCAGCTTCTCTTTGTTCAGGATCATTGTACATAGAAAGAACACGTAAGATCAAATCTTTATCCTGCAAGTTTGATTTAGATACCAGTTCTTGGAAGCCTTCCCAGTCTTGTGCAGTGTATTTTGCATCCAGGTTAGTATCAATCTTGCCCTTCTTCAACTGGCGTTCCATATATTTTTCTGTGTTTGCTTCACGGTTTTCAGCCAAACCGGTGTTCAGTTCCACACCACCATCAGGTGAAGCGTATGCAGAAATTTCGATGTTGTTCAGTTTGTAGTTCTTTGTGTCGGCATTAATTTCAGCCACTTTCTTATGGAATTCTTTGATATCGTCAGAATTCAATTCGCTGTTGCGCAAGTTGGCTTGCTGGATCAAGAACATGATGTTGGCAGTCTGAGCATCTTTAATAATGCGTTGGAAAGCATCGTTAGCGTATGATGCGTTAGAGCTGGCAGCAGTAGGCAGTTCAGAAGTCGCGATAACGCCATCAGCGATTTTTACAGAAGGAATAGTGTATGATTTCTTTCCTTTTGTAATCTTGAAATCAAGATAAAGTTCAGAGTTTGCCATTTCGGGAACGTAGTCGAAAGAAGCTTTCATCGTGTAGCTGCCACCTGCCTTGTAAGCGATAGTCTGATTGTTTCCTTCTACTTTTTCTCCTTGGAATACAGCGGGCTGGCCTTTAGCTTCGCCGCCTTTCCATCTCAGAACGGGGGTAACTTCAACAGTTGCGTTCTTCTTGAAATACTTTTCGGGGAATTTACCATTAATTGTCACAGGCACTTTACCACCGATTGCTTCAAGCACTTCAGGGTTAGTTGTGAAATAGTCAGAAGACAATTCTCCCATCTTGCCGCATGATGATAAGGCAAGGACCAATAAAGCCACTAAGGGCAAATACAACTTTTTAATCATAGTTACTTATTAATTTAACGTTTGTAATGTAAAATTCGCTATAGTACGTTTTTGTGCGTCTCTTTGGGGGCAAAGATAGGAAAAACTCTATTATATGCTAGCTTCTTAGCCTGCTTTTTTTTCAATTTATCTTAAAATATTTTAGAATATAGAACCTTTATTATCTTTTTCTCTGAATTTGATGTTACGGGGGTGATGTTCTATGATTTCACTGCGTAGCATATTACGGTCTATATGTGTATAAATTTCTGTTGTCCCGATACTTTCATGTCCCAGCATGCACTGTATGGCACGCAAGTTGGCACCTCCTTCCAGCAAATGTGTTGCAAAAGAATGGCGGAATGTGTGAGGACTGATTTTTTTTTTCAGACCTATCCGGGCTGCCAGTTCCTTGATGATATGGAAAACCATGATGCGGGAGATGTTCTTCCCGAAATTGCTGATAAAGACAAAGTCTTCAAATCCCGGCTTTATTTTCATCAGGTTACGGTCGGTGAAGTAGAGCCTGATTTCCTTGATGGCGCGCGGTGAAATAGGAACCAGCCGCTGTTTGCTTCCTTTTCCTTCCACTTTGATGAAGCCTTCTTCAAAATAAAGTTCGGATAATTTCAGGTTGCAGAGTTCGGAAACACGGAGTCCGCAACTGTAAAGCGTTTCCAGTATGGCCCTGTTGCGCTGTCCCTCTTTGGTGCTGCGGTCTATGCTTCCTATCAGCAGGTCTATCTCTTCTACTGTCATTACTTCGGGCAGTTTGAAACCTGTCTGGGGGGATTCCAGCAATTCTGTCGGATCGGCTTTCAGGTAATCTTCCATAATGAGGAAACGGTAGAAAGAGCGGATGCCCGACAAGATGCGTGCCTGCGAACGGGGGTGGATGCCGATATCATGTAATCCGGCCGAGAAATCTTCCAGATTTTCAAGCCGGACATCCAGAATGTTGATGTTTTCTAATGTAAGATAAGCCAGTAACTTGTCCAGGTCAGTAAGATAAGCATCTACCGTATTGTCAGATAACGATTTCTCCAACTTTAAATATTGTTTGTATTTCACCAATATCTTGTCTGTTTTCTCGGTTCTTTTCATTTCTTTTTTCTACCTTTGTACCCAAATTCCCTGCAAAGGTAGAAAAAGTTCAGATATAGTATAAATATGAAAATACAAATTATTAATGGACCTAATATCAATTTATTAGGCAAACGGGAACCTTCCATTTATGGTGCTGTTTCATTTGAAGACTATCTGGTGGAATTGCGCCGTACTTATCCGGACATTGAAATAGCGTATTATCAGTCGAATGTGGAAGGTGAGATGATCAATAAAATACACGAAGTGGGTTTTGATTATGACGGCATCGTCTTGAATGCAGGGGCTTATACGCATACTTCCATTGCTTTACAGGATGCTATCCGCGCCGTGACAGCTCCTGTGATTGAGGTGCACATCTCAAATGTACATACCCGTGAGGAGTTTCGCCATAAGTCGATGATTTCTTGCGCTTGTGTGGGAGTAATTTGTGGGTTCGGGCTTCATTCATATCGTTTGGCGATTGAGGCTTTGTTGATGAGAAAATAAAAAGTTTAGGTATAATATAAGGTGATAAGATTATGATGTTGAAACAAACAAAAATCGTAGCGTCCATCTCAGATCAGCGTTGCGAGGTAGAGTTTATAAGAGATCTTTTCAAGGCCGGTATGAATGTGGTCCGTATGAATACGGCTCACGCATCGCGTGAAGGTTTTGAAAAATTGATAACCAATGTACGTGAGGTTTCCAACCGTATTGCCATATTGATGGACACAAAAGGTCCCGAAGTGCGTACTACTGCTATTGCGGGCGGCGAGCCTATTCCTTATCAGATTGGTGACAAAGTGAAGATTGTAGGTAATCCTGCACAAGAAACGACCCGTGAATGTATTGCTGTATCTTATCCCGGTTTTGTGCATGATCTTCAGGTGGATGGCGATATTCTGATTGATGATGGTGATCTGGAGCTGCGTGTGATTGAGAAGACAGACGAGTATTTGTTGTGTGAGGTGCAGAATGAAGCTACTTTGGGTAACCGTAAGAGTGTAAATGTACCGGGTGTGCGCATCAATCTCCCTTCTTTGACAGAAAAGGACCGTAACAATATACTGTATGCTATTGAAAAGGACATTGATTTCATAGCACATTCGTTTGTTCGTAATAAGCAGGATGTGCTGGATATCCGTCAGATACTGGATGCATACGGCAGCGACATTAAGATTATCGCCAAGATCGAGAATCAGGAAGGAGTGGACAATATTGATGAAATATTGGAAGTGGCCGACGGAGTCATGGTGGCTCGTGGTGACTTGGGCATTGAAGTTCCTCAGGAACGAATTCCCGGCATTCAGCGTTTGTTGATAAAGAAATGTATTCTGGCAAAGAAACCGGTGATTGTTGCTACCCAGATGTTGCATACCATGATTAATAATCCGCGTCCTACCCGTGCTGAAGTGACCGATATTGCCAATGCTATTTACTACCGCACGGATGCATTGATGCTGAGTGGAGAAACGGCATACGGCAAGTATCCGGTGGAAGCCGTGAAGACGATGGCCAAGATTGCAGCGCAGGCTGAGAAAGATAAACTGGCCGAGAATGACATCCGTATTCCTTTGGATGAAAACTCCAATGACGTAACTGCTTTCCTGGCAAAACAGGCAGTAAAGGCTACCAGCAAACTGAATATCCGCGCCATTATTACCGACAGTTTCAGCGGGCGTACCGCACGTAATATTGCTGCTTTCCGTGGCAAATATCCTGTATTGGCCATCTGTTATAAAGAAAAAACGATGCGTCATCTGGCTTTGTCATATGGGGTGGAGGCTATCTATATGCCCGAAAAGGCTAACGGACAGGCATATTATTTCGCTGCTTTGCGTAAATTGCTGGATGATGGCGTTTTGAGTGAAAGCGACATGGTGGCCTATCTGAGCAGCGGTAAGCAAGGTACTCAGACTTCTTTCCTTGAAATCAATGTAGTGGGAGATGTGTTGAAGTATGCTATGGACTATGTGCTGCCCAACCGCAACCGTTACCTATAAAAATAGAAGATAGGAATGAAAGAAACGGACGCTATTGACGAATATATCCTTCAGCACATTGACGAAGAAAGTGATTACCTGAAGGCACTTTATCGCGATACGCACGTCAAGCTTTTACGTCCCCGTATGGCTTCCGGCCACTTGCAGGGACGTATGCTGAAAATGTTTGTGCAAATGATACGCCCCCGTCAGGTGTTGGAAATCGGGACTTACAGTGGCTACTCCGCACTTTGCCTGGCCGAAGGGTTGGAAGAGGGGGCCATGTTGCACACATTTGAGATAAACGATGAGCAGGAGGACTTTACACGTCCCTGGCTGGAAGGTTCGCCTTACGCCGGCAAGATTAAATTTTATATAGGTGATGCGCTGAAGTTGCTGCCTGGCATGAACATTACCTTTGATTTAGCGTTTGTAGACGGTGATAAGCGGAAGTATATTGAATATTACGAAATGGTACTGGAGAAATTATCACCCGGCGGATACATCATTGCCGACAACACATTGTGGGACGGACATGTCTTGGAGGAACCGCATCATACAGATCTTCAGACTATTGGAATAAAGAAATTTAATGATTTGGTAGCTGCCGACAAACGGGTTGAAAAGGTGATTCTTCCCTTGCGCGACGGGCTGACAATCATAAGAAAATGTTGAATAATGTGCTCATAGCTTGCGCTATGAACCGTATGGCATATTAGCAAATTAGCAAATAATTATTAATTATGGAAACGACCAGACAAAATAAGATTTCTCGTTTGATCCAAAAGGAGTTGAGTGAGATTTTCCTGCTTCAGACCAAGTCCATGAATGGTGTTTTGGTGTCGGTAAGTGCTGTCCGCATCAGTCCCGATATGAGTATTGCACGTGTCTATCTCAGCGTGTTCCCTTCTGAGAGGAGCCAGGAAATAGTAAAGAATATCAATGATAATATGAAATCCATCCGTTATGAATTAGGAACACGGGTACGCCATCAGTTGCGCATCATTCCCGAGTTGAAATTCTTTGTGGATGATTCATTGGATTATGCCGAACGTATAGACGAATTGTTGAAAAAGTAGAACCGGGCGGTGAATTTTCCCTTTTATATAGCGAAGCGTTATCTTTTTTCCAAGAAGTCGCACAATGCCATTAATGTCATTTCAGCCATTTCCGTCTGCGGAGTGGCTTTGGCTACATTGGCATTGGTATGTACTTTGTCTGTTTTTAACGGCTTCCAGGATCTGGTGACCACTTTCTTTACGGCTTTTGATCCGGAGCTGAAAATTACGGCTGTCACCGGAAAGGTCTTTGACGGACAGGAAGCGCGTATAGAAGCTTTGCGCCGGATGCCGGAGATCGCTGTTTTTTCTGAGTCCTTGGAAGAGAATGCGATGGTTCAGTATAAGGGCCGTCAGACTATGGCGGTGATCAAGGGAATTGAGGATAATTTCGAGGATCTGACCGCTATTGACAGTATTCTTTTCGGCCGGGGGCAATTCGTGTTGCATGATGAAGTGGTGGATTATGCCATTCCCGGCATAGAATTGGTTTCCATCTTGGGAACGGGTATCAAATTCCTCGATCCGCTAGAGATTTATGCTCCCAAACGGGGAGCTAAAGTCAATATGGCCAATCCAGCTTCCAGCTTTAACTCTGCCGATTTATATTCCAGCGGCCTTGTGTTTGCGGTGAACCAACAGAAGTATGACTCTTCTTACATTTTGACTTCCCTCCAATTTGCCCGTAGGTTGTTCCAGTATGACACAGAAGTGAGTTCGGTAGAATTGAAATTGAAGCCGGATGCAGATGTAGGGAGTGTAAAATCGAAGATACAGAAAATATTGGGAGATGGTTTCCGGGTGCAGGACCGGTATGAGCAGCAAGCGGATACTTTCCGCATTATGGAGATAGAGAAGCTGATATCTTATATTTTCCTTACCTTTATCCTGATGATAGCTTGCTTTAATGTAATAGGCTCCTTGTCCATGCTGATTATAGATAAGAAGGCAGATGTAGTGACATTGCGCAATTTGGGGGCCAGCGACAAGCTGATCACGCGTATATTCCTGTTCGAGGGGCGTATGATTTCACTGATAGGTGCGGTGGTTGGTGTGATACTGGGGCTGATCCTTTGCTTTATCCAGCAGGAATTCGGATTGCTTTCGCTGGGAGGTGGTAATTCCGGCGGTAATTTTGTGGTGGATGCTTATCCCGTCAGTGTCCATGTATGGGATATTGTTATAGTCTTTGCCACTGTGCTGGTGGTGGGCTTTCTTTCTGTGTGGTATCCCGTGCGCTATCTCAGCCGCAGGTTGCTGGGCAGGTAATTTATTTATTATTGTTGATACGGCTGATGTTTGTCGGTTTGTACGGTACGGCTTGGCTGCTTTCTTTGTTTTTATTCTTTTCGTCTTTTGGCCTTATGGCTTTATCTGGTTAAGTCTTTTCTTCTTTGTGGTTAACCTTGTTTTACCTTATGGTTAAGCTCTTTTTTATGGTTGTGTACTATAGTCTCTTGCGGTGGTTTGTACAGTCTGATATAGTGGACTGTATAAACTCTTGCAGTAGACTGTACAGTCCACTGCCGGAGTCTGTAGTAGTTAACTGTATGATAAGGGTTAGCTATAAGGGAAAACGACCTTAATCGTCGGAGCAATAGGGCTTGGTACAAGCTTCTTTCCAGGGTGTTTCAGATCTTCTACTTTCAGGGTCCTCAAATCAATTCATAGCTGCTCACCTGAATAGGCATATCCAGATTATGCAGCACCTTCTCCAGCAAAATGCCTTCCCGATTATCATATTCATAGCCGAAAGTGGCGCGGATGCCTTGAAGGATAAATTGTGTGGCGCGGTCCAGCGCAATAGGAAGACTGTCGCCTTGCATCAGTGATCCGGTAATCACACTGGTAAATGTATCGCCTGTGCCGGGATAGTGTGCGGGCAGGTAGGGACACGTTACTTTCCAATAGCGGTTTCCCTGTCTGTCATAGGCGTAAACGGAAGTTTTGCGAGGATCTCCCTGTACGGGCACGCTGGTGATAATAACGATGCCGGGGCCGTGCTCCGAAATTTCATGCAGGTAAGCTTTTAGTTCTTCGTCTGTATTTTCCGCTTTATAGGGTTTGTCCAGCAAATAGAACAGCTCGGTCATATTGGGCGTGATGACATCTGCTTTCCGGATGAGGTGACGCATTTCCAGAATCATTTGTTCGTCAAAATTGGTATATAGCTTCCCGTTGTCTCCTAATACGGGATCTATCATGACCAGGCTGTCGGACTGGCGGAAATCATCAATGAACCCGGATACGATTTGTATCTGGCGGGGAGATCCCAAGTAGCCCGTATAAATAGCATCGAATTGTACGCCAAGTTGTTTCCATTCACTGATAATCTTGGGCATCTCGTCCGTGAGGTCCAAAAAAGAGAAGTGCGGGTATTGGGTGTGGCTGGACAATACGGCTGTGGGCAGAGGGCAGACTTGAAAGCCCATGGATGAGAGGATAGGGATAACGACGGTGAGGGATACGCGCCCTGCACCGGACAGATCGTGTACCGCAGCTATCTTCTTTACTTTATTTGTATACATATCTTCATGAATTAAGCGTTATGGATGGTATATATAACCTGTCTCTTATACACATCTCCGAGCCCACGAGACCGGAGCCTATC
>OWIE01000554.1_pt1 | contig 11889 bp, 9 predicted proteins | sample 1733001 | NCBI WGS metagenome assembly OWIE01 (sample SAMN05065778, study PRJEB22554) | human gut metagenome | biome: ENVO:2100002; feature: ENVO:00000062; material: ENVO:00002003 | host: Homo sapiens | place: USA | reverse complement strand
GATAGGCTCCGGTCTCGTGGGCTCGGAGATGTGTATAAGAGACAGGTATTAAAGGAGTATTTAAAATCGCCATAATATCCTCCTTAGTATTCCTGAAGCCAGTAATTGTTTAAGGAAAGCCCGGAAGGTTCGGTCTTGCTTATCGCTTCTTTTAATACGCCGCCGCTTAAGGTGGCGGCTATGGAAACATTTCCGGAGAGGTTGGTGGAGACGGAACCGCTGACATCGCCGGTCAGGGAGATGGTCCGGTTAGCGGAAAGCTTGGCCGCACTGGCAGCCGCTCCGCCCGGAGTATCTGAGCCGGCATAGTTGTGGGTATGGGATTTGGCGGCGGCGTCTGTAATGCCGTATCCGGCCAGGGTGGTGGGATTGGTTCCGCTGGTTACGTGTCCCTGTGCATTTACGGTAACACTTTTATAGGTTCCTGCGGTTACACCGCTGTTTGGGTGGACGTAGGAAGTATTCCATTTATCTACCGATTCCTGGGTGATGGAATCGAGAACGCCTTTATTGGCATGGGTATGGTTCTGTCCCGAATCAATATCGGCTGAGGTAAGATAGCCGGCATCATTGGTGAACTGGGACAATTTGGTGGGCATATCGGATATCTGGGCGACGACATGGGTGTGGGAGGAGGGCGGAAATGCAGCAGGTTTATTTTTGATGTAAGCGTCCGAAGAGGTATCACTTACATTCCAGTCCGCCTGTACATTGACCTGTGCTCCTTCTGCCACATCCGCAAGCTTGTCGAGCATGGTCTGGGTAAGCTTATCCAGCGTGCCTTTGTTATTGTGTACATGCTTTTTGCTGCTGGTGTCGTTCCATTCTGTCCGTTCTTCGTTTGAGATGTGTCTGCTGTTGTCAGCTTTATGAACGTTTACGCTGTCTTCCAGTTCTTTTCCGGCGGAACCTTCAAAGACCGTTCCGGCTTCGTTTCCGAAGAGAAGATTGCCGGCGGGGAGTTTTGTGTTTTCGTCCAGGGGGGCTATGCCGTTTGCGGCACCTATGTTCTCCTGGTGTGCATAATAGGTATTGATGTCATTGTGCCATTTCAGATATTGGACCAGCTGTCTCAGAGTTCCTTTCCGGGTGGTATCCAAATCTTCTATGATTGTGATGTCAGAATCCTGAAGATTCTGCGCTTCGGGTAAATTTTTCAGTTTTTTATAAGGGATTGACATATATTCACCTCCATGAGTGAGGATAATCTGTTACAATTTTGCAATTATCACCTTCCGGTTAAAATCGCCGGAAATGCAGTAGACAAGGCATTTATTTCCGGGAACAAAAGTAAATGTGGTTCCATTTTTAATATCGTAACGCTGCTGGTTGACGATGACCTGGCAGGTCCCGTCACCGTTGTCTTTTTGTATAAAACCTTCATAGTCGTATCTCGCATTGTTTAAAGTATCGGCAATTGCCCTGGCGAGAACGGTAATTGCCTTTTCATCGTATTTTTCCATAATTTAAAAGGGTATGCAATTCATGCATACCCTTATTTGATTACCCCCTTTTTGATAATTCCTGTTTGATTTGGGTCGGCAGCCGCATGACGATTTGTCTGGAGAGTGCGTCTGCATTCTGGACATTTTCAAGGATGACATCGCCGATGCTGACATTGACGAGGCTGTTCCTGTTATCATTTGATAAGAACTGCGGTGCCGTCGGGGATGCGAAGGAATGATCCAGAACGGTATTGCGCAGCTGCAATTCGGGCAGGGGAGAGAGGGAATTCCCTATGAATAATCCGTTTGAACGATTGGCGGCTGCCCTGTTTTTCTTTCTGATTAAGGAAAGAGTCTGGCTGTTGTTGAGAACCTGGTCCCCGGGGCGTAAATCTGTCAGTGTCGGAGAGGAAGTGATTTCGTAGGTTCCGTTTTTATGTATAATAGTTTCCAACTGGTTGTATTCAGATACCAGTACATTTCTGGCGCCGTTGGAAACGCCGCCTTTTGCAGCGGCTAATCCTGCGGCACTTGCACCAGGCGCTGATATGTTTGTGTCTGAATTCAATGTAGGGATAACGGCGGCGATATTTCTCAGGTTTTCCAGGATATTTGAAAGCACGCCGTTCAGCTCCTGCCATTTCTGGATCTGGGCAGGGATTCCGGTTTCCTCATCCAGCGCGGCCTTGGATTGGGCAGACATTGCTTCCAGAAGGGAGCCGGAATCTTCACCGGAGCCTTCCTGGCCTTCGGATGATTTTTTCTTGCCGGAAGAAGAGCCTGCAATGGCTTCTTTGGCTTTGTTTACGCTGCCCGCGATGCTTTGGTTATCCGAGGATTCTTCGCCGGCAAAAGCATCCGCAACGTTGTTGAGCATGGGAACACTTTCGTCTTCCAGGCTTTTAACGGCATCAATAAAGGAGACGTTTCCGCTGGCGGAGCCGCCGGGAGAAGAACTTGTACTTTTATCTGTTCCGACGGATACACCGGTGCTTCCGATGACAGAGCCTGTCATCATGCCTGCGGCGGCTGCAACGTTTTCAAATTGGTCGATTACGGTTGAGAGCGAGTCATTCAGGTTTGCGAAGTCTATACCATCGCTCAATTTTTCCATATAACCATGGGTTTCCTCTAAAAAGCTGGGCAAATCAGAGACATCTACGCCGGCAAGGTCGGATAAGGAGGAGAGCATCTGAGAATTACCGGAAGAAATATCGGCAAGGATACCCAGATAGTGTTCTTTTACTTTTTCAAAAAGCTCTTCGCTTGTCAGCTGTGAGATATCATCCGGTGAAATACCCATGGATATCAGCTGGACATTCAGTTCAAGCTGTTCTTTGAGATCCTGAAGTTCTTCCCAGCGGGACTTGAAGTCTTCAGCGCCTTTGATTTGTGTGTCCCAATAGGATTCTGTATTGGAAATCAATTCTTCATAATAGGCATCAACCTGCTCTATCTGATCATCGATTGCACTCTGCTGTTCTTCCAGAACTTCTTTTTTCTTTTCCAGGAGAGAGATTTCTTTTTCAATATTGGCAATACGAATTTGATCCTCGGCTTCTTTGACTGCCTGCTCCTGATCGCGGATGGCACCGCTGTCAGTTTGGTAGATGAAGCCTTTCTCTTTGCCGCTGTAGACGAATTCGGTACGCTGGTTGCGGAGCCTTTCAAGCTCGTATTGTTCCTTCTCAAGGTTTATGGCATTTTCACGGGCTTCGTTTTCTTCATTTATGGCATCGATTTGGGCCTGTTTGGAGTCGATTTGCTTATCGATTAGTTTAATTTGATCTTCAATAGCATCCTTTTGGGCCTCGAGAGCTTTCTTGGCTGATTCCTGCTGTGATTTCAGGGAATCGACGGCGGAATCTTTTTGATCATTAAGGGATTTGATATGCTTATCGATTTGTTTGACGACACCGGAGATGACGGACTTATATAGATCAAGCATGCCGTCGAGGTATTCTTTTTGGTATTTGTTGTATTCATCGATGTATTTATCCCTGCCTTTGAAATATCTTTCATTCATGGCACGAAGAGCATCAAGGTATTGCTTTTGACTGATTTTGTCGCGGTCGCGGATGTCTTTTAGCTTTTTGTATTTTTCTTCGAAGGCAGTCAGATAGGCATCGCCAGCTTCTTTTCCAGCAGCACTTCCGGCTTCTTTGCTGTCATTTTTCAACGTTTCTTTTGAATTAGCTACAGGGTTACTGTTAAAATTGGCCCCGATACTAAAACCTGCTAACTCTTCTTGAATTTTTTTATTTACATCATCTAGCCGTTTGGCAGCTATAGCAATTAATCTGGTATTACCGCCTTCTATTGCATCGTCATAATATTGTTTTGCACTTGCTAACTCGCCGATTGCTTCGGATGAAATTCCGACGGCATTTGCCAAGGAGAGCACATTATTAATATCTTCATCAGTTCTTAATACTGCATCTGTACAATATATTTTTTTGAGTTTTAAAAGATCAAGTGCCTGACCGGCATACTCAGCAGAAACATTTTCGTTTACAAAAGCTTCCATAGCTTCTTCTGAAGCACCTGCTAAATCAAACCCCGCTTCTTCTAATGCTTTTGTATTATTTAGTAGGGCTCCAAAAGTAACAATTTGCGAGTTTGTTACACCCATAGCTTCAAGTGAAGCCGCGACAACGTCATAGTTAGCTGTTGATACATCACTCAGACCCTCTGTTATAGAGGAGGATATTTCATTAAAGGCATCATGGACCTCATCAGCAGTGGATTCTGAATCAGATAGAACAGATATAAGATTTTCATAAGACGAAACATCAATGGAAGCGCCGGCTTCATTTATTTCTTCAAAACCTTTTTTGATAGAATCCAACATTTCTAAATTTATATTCTCTAATGAAAAAGTTTCTTCACCATTTTCATCAAGAATAAATATGTCCTGATATGCTTTTCCAATTGCATCGAATGCGGGACTATATTGTGAATTCAATTGCTCAATGGTTTTTGAAATAATATTTTCTGGCTGAATATCGGTAGCATCAGCTAAAGCATATAATTCCTCTAAGAATTCACTTGTCGCACTTTTCCCATCTTCTAAAATGAACTGACTTTCTTTAATTGCATTATTGAGATTAGTATAACCTTCAAGAGTCTCAGGAGTTAGTTCACCGGCTTTAGCCATTAGGATAAGTTCATCTTTAGTGACATCCAAATCATCAGTGTTTAATATATCGTCGAATTCTATTTGGTTCCAAGTGCTTGGATCGGTAAACTGATAAATCAGTTTCATACCCTGTTCCAAATTATCATAGAAAGCTTGTTCGTCTGCTGTTAACTCTCGGTAATCCATTAGATCAGTAAGATTATTTCTGTAATCTTGTAGAACAGGCAAATTATTTTCTAATTGCTCTTTGTAATGGTTTTCTCTTTCGATGAGAGAATCTAGCCATTCGGTATCTCCGGAATTCATAGCTTCAGCTTTTGCTTTTTCAATCTTCATAAGGGCAGCTGAAAGACCTTCAATTCCTTTTTCGGATAAGGAATCTGCCGAGCCAGGCGATATACTAAGATCACCATGTTCTGCTTCGAGAGCTTCTACATCTTCAAAACTAAAATTATCGTCGCCATACTCTTTATTAAAAGCCTTCATATTGGCCTTAGATAAATCTTCGGAAGAATGTTTTAATTCAACATCTTTTGCAGCTTTTTGCCGTTCCAGTTCTTTTGTCGATTCTTTAAGCCGTTTCAATTCTTCTTCATCAATATAGCTCGGATGAGGAAGACTTTCTAGTTCTTTTATCCTTTTTGCATTGCTTTCCAGTTCTGTATTAAGGTCGGTGAACTCAGATTTTATAGAATCAAAGTTAGATTTTGAATCTGAAAGCGCTTTTTTGGCGATTTCTACCCGATGTATAAAATTATCAAAAGCTGTAACAACTAGTTGAATTACAGCAGTAATTGCCCATGAGGCAAGCATGTTACCTGCTAAAGACAAACCCTTGAGGGCTATTTCACCTGCCTTTGCACCAAGCGACATTTGATCCAAACCGCCGTTCAATTTGTGCGCTGCATTATATGCTTCTTCGAAATCTTTAGAAGTACGGATTTGACCTTCTGTTGATTCTCCCCATGTAGCTACCCATTTCTCGTTATAATTTAATTCATCATAATATTCGCTCCATGTTTTTTCACCTTTTTTTACTTTTTTTTCAACATCGTTTAATGTTGAAAGGTAGTCTTTGGATTCTTCAATAAATTTATTTTTGCTATTGCTGGTGGATGATGGTATATCTTTTTCTGACATAGTAGGATCATATTTTTTGATAGTTGAATTATTAGCTAACGCTTTGTCAATTTGATCAAGTACTTTTCCAATTTCCTTAGAATCCACTTTAATTGTTATTTTTTGATCCAGAATTGTCTTTTTTAAGCTATCCCATAATTTGGTTGTCTGCTGCTGTGCAGCCTTTTCATTAACTTTTATGCGTAGATCGATTGGAGCTTGTTTTTGTATGTTTTTTTTAATGTTCGCTAATTGCTGGTTGATTATTTTTTTAGACTTTGCTTCATCCAGCATAGCTGTTAAAAGTAAGCGATAATCATTTTTCATAAACACCTCCTGTCTTGGAAACCGAATTTTACCAGTTTATACTGAGGTTTCCTCTTTCCGAAGCTTCTGGGAACTATCGCTCATCTTTTCATTCTTTTTTTCATTGTAACTGTTAGTATTCGATATTTCTTCCATGAACTTCATTATTGCGTCCATATTCTCACTTGACAGTCTTTTACCGATTTCTGAGGGGTTCTCAAGGAAAACATGGATAAATTCTATTAAATTTTTCACTTCCTCAGCAATATCCGCCCCATTAATAATAAGAAGCGTAAGAGCATCCCTGCGCAGTTTTCTCAGCTTCCAATAATTCTTTATTCTTGTTATCATAAAATTTCCTCATTTTCTCATATTTATTTACAGTTGCCAGTCTGTGATCACCGAAGCTGCTCAATCGCCTGCTTTACCTTATCATAACCCACCATGGCGCCCATCCAGTTAGCGATTCCCATAAGCGGAATATAAGTAATATTCAGAGCGGTAAACGGTATTCCGGTACTGATATAATAAAGGACAGTACCTCCGCAGCCCACAAGCAGCGCGATAATCAGCACAACAATATTGGACGCATAATGAACATGCTGTTCATCCAGGAACTTTTTCACCGCTTCCGTCACGACTGCCGTCAAAACAGCAAATGAAGTCAATAAAAATAAAAAAGTAGTTATGTTCATAAATTCACTCCCATCCGGCGGAACGATTGCCGCCTCTGTCCGCTGCATTTTTTGCCTGTCCGGTATCAGGCCTGTTTTCCAGCCAGTATTTCCAGGCAACCTTGGTTTCCGGGATAAAATAATAGGCGATCAGTTTGCCGCCATAGCCTTCATCGATCCAGACAGGCTGGACTCCGAGTTTGGCATAAGTTATGATCTGTTTGATATTGCAGATCTTGCATAAATTCGTTTTTCCATATACTTCGGTTACATCTTCAAAGGTTTTGTATTTGATGTTGTCCATCTCCTTTTCGTAAAAAATAGGGATACTTGAACCACAAAAAATATTGTGAATCCAGGTATCCCTGTCGCGGCTGTCCGGCTCTTCCCGATTCCGTATTTTCTTCCCCGGAATAAATCCGGAAATCCTGAAAAAATGGAACTGGGAAAAGTCGGACAGCCGCCGCTGTCAATCCACAATATGAATAATAAATCCAAAGCCGGAGCATGGCTGTAAGCCGCTCCGGTTTCGGAAAAGCAGGACGGGAGACAGGCTCCCGCCATTTGGACAGATTATTCTGCTTCGTCAGAAAGCTCCACGAATTCTGCAAAGTTGCCGTCCTTGTCCTCCAGAAGATCGAAGGTCATGGTAATGCTGGCAGGATCACCGGCAGAAGACTGGGAAAGGGAGAAGTTTCTCTGAGGCTGAGCCTTGTAGAAGATCATCTTATAAGGAGTCAGTACCTCGTTGTCATCCTTTTCAACGGTATCCATGGTAATGTAGTAAGCCTTCGGCAGCTTGCTGTTGTTGATGGTAATGCGCTTTACGCCGCTTGCTTTTGTAACAACATAGCCTACTTCATATTCAAGGCCGGTTTTGATATCTTCTGCGTTAGCAGCTGTGAACTTGTTGTCTGCAAAGGCACCTTCGATTTCCGCTCCGGCAAAATCACCTGCTTTATATACGAAAACGCTGCCGGGCATCGCATTGTCCGGAACCTTCAGGCTGCCGTCCGCGTCTGCTTTGACTGTGGCTCTTTCCGGATATGCCGCATCAGTCTCGATCACTCCTCCGGAGATCAGGGAGTACAGTTCAAACGGATAAACCTGTGCTTCGATGGTAATGGTTCCTTCGATGGGATTCGCAAAAGCGATCCTTTTCACGCCTTTTGCCGTTGCATACACGGATTCCCCGGTGAGGGCCTGCGTAGTTGTATTGGCAGTTTCGAAGAAGAGTACGGGTTTTCTGTCAAGGGAACGAATATCTACATCACAAACCTGTCTGTTAGCTTTATTAATATTGGGCATAATAATCCTCCTTAAATTTATAAAATAGCAGTCCGTCTTTTCGGCGGGCTATGGTTACTGTTTGATACAATCAAACCATTGTGTGAAATCGACCTTATTGTCCTTGTTTCCCCATGCCGCGACAGACATTTTAAGTACGTCAAAAATGGTGTTTTGCTGCATGCGTGCGAACAGGTCATATACCTGGTAAACTGTCAGATCCCAGATGTTCAGAATATTGATGGAGCTGTGATAAGCCGCAACGGCTGAAATAATGTTTGGCAGTTCCAGTTTGGGATCACTTTTGGCTTTTTTTTCGTTGCCTTTTTTTCTTTTATTCAGTTTTTCTATAATTTTGGCCGCCGCTTTGTTTTTGGCATTAGAGGTATCCATAGCATCTTTTGATACGGCATTCAGCTGTAAAATAATACTCTCGATTTCGGGAAGCAGCTGCGGGGTGATTGCACCGGTGGGCGTATCTGTTTCCTTTTCATAAACCATAAAGGCATGGTTTTCCTGTGAAAAAGACAGCGCTTCACATAAGAAAAAGGAGAGTGCCTGGTTCAGCTGTTCAATGATTTGGGAGTCAAAGCTGAAGATATCCAGTGCCTGAATATGTGCCTTGTCCTGCTCCGGCATCTGTTCATATTCGTCACGGATTTTCAGGATAAGTTGTTTTTCAGATTCCGGATAGCCGGCAAAATAATTATCTCCCAGTTCTTCCAAATTTTTATAGTAGGAATCGATATCAAGAAGCAGCATGGACAAATACATATTGTAGGTGCTGAATTTATTGGGCAGGGAATCGATTTCCCTGAGAGTGGGAGAGCGTACGCTGCACAGATTCAGCTTGAGTGCAGACGGGCTTATCAAAATACTGTAATCAAGGTTCAAGATGCATTACCCCTTCGTTTTAAAATCAGGTACGGTGAAGACCATCTGTCTGCCGTAGAAGCGGCTGTCCAGCACGCTGCTGGTTACGGATTCCAGGCGCAGCTGTCCGATGCCGAACTGGCTGGAAGCATGCAGCTTTCTTTCAATCATATCGGCAAGGATATCGGGCCGTGTGCCGAGAAATCCATCCTTTTCATATGGCATCTGATCAAAAGGGGAGTAGGCCCATGCGGTTATTCTCATATCCTTTATCATGCCGGTGGGTATCTGAGGGACATCAACTTCGAAACAAAGGCAGGTTTTGGTTTCTGCCTGTGTATTTATATAGAGATAAGGGAAAATCTGACTGTACGGGAGGCCGTTTGCTTCGGCTTCCGTAAAATCCTCCTTATTGAGCAAAAGCCCGCAGATATCGGAATCTTCAGTCAGCATGGAAAGCAGTCTGGTTTTATATAAACCGATATCGTTTACGATAGATTTTTTCATAAGCTTTAATGGTATCCTTTACTGAATTTACTGACAGGAACAGATGGTGACTGAGCGGCGGTACTGCGAGAGCAGGTTTTCCGCGTTTTCGGATTCTGTCATATAATAGGTACGTCTGTGGCGTGCAACCGTGTGGTGGATATCACCTCCGGGACCCTGGCATACGCCGTTTGCCGCCAGATAATTTTTTTCCTTGCGGGAAATTCTTATAATGGTAAGGACCTTCTTTCTTCTGTATTTTCCGGAAAAGGAGGGGCCGGCGGCGATACTGTCAGAACAACAGCACCGCCGCCGGTTAAGATGTGAAGAGGATAGTACGGCTGTATGGGAGAACTGCAGCCGGAATATATGTAAGCTTAAAAGCCGGCAATAAGTGATGGGCATCGGGGATATTCATTGACATTTCCATTTTTCTGCGCAGTGGGAAATGGTTTGAGAGTCTGTTACTCTCTCATAATAAACACGCTGTGAAAGGCTTGGGAACGCAGAAAAAACGGTAAAAATCGAACATTTGTTCCGTATTTTTGTTTTTTAAATAAAATTTGACAGAAAAGCCTCCTTATTTTGACGGTATAAGGTGTTAAGCATCCGCCTTCCATATTTTATGCTGTATTTCTTTTTGCAGTGGGGGTTATTGTTTTCTTCTGAAACGTCCAGCGCAATTTCTATCAGCCTGTTTATGGTTTTCATGTTGCCGATTTTAATCTTTTTAATAGAAGAGATGAATTCGTTTGTCACTTCGTCAAATTCGGAGATAAAGTCTTCTTCTTCGAAACGGTCATGATTCCGTTTAATAAAGCTGTCATAATCGGAAACAAGTTTCTGGATTTTACTGATCTGCCGGTCATTCGCCTTGCCGTCCAAATGGCGGATGAATTGTTTGGTCGGGATCGTGCTTTCCTGGCTGGCGCTCTGGATCTTGTCCAGCCAATCCTGAAGCCAGTTCATGGGACAGACCAGCTTCGGATTGATCCTGTCGTTGATTTTCGCTTTTTTATCCCGGATTTCTTCATAAGGGACATCCTTGCCCTTTTGGGAAACGGAAATATTTTTTACATATTTAATAAAGAAAGGATAGTCTTTTTTCTCGTCATGAAGCGTGGGGTTCATGCAGGGCATTTTTTTAATGCGTTCGATTTCCGACAGGGCGTCCACTTCATATTCTCTTTTGCAGCCGTCAATGATGACCTGGGCGAGGACGGACAGGATCACGAAGTTGTCATATAATTCCCGGCTGGGGGAGGTCCAGTAGTAGGTGAGGGCCAGCTGGGCCAGATTGCTGGATTCCCCGATACCGCGCCGGGACAGGGCGAATTTGTTATCCATCCGGGCGTATTCAAGGGGTGTTTTGCGATAGGTTACTCCGCTTTCCTTCAGGCGGTTTACGATGGTGGAAAATTTTTCGTAGCAGATCCCCGCATATTTGACAAAGGTGGGATGATCGGTCACGAAGAAAAAATCCGAATCGTGATCCAGGCCGTTGCCTCTGTCCTGAATATCGGTGCCGATACAGTTTACGACGATGATATTGTTGCTGAAAGGAAAGTAGGCCTCCATTTCCGGGCTGTAATGATTGTGAAGGTAACAGATATTGTTGGGGGAGTTGTGGGGGGAACGGAAAGCGCAAAGGAATTCCCCGTCACCAAAACGGCTTGTATAGCACTGGATGGTGCCGTCTTCATGCAGCAGGGTGGGATCCTTTTTCCAGTCGCCGCCGGCCGCATACAGAAGAAGGGCATAGGGATTGCTGCAAATAGTCAGGTTGTCCCCGTTGACCATAATTTTCCCGCTTCTTAATTTATTGACATATGTCCGTATGATCTGCCTTTTTTCATACCGGTACCATTTACTGTCTGCAAAAGCAGGGTTCTTTCGGTATAAATCGGCCATCATTTCATAGTGGTTGACCTCGTTGGCATTTTTTCTGAGAAATTTTTCAAACTCCTGATCGTCGGATTTCAGTAATTCCACATAATTTACGCTGTAAGCGGCGATATCCTTCACGTCATCTTTGGTGCAGGGGAGGGTGTTGAGCATCTGGTAGCTCATCTGCTGGACATCTCCCAGCTTGCTTTCATGATCGGTTTTAACGATTCCGAAGCAGGAACCGTCGGCATTAACCTTTCTGCACCAGTAAAGATAAGCTTCTTCCGGAGTATTTCCCATCAGCTCCATGAATTTGATCCATTTGACGGCATTGTGAGTGGTAATAAGCTTGATGTCCTTTGCATTGTGCCATTGGCCGAACATATCCTGTATGCGCCAGGTATTGTAATCAAGGCCGTTATCCCTGCACCAGTCCTGCATAAATTTTTGAATGGAGCATTTAAAGGCACAGGCTTTAAAAAAATGATTCCGAAGCAGCGCCATACCGTTGACCCATTCCGGAAGACAGGAGGCTTCCATAAGCCCCATACCGTCCCACATGGTATTTTTGACATCTGTTTGCTCACAGGCGACGACACATTTCTTTTTGAGGGAAGGGACTTTTTTGAATACCTTATTGCTGTCTCTTATACACATCTGACGCTGCCGACGA
>OWIE01000544.1_pt1 | contig 12042 bp, 10 predicted proteins | sample 1733001 | NCBI WGS metagenome assembly OWIE01 (sample SAMN05065778, study PRJEB22554) | human gut metagenome | biome: ENVO:2100002; feature: ENVO:00000062; material: ENVO:00002003 | host: Homo sapiens | place: USA | reverse complement strand
ATGCGATCGTCGGCAGCGTCAGATGTGTATAAGAGACAGGTATAATATAATTATGAATAAGAAGGCGTTTTTTTAAAAACAGGGTATGAAATAAATTGCCTGTTTTCATAAGAAGGGTTGGTAATAATTATGAAAAAATCACATAAAAAGACAATCTGCGGCCTGATTATTTGTTTTTTAGGAAGTATCATATTTTGCGCATGCGAAAAGACAAAGGAAATAAAGCATAACAAAAGTCCTATGCTGTTTGGTGCTCAAAAATCTGAGACAGAAGAATTATTAGGAATAAAGCTTGAGGATAAAAAATACAAAGAAGAAGAAATGGGAGGCTGTGAATTTCATGTGTATACTGTTGAAGGTTATACACTCTATGGTTACAAAGCAACAGCAGATTTGTATTTTTGGCAGCAGGAAATTGCTGACGGACAGCAATTAGGATTATCTATTTTGCAAATTTCTTTTGAGGATTTGATTGATTTAGACGTATTGGAGGCCTGTTTGGCAGAGAATTATGAACCTGCGCATAAATCAAAAAGCAGTACGGAAATAGCCTGGCAGGGCCAGGCATATACTGAACTTGAGCAAGCCGGCAAATTAGAAAAGGTATTTACTGATCTAATGGGGAGTAAACCATTAGTGCCATTATGGATTTTACAAATTCGTCAGACAAAGAGAGAATATACGGAATTAACATTGATTTGCCCCGCAGCAGCAGTTTATCGCCATATAGATTCTTTTGAAGATTAACAGACCTGAAAAGGCCATTGCCAATCTGAGCAGTCAGATATTGGTAATGGCCTTTTGTATGCATTTTTGCTGAGTGCGGCAGCAGTCTGCATCCCGATAATATTGAAAATACAGCCTACCCGGATATCCGGGTATAAGGGATGGTAATATCAATAATAGTCCCTTCTCCGGGCATGCTTTCTATACAAAAGCCAACCCCTTTCCCATAATGGCTCAGCAGCCGCTGGTGGATATTCCGGAGACCTATGGAATGATGTTTGTGCTCCGGACTCCGGGAAACCGAAGAAACAGTGTGTGGCAGCGTCCCTTCCGACAGTTCCTTTCTGATATCCGCCAGAACATTTTCAGGAATGCCGCCGCCGTTGTCTGCGACGAGCAGATGAAGGCCTGAGTCGTCCAGATTGCAGCTGATGCTGATATAACAGTTGCTTTCCATACAGGAAAAGCCGTGTTCAATACTGTTTTCAACGAGAGGCTGCAGGATAAAGGCCGGGATCTGCAGATTCATAAATTCGCCGGGAATATTACAGTCGAATATAAATTTCCCCGGAAAACGAATATTCTGTATGGTCAGATATCTGTTCACCTGCTGCAGTTCTTCCTCCAAATGTGCGATTGGGAATTTTTCCAGGTTATAACGGAGCAGATCCGACATGCAGACGGCGATTTTCTCAATCTCGGGGATATTATGGATATCAGCGAGCGACTTTATAACATTCAGGGTATTGTAGAGGAAATGATGATTGATCTGAAACTGAAGCATCTGATTCCTCATTTTCTGTTCGTCGAGCTGAATCTGATAGTTTTGCTGAAGGCTGCTCACAAGGCGCTGATTGAGCTGGTTAAAACTGGAGACGAGTTTGCGCAGTTCTTTGTTGGAACCGCAGACCGACAGGTCGATGGTTCCTTTACCCTGGTCCGGAACGGGTACTGCTTTGGACGCATTTAGTTTCGGGGAGCTTAGTTCCATAGAATTTAGTTCCATGGAGTTTAATTCCATAGAATCGATTTCCATACATAAACGGGAAATGGAATTGGTCAGCTTACCCGAAATCAGGACAGCGAGTATCAGCCCCAGGATAAGGCTGAGTATAAAGATACCGGAATGGCTGAAGAAATTTTTCCGGTAAACCTGAGTAAGAAGCTGATTATCTGCAAACTGCAGCAAATACCACTTGGTTGTCTGGTTAATGCATCCATTAATCAAGTACGTTGTATTTCCCAGAGTGATTTTTCTGGTGACAATGGAACCATCGGAGGGAAGGCTCCGGGTAAAGTCGGTAAGCGTATGTAAAAGTTCTGTGTTTTCTGCCGAAGGGGAATAAAGGCCTTCATCGGTCGAAAACGTCAGCTGGTTCATCGTATTATAGATCATCAGTGTATTTTCCGAGGTATGGGCGGACAGCAGTATTTTTTCGACAGGGTTGAAATCGAATTCGGCATAACAGACTCCGATTTCCTTAAAATCGTAACCATCATAAAGGATTTTAATCATGGGAAGGACGCTTTTGGAAGAGCTTGCATAGGAAGAACGCTGCAGAGGGGCGTAATAGGTATGATTCGGGGACTCGGCGGCAAGCGTATGCGTTTGGTTTATGGTTTCCATAATCTGTTTCTGCTGGCTGGCATTGATGATATTGTAATCAAAAACATAGCCGTAACGGTTTTTAAATACACAGGTGACAAGATTGCTGTTCAGCCGGTTCGTCTGTTTGAAAAGGTAGCGGAACATGGTGGAATCCTGGGCATAGGACAGATAGTCGGACTGATAATTAGTGACCATCGCCCTTCTTATATCATCGCTCAGAAGCGGCATATCCGCGATCTTGGCAGCATCCTCCAGAAGCATATCAAGAGTGAGGCTGGCCTGGGATAATATAGTAATCATGGAATTACTGTACTCTGCAGCGATCTCAGAGGCATTTTTTGTCGCGGCAGAAATGCTGAGCAAGGTGGTGGGAATGATTATGAGCAGTAATGAGTACAGGAATATCTGAACCCGGTAGGATAAGTTCGCCGTATAATGGTGCATAAATTAGTTTCTCCCTTCTGCTGATTTGTTTTACAAGTATAGCATATCCTGGTTATCCAAAATATAAGATCCCTTCAAACATTTCCTGATCCCCTCGGTAAATTTCCATATTTATCCTAAGATAAATTCTATTTTTTTATCTGTTATTTTCTTATAATCAAAACAGTTTCAGAAAAGGAGGAGACACAAAGATATGAATAAAGCGGAAAGAGTCATTGCGGTAATGAAGGGTGAAAAAGTGGATTATGTCCCGGCGGGTTTCTGGTTTCATTACAAACCGGAATATACCGTGGAAGAGATGGTTGATGCACATATGAAGCTTTATCGCGAAACAGGGATGGACATCATTAAAATCATGCAGGATTATATGTATCCGATCGTCGGGGAGATAAGAAATAAAGAAGACTGGTATGAGGTAAGCGTTAAGGATACTTCATCGGAGGAATTCTGCAAGCTTGCGGCCGTGATTAAGGGAATCAGAAAACAAGCAGGAGATGATGTCCTTTTGTTCCAGACCATGTTCGGCCCGTTTAAAGCGGCATCCATTGCTTTTGGAGATGAAGTTCTCATGCGTTACAGTAGGGAAACGCCGGAGGCCGTGGAAGCGGGAATTAAGAGGATTGCGGACGGCCTGCAGAAATGGGCGGAAGGATTTCTGGATGCGGGAGCGGACGGAATCTATTATTCGGCACAGTTCGGTGAAGAAGGCAGATTCTCCAAAGACGAGTGGGAACGGTTGGTAAAGCCTTTTGATCTTCAGATCCTTCAGGTGGCGCAGGAAAGAGAAAACAAGTATAACATTCTCCATATCTGCGGAGAACCGGAATATGAATTCCGTACGCATCCGGAATGGTTTGCGGATTATCCGGGAGATTTGGTGAACTGGTCGGTAAAGGACAATCATTTAAGCCTGACGGACGGAAAAGCCATATTCAACGCAAAGTTACTGGGCGGCATGGATAACAAAGGAAACATCCTGAGAGGGCCGGCGGAAAATATCAGGAAAGAGGTTGAGGGGATCCTGGATGAATTCGGGACAACAGGGATTATGATTGGGGCGGACTGCACGATTCAGGGAAAGGATATCCGTCTTGATTATATAAAAGAGGCCGTGGATACGGCGCACAATTATTTAACAAGGGAGGAACAGAAATGAGAAGAAAATGGGCATTGGTATTATGCGCCGCATTGACGGCAATGAGTTTAGCCGGCTGCGGCGGCAAGACCGGAGAGACGAACGCTCCTGCGGCGGAATCATCAGCAGGAAAAACAGAAAGTACTCCGGAAGGAACCCAGGAAGCGCAGGCTCCATCGGGAGATGTGATGACAATTGAATTCTTCCAGCAGAAGGGGGAAGAGGGACCGCAGAAGGGATATCAGGCAATCATTGATAAATTCAATGCAGCCAATCCGGATATCAGGATCGAAATGAATACGGTTCCGGATGCGGGGACTGTTTTGACTTCCCGGATTTCGTCCGGTGATATTCCCGTCATTTTTTCCGATTATCCTACACAGCAGCAGTTCAGGCAGAAGGTGGCAAATGGATATGTACAGGATTTATCAGGACAGGACTTCTTGAAAAATGTAAATGAATCTTCCCTGGAAATGACAAAACAGGAAGACGGCGGTTATTATGCGCTGCCATACAGCCGTAACTATATGGGCGTCTTTTATAACATGGATATTTTCGAAGAGAATAGCCTGGAAATTCCGGAGACATGGGATGATTTTGTTAAGCTGTGCGATACCGTGAAGGCGGCAGGAATTACACCCGTCGGTTTATTCGGAAAGGATCCGGGAAGAGTGGGACATACCTTCCAGTGTACAACCGTGGCATGGGCGCCAAACGGTGTGGAGACAATCGGAAAGGCGGCGCAGGGAGAAGCGAAGCTGGAAGGAGATCCTGAATTTGTGAGTGCCTTTGATAAAATGTCGGTTCTGCTTTCTTACGCGAATGAAGATGCTCTCGCCCTGTCTGACACAGCCTGCTGGGAAAAGTTTGTAAACGGCGAATATGCCATGTGTGTTACCGGCTCCTATGCGAGAGGGACATTACAGGCCAGCAATCCGGATATCAGATTAGGGGTATTTCCTCTTCCGAATGACACGAAGGAAACCACCCATGTTTTATCGGGAATCGATGCGGCAATCTGTATATCCGCAAAGGCAAGTGATGAAGAGAAAGCGGCAGCTTATAAATTCCTTGCGTTTCTGGCGGAGCCGGAAAACGCCCAGCTGTTCTGCAACAGTGACGGCGCTCCTTCCTGTATCAACGGTGTGGAAAATGACGATGAAGGGATTTCGCCCATGACCGATATGATCAATGCCGGTCAGACTCATGACTGGATGGCTTCTACTATCAACAATAATGTTATTACGGACTTGTATAATGTGGTTCAGGGCTTCTGGGCTGACAAAGATGTGGACGCCGTTCTTAAAAATATGGACGCTTCCATAGCCGTTACATCAGCAGAATAGCAGAGGGACTCAATATGGCGGAGGTCTTCACAGCTTCCGCCATTTTTAAAATTTCCGGAAAGGGCTGAGTAAGTAAAAAATGTATAAAAAGAAGAAATCATCCGGATTATCCGGAAAATATATTTATTTCGGATTCACAATTATTCCGGTTCTGCTGTATTCGTTTTTCTATGTGGTTTCGGTGATAAATGGCGTTCGATACAGCTTTACGGACTGGGACGGAATGTCACAGGAGTTCCATTTTGTAGGATTTAAGAATTATGCGTCTCTGCTGAGAAATCCGAATTTCTGGAATTCCATGAAAACGACGGTATGCTACAGCATCCTGCTTGTGACAGGGGTTATCCTCACGTCGCTTGCGCTGGCCATTTCGCTGAATTCCCTGAAGCGCTTCAAAACCTTTACGAAATCTATTTTTTTCATTCCGGCTATGATCGGCGGAGTGACCATCGCTCTTATCTGGGATCAGCTTTATTACAGAGTGGTTCCTGTTATCGGGCAGCTGCTCGGAATCAAATGGATGTCGCAGAGCCTTCTGATGACGGGGAAAACGGCTTTGCCGGCGGTGGTTTTCGTACAGATCTGGCAGGCGGTTGCGCTGCCTACCGTGATTTTTATTGCCGGACTTCAGCAGATACCGGAGGAACAGTTCGAATCCGCCAAAATAGACGGGGCGACGGCTTTTCAGCGGTTCCGTTACATAACGATGCCGTTTCTGCTGCCTACGGTTACGGTTAATCTGGTGCTTACGATCAAACAGGGCTTCACTTCCTTTGATTTCCCGTTTGCGCTTACGGGAGGAGGACCGGTACGTTCCACCGAGGTAATTGGAATTTTGATTTATAATGATGCTTTTAAGAACCTGAGATTTTCAGTAGCTAATGCAGAGGCATGCTTACTGTTTCTTGTTGTGGCTGTTTTTTCACTGACACAGCTGAAGCTTACCAGCAGAGGAGGTGGGGACTGATGGGAAAGATAAAAGAAGCCCTGGGATGGAAAATATTACGTGATATCCTGCTGGCATGCGGACTTGTATTGATTTTATTCCCTTTATACCTTGTACTTATTAATTCCTTTAAGACACTGGACGAAGCGGGAAAGAATTTCTTTGCCCTTCCCTCCGGACTCAATTTCGGAAATTTCAAGGAGTTATTTACCAACAGCAATTACTGGATATTCCTGAAGAATTCCTTCAAAATATCCGTTGTATCGGTACTGCTGATACTGACTTTTGTCCCTTCCGTTTCCTTTTCAATTGCCAGGAATTTTGAGAAGAGATATTATAAATCCATATATTATTACCTCCTGATGGGATTATTCATCCCGTCACAGGTGATTATGCTTCCGGTAACGAAAATGATGACAAAGCTGAATATGCTGAATCATACGGGCTTAATTATTCTGTATTCGGCATTCAGCCTGACACAGGGGGTATTCCTTTTTGTAAATTATATCAGAGGGCTTCCCTATGAAATCGAAGAGTCTGCATATATTGACGGCTGCAGTGTTTTTCAGACTTATGTCAAAATTGTGCTGCCGCTGGTAAAGCCGATGATAGCCACACTTTTGATTATGGATGCGCTGTGGATATGGAATGACTTCATGCTTCCGTTGATGATTCTGAACCGTTCACAGAATATATGGACGCTTCCCCTGTTTCAATATAATTTCAAGACGGAGTATTCTTTTAACTATACGATGGCGTTCACGGCATACCTGCTGTCCATGCTGCCCATGCTTATTATTTACTGCCTGGGACAGAAGTATATTATCAAAGGACTGACGGCGGGCAGTGTGAAGGGCTGATTATTCTAAAAGGGGGATTTCGGTTGATTACAATACTGGTGGTTGAAGATGAGAAGTATGCTCTGGATTCGCTGCTCAAACAAATCCGGGAATATGATAAGCAGGAAAGCTTCCGGGTTCTGCAGGCGTCAAACGGAAAAGAGGCGTACCAATTATATATACAGTATTCGCCGGAATTGGTGATGACCGACATCCGCATGCCCGGAATGGACGGGCTGGAGCTTCTGAAAGCGATACGTGAGAAAGATGAGAATACACAGGTAGTAATCCTCAGTGCATATTCGGATTTTGAATATGCACGGGAGGCTTTGACATACGGCGCATCCGATTATCTGCTGAAGCCAATCAAGGCGGAGAATCTGGGAAGCTGCCTTGATAAGTTCCTGAAACGTAAGGTGACGGAGAAAAAAGAAGCGCTGATGACCGGGCGGGATATGGTGACACAATATATTGCTGACTGCATCAGAAGAGAAGATTTTTCCAATTTTGTGGAAGAAAGAATGTTTAAGAAGATATTCCGGGATTATCAGATATCGGTTATCTATTTTGCGGGGGAATGCCGGCCTGACAAGGGCAGATTCCTGACGGAAATAGAAAAGCTGTACGGAGGGGAGTTCTGGATGGAATTCCGGTTCCTGGAGACGGAAAATGATCTGTGGACGCTGGTTGTCAATCTGTGTCATGAAAACAGTTTTTTTCACCGAAGGATACTCCGGCTTCTGCAGGAGGAAGGCCATGACGTATATATCGGAGTGAGCGCTCTGCATACGGATGCCAAAGAGGTGCATCAGGCATATGACGAGGCTTTAAAGACCTGCAAATACAAGGTATACGGCAAAGAAAGGCTGCTGCTTTCCGCTCAGCCTGCAGAAGAAGGGGAATACAAATACTATCTTCCCAAAAAAGAAGAGGATCTGCTGAAAGAGGCTCTGAAATGCAGGAATACAAGAAAAACGGAAATGGTTATTGAGAATGTTTTTGCAGATATCAAAAAAAACGGAAGTATCAGCATGGAATGCCTGGAATTGCTTCTGTCGCAGTTTCTGGTCATATACAGGCAGACGCTCGGGGAAGGCGGAGTGAATAAGGAGGGGATGACCAAAGGCCGGACCTCAGTTCTTCAGTTTGACAGTATTGAGGATATGCGGGACTTCCTGATCCGCATCGGCAGGAATATATGCACGATGCTGGATGCACCGGAGAACGGGAAGCATAAGGACATCGTGGAGACAATGGCGGAATATGCGCAGCAGCATTTTGACCAGGAAGTAACGGTGAAGGAACTGGCGGAGAAGGTTTTGTTTATGAACCAGGATTATCTGAGCCATTTGTTTGTGGAAAAAAAAGGAATCAGCTATTCCTGCTATCTCAGACAGATCAGGATGCAGAATGCGGGGAAGCTTTTGGAAAACAGAAAGCTGTCCATTACGGAAGTGGCATCAATGTCCGGTTACAACGATACCTCCCAGTTTATAAGAGTATTTAAAAAGGATTATGGGATGACCCCGAAAAAATACCGGGATTCCATGAAATGGGAAAACAGCTCCGGAGAACAGCAAAGCACAACGGAGTGTGAAGGAGGGGGATGCGCGTGAAAAATACCCTGGATGAGTGGATTGCACTGCATGAACAGGAGTTTATTCAAGATATAACGGCTCTGGTTGAAATACCCAGTGTATCGGTCAAAGGCGGCAGTACGCCGTGCGGAGAGGAATGCTTTCGGGCATTGGAGAAAATGCTGGAGCTGGGAAAGAATTATGGATTGGAAACAGAAATGATCGGCGGCCGCTGCGGACGGATCAGTCTGGGGGAAGCGGAAAGAGAAATTGGGATCTGGAACCATCTGGATATTGTGCCCGCAGGAGAGGGCTGGACATATCCGCCCTTTGCCTGTCAAAGACAGGGCGATTTTCTGATTGGACGCGGCACTCAGGATAACAAGGGACCGGCAGTCGCAGTCTTATATGCACTCCGTTATCTGAAGGAACAGGGGATGCCGGCAAAAGTACGGTTCAGCCAGATACTCGGCTGCGAAGAGGAATGCGGAATGGTGGATGCCGGCTGGTATGTAACACAGCGCAGAGCTCCGGACTGGTCCTTTGTGGCAGACTGTGGCTTTCCGGTATGCTGCGGGGAAAAAGGCATCTGCCGGATTGCCCTCAGGTCGGAAAAAATAATGGAGAGAATAAAGGACATATCCGGAGGAACGGCAGTGAACAGTGTGCCTGCCCATGCGGCGGCAGTGCTGGAGCATGACGGTGAGCTTGTATCGATAGAAGCGGAAGGAATCAGCGGACATGCAGCCTTTCCGGAAGGGACGGAAAATGCCGTTAAGTTATTGGCAGAACAGCTGATGACATATCCTCTGGGAGAGAAAGAATATAAAATGGCCGAGTTCCTGGGGAAAATATGTGCGGACGGATATGGCATCGGGCTGGGGATAGCCTGTGAAGACTCGCTGTCCGGCAGACTTACCTGTAACTGCGGCCTGATCCGCAGCCGGGAAGGGGCGGTAATCCTCCAGCTGGATATTCGGTATCCGGTGACATTTTCCGGCGCTCAGATTATAGAAAAAGTCAGTACGGCAGCAGAAGAAGGAGGCTTCAGGATAACAGAAACAGAGGATGATCCCCCTTTTTATCTGGAACCTGGCCTTCCCTTTATTCAGATTTTAATGGAAGCATATCAGGAAGAGACAAAAGAGCGGAAGCTTCCATATGTTATGGGCGGCGGAACTTATGCCAGGAGGATTCCCCATGCGGTTGCATTTGGTCCGGGAATGGGCGCAGATATGCGGGAACTGAAGCTCCCGGAAGGACATGGCGGGTGCCACAGCGCCGATGAAGCACAGTCGGTTTCCAATTTGCAGAAAGCGATACGTATCTATGTTCAGGCAATTGAAAAATTGAATTTATGGATGACAGGAGAGAGAAATTGATGAAAAAAATAAATATCGGAAACGGAAAAATAGAAGCGCCGGAAATCGGTCTGGGATGTATGAGGATTACGGGGCTGGATAATGAGAAGGAAATCAGGGCCCTGATCGATACGGCCATGGAAGAGGGCATTAATTTTTTTGACCATGCGGATATTTATGCGGGCGGTCAGGCCGAAGCCGCGTTCGGCGAAGCCATAACCCAGTCTTTAAGGGAGAAGATGATACTTCAGACCAAATGTGCCATACATCCGGGCACCTGCTATGATTTTTCCAAAGAACATATCCTCCGGTCGGCGGATGAAAGCCTGAAAAGGCTTAAAACGGATTATATTGATATCCTGCTCCTTCACAGGCCGGATACGCTGATGGAACCGGAAGAGGTGGCAGAAGCATTCGAAACTTTGGAGAAAGCGGGGAAAGTGAAATACTTCGGCGTGAGCAATCAGAATTCCATGCAGATGGAACTGCTGAACCAATCCTGCGGCGGCCGTATCCTGATTGACCAGCTCCAGCTGAGTATCGCCCACTGTGATATCATGGATTCCGGAATCAATGTGAATATTCATAATGAAGCGGGCGCCAACAGGGATGGAAGCGTTCTGGAGTATTGCCGGTTAAAGGGTATCACCATACAAGCATGGTCGCCTTTCCAGTATGGGATGTTTGAGGGTGTGTTTATAGGAAGTGAGAAATACCCTGAACTGAACCGCGTCATGGAACGTATGGCAGAGAAATATAATGTAACTCCCAATGCCATAGCGATTGCCTGGATACTGAGACATCCGGCACATATTCAGGCTATTGTGGGAACGACGAACAGACAGCGGCTCAAAGACATCTGTAAAGCGTCGGATGTCTGTCTGACAAGGGAAGAGTGGTATGAATTATATCTGGCTGCAGGAAAACTCCTTCCGTAGACAGGGAAGACAATCAGCAGATAAAAAGGAAGACAGGGAAGACGGAATGAATGATACGATTTATGGGAATTATCTGGAAATCCTGCGGGAAGAGCTTGTTCCGGCTTTGGGATGCACAGAACCAATCGCCCTTGCCTTTGCGGCGGCAAAAGCGAGAGAAGTGCTGGGCGAATTTCCGGAACAAATGGCGGTCCATTGCAGCGGGAATATAATTAAAAATGTAAAAAGCGTAACAGTCCCTAATTCCGGGGGAATGCATGGCATAGAAGCGGCGGCCCTGCTGGGGCTGGTCGGAGGCGATGCGGGCAGGGAACTGGAGGTACTGGTAAAGGTAACGGATGAGGATATCGCAAAAGCAAAGGAACTCCTTGAAAAAGGATTCTGTACCTGCTTTTTGGAGGAAGGGGTGGAAAAGCTTTATATCCGGGTGAACCTGACCGGACATACACATGAAGCGGAAGTGGTTATTGCCGATAAGCATACAAGGATCGTCCATATAGAAAAGGATAAAAAGGTTCTGTTCCATCTGGATACGGAGGAAAAAGAACAGGGCGTACATGCGGATAAGAGTCTCTTGAATATCAGGGATATTCTGGATTTTGCACAGCAGGTGAAGCTGGAGGATATCCGGTATATTATCGGGAGGCAGATAGAGATGAATACGGCCATATCAGAAGAAGGACTCAAAAATCATTACGGCGCTGAGGTCGGGAGAACGCTGCTGAAGAATTACGGGAATGACGTAAAGGTCAGGGCCCGCGCCAGGGCGGCCGCCGGATCCGATGCCAGAATGAATGGCTGTTCCCTGCCCGTTATCATCAATTCAGGAAGCGGGAACCAGGGAATGACCTGTTCTCTTCCGGTAATAGAATTTGCAAAGGAATGGAAAATTCCCGAAGAAAAAATGTACCGCGCCCTTGTGGTCAGCAATCTGACAGCCATTCATCAAAAAAATATATAGGCAGCTTGTCCGCCTATTGCGGGGCGGTGAGCGCCGCCTGCGGAGCCGGAGCGGCTATCACCTATCTATACGGAGGCGGCTACGAAGAAATATCACGCACTATAGTCAATACAATCTGTCTCTTATACACATCTGACGCTGCCGACGATCGCATAAGTGT
>OWIE01000518.1_pt1 | contig 12575 bp, 11 predicted proteins | sample 1733001 | NCBI WGS metagenome assembly OWIE01 (sample SAMN05065778, study PRJEB22554) | human gut metagenome | biome: ENVO:2100002; feature: ENVO:00000062; material: ENVO:00002003 | host: Homo sapiens | place: USA | reverse complement strand
AGATAGGCTCCGGTCTCGTGGGCTCGGAGATGTGTATAAGAGACAGCATTTTTACTGAACAAACGTTCATTTTTATTTAGGATGACAAAGTCTTTATGAAAAAACGCTTTTTTATTTTACTCGGATTACTCATTGCTGCCGGTACAGCTTATTATTTTTTCTCTAGCAATAGCAAACAAGAAACGACTTACCTGACTGAATCGGTTACCCGTGGCAATGTGGAAAAAACAGTTGTCGCTTCTGGTTCAGTTGAAAGCGTGAATGAAGTCGATGTCGGTGCCCAAGCTTCGGGTAAAATCACCAAACTCTATGTCAAGTTAGGGCAAGAAATCAAAAAAGGCGAAATGATCGCGGATATTGATTCCACAACCCAAATTAATACCTTAAACACCAAAAAGGCCGCATTAGTCAGCTATCAAGCTCAATTAAAAGCGAAGAAAACCGCTTATGATGTTGCTCTTTCAAGTTATAACCGCTTATCAAAACTTTATACACAAAAAGCGACGTCTTTGGATAGTTTGAATACGGCAAAAAGCACACTTGATAATGCGAAAGCTGAAATGGAAGCCATTGAAGCCAATATCAAACAAGCTGAAATTGAAGTGAATACCGCAGAAACCAATGTGGGCTACACTAAAATCACCGCACCAATGGACGGTACCATTGTTTCTGTGCCTGTTTCAGAAGGTCAAACCGTTAATGCCAACCAAACGACTCCAACAATTGTAACCATTGCCGATTTAAGCAAAATGAAAATTAAGCCTGAAATTTCAGAAGGCGATATTACTAAAGTTAAGGCAGGCCAAGAAGTCAGCTTCACTATTTTATCGGATAGTCAAACTGTGTATCACTCCGTCATTGATTCGGTTGATCCAGCCAATACCACGACAAGTGATAGTTCTTCAACATCATCTTCGACAAGTTCAAGTAGCAGCTCAACGACCAGTGCGATCTACTATTACGCCAATGTTTTGATTGATAACCCTGATCGTACTTTACGCATCGGAATGACGACAGAAAACAACATCAAAATTGCCAATGCGAAAGACGTGTTATTGGTTTCCAATATGGCTATTCAAAAACGTGATGGCAAAAGCTTTGTAAATGTATTGAATGATAAAAATCAACCTGAACCGCGTGAAGTTGAAATCGGTGTTCAAAATGATTTCAAAACTGAAATCAAATCGGGTTTAAACGAAGGTGAAAAAGTCATCGTGTCGCAAGTTGCGAATGGTGAACAAGTTGGCTCTATGCCTCGTGGTCCAAGAATGTTCTAAAAGTGCGGTAGAAAATTAATGAATATTATTGAAATTAAGGATCTCAACCGTTACTTCGGTGAAGGTGAAAATCGCGTTCATATTTTAAAGAATGTCTCTTTAAATATTGAAAAAGGCGATTTCGTCGCGATTATTGGGCAATCAGGTTCCGGTAAATCAACCTTGATGAATATCATCGGATGCTTAGATACGGCAACCAGTGGTTCTTACAAAATCAATGGGAAAGAAACCATTGAATTAAGCAAAGATCAACTTTCAGATTTACGTAGCCAAAAATTCGGCTTTATTTTCCAACGCTATAACTTATTGTCGAGCTTGACCGCAGCAGAAAACGTCGCCTTGCCTGCAATTTATGCGGGAATGTCGCAAGAAAAACGTCTTTCTCGTGCAAAACAGCTTTTAGAAAAATTGGGTTTAGGCGATAAATGGCAAAATAAACCAAGCCAGCTTTCTGGTGGTCAGCAACAACGTGTGAGTATTGCACGTGCGTTGATGAATGGCGGTGAAATTATTTTAGCCGATGAACCCACTGGTGCATTGGATTCTCAAAGCGGTCAAAATGTGATGGAAATTCTGCGTCAATTACACGCAGAAGGTCACACCATTATTATGGTAACCCACGACCGAGAAATTGCCGCCAGTGCGAATCGCGTGATTGAAATTAAAGATGGTGAAATCATTGGCGATACGCAAAAAGAAACAGTAAAAAGTGCGGTCGAAAATCCAACCAAATCTAAACCGCACTTTGGGTTTAGCAAAGATCAATTTGTCGAAGCCTTTCGTATGTCGGTGAGTGCGATTATTGCCCACAAAATGCGTTCTCTTTTAACCATGCTCGGGATTATTATCGGGATTACGTCTGTGGTTTCCGTCGTGGCATTGGGAAATGGTTCACAACAAAAAATCTTGGAAAACATTAAAGGCATTGGTACAAGTACCATGACGATTTTCAATGGTACGGGCTTTGGTGATCGTCGTGCTGAACAGATGCAGAACCTTACAATTAATGATGCCACTGCCTTAAACCAACAAAGTTATGTTCAAAGCGTCACGCCAAATAGCTCATCAAGTGGCACATTAATTTATGGTCACCAGACTTTCTCCTCGACCAGTTTAAAAGGTGTAGGCGAACAATATTTTGATGTAGATGGATTAAAACTAAAATCCGGTAATTTATTTTCTGCTCAAGATGTTGCTGATAACAATCAAGTAGCCTTAATCGATGAAAGTGCGAAAAAGTCGATTTTTCCGGATGAAAATCCTATCGGCAAAATTGTAATGTTTAATAAACGTCCATTACGCATTATTGGCGTGGTATCTGATAAACAAATGGGCGGAGCAAGCAGTTCGCTTAATCTTTATGCGCCTTACACCACTGTGATGAATCGTATTTCTGGTAGCAAAAAAATTGGTTCAATTACCGTAAAAATAGATGATTCCGTCAATACGACTGTTGCTGAAAAAGGAATTACTGAATTGCTCACCATGCGTCATGGTAAAAAAGATTTCTTCATCATGAATAGCGATACCATTAAACAAACTATTGAAAGCACAACAGGCACAATGAAATTGCTCATTTCCTCTATCGCCTTTATTTCATTGATCGTTGGGGGGATTGGTGTAATGAATATTATGTTAGTTTCCGTGACAGAGCGAACTAAAGAGATTGGTGTGCGCATGGCTATTGGGGCAAGACAATTTAATATTCTGCAACAATTTTTAATTGAAGCTGTGTTGATTTGTTTAATTGGCGGCGTGACGGGGATTCTGCTTTCGGGCTTAATCGGTCTGCTCTTTAACGTATTTATGGCTGACTTTACGATGGCATTCTCAACTGGCTCAATTGTTGCAGCGGTGGTCTTCTCTACCCTGATTGGTGTGATCTTCGGTTATATGCCGGCAAAACGCGCAGCACAATTAGATCCAATTACAGCGCTTGCTCGAGAGTAAAGAAATTTTGTAAAACACAAAAGTGCGGTTAAAATCATCCGCACTTTCCACTCATTTTCGTAAGAAGGAAAACTCAATGTTTAAAATGAAAAATATCACGCTTGCTTTGTTGATGTCTGGTGCATTAGTGGGATGTGCCAATATTGGCGATTCTTATCAAGCTAGCCTTGAAGATTACAAGCAATATGAAGAAATTACCAAGCAATATAATGTAAAAGAAAATTGGTGGTCATTGTATAACGATGCGCAATTAAATCGCGTTGTAGAACAAGCGTTAATAAACAACAAAGATTTAGCTAAAGCAGCCGTGGCAGTAAATCGTGCGCTTTATAGTGCAAATTTAGTGGGCGCAAATTTAGTGCCTGCATTTAATGGTTCAACTTCATCTGAGGCAAAACGCCGAATTGACACAAGTGCAAACTCTGCCATTTCACACAAAGGTTCTTTAAATGTGAGCTATACATTGGATCTGTGGCAACGTTTAGCCAATGCCGCTGATGCTGCGGAATGGTCGCACAAAGCAACCGCTGAAGACATGGAATCTGCTCGTTTATCATTAATCAATTCTGTAGTAACAACTTATTATCAAATTGCTTATTTAAATGATGCAATTAGCACAACCAACGAAACGATCAAATATTACACTGACATTGGTAATATTATGCAAACGCGTTTAGCACAAGGTGTGGCTGATGCGGTCAGCGTAGATCAAGCGCAACAAGCAGTATTAACGGCGCGTAATAACAAATTAAATTTTGAAACCCAACGCAAAACGGCTGAACAAACCTTACGCAACCTGCTGAACTTAAAACCAAACGATGCGTTAAATATCACTTTCCCACATATTATGAATGTGAAAACAGCAGGGGTAAATTTGAATGTTCCTGTATCTGTGATTGCAAATCGTCCTGATGTAAAAGCAGCACAATTCCGTTTAAGTAGTGCATTCAAAAATGCCAAAGCAACTCAAAAAAGTTGGTTCCCTGAAGTTAATTTAGGTGGAAGTCTATCTTCAACCGCAAGTACTGTTGGCACGGCGTTACACAATCCTGTGGCTGCTGGCACAGTAGGAATTAGCCTACCGTTCTTAAATTGGAACACTGTAAAATGGAACGTTAAAATTTCTGAAGCTGACTATGAAACCGCACGTTTAAATTACGAACAACGTATTACCACGGCTCTCAATAATGTGGATACCAACTACTTTGCCTACACACAAGCACAAAGTGCTTTTGCTAACTTGCAAAAAACACACAGCTATAACCAACGTATCACTAAATACTATCGTGACCGTTACAATGCAGGTGTATCTGAATTACGTGAATGGCTCGCTGCGGCAAACACAGAGAAAAGCTCTCAACTTTCTATCTTGAATGCGAAATACAACATCATTCAAGCAGAAAATGCCGTATATAGTTCAATGGCAGGTTATTACTCTCGTTAAAATCATGATTAAGGAAGTTTCGGCTTCCTTAATCTTTTTTATGGACATGAAAAATGAAAAAACAACTGACTTTTTATTTCATTCGCCATGGTAAAACCGTTTGGAATACAGAAGGTTTAATGCAAGGGCATGGCGATTCCCCTTTAACTGAAGAAGGCGTTAATGGTGCGGAAAAAACAGGTGTGGCACTTAATCATATTCCTTTCATTGCCGCTTATTCTAGCGTATTAAACCGCACTATCTCGACCGCCTCTCATATTATTGGTGAACGTGATATTCCCCTTTTCCATCACCAAGGTTTAAATGAACAATATTTTGGTTCTTGGGAAGGCAAAGTTGTTGATACGTTAAGAGAACACCCGGAATTTAAACAACTTATTAAAGATCCTACCAATTACAAAGCTCAAGCGAATGGCGGAGAAACGTTTGAACAATTAGGCGAACGTGCCATGAAAGCATTGCAGGATATTATTAAGATCCACGATCAAGGTAATATTCTCATTGTGTCGCATGGCCATACCTTGCGTTTATTGCTTGCCTTGTTAAACGGCGCAACATGGCAAAATCACCGCGATGAAGATAAATCGGTATCGCTCATTAATACCTCAATAAGTGTTGTACATTATGACGATGAGAATGGTTTTCGCATTGAGAAAATAAATGATGCAGATCATTTAAAATAAGCAAATTTAGCCAAAAAAATAACCGCACTTTGGATGACCTAAAGTGCGGTTAATTTTTATGATGTTTTTGTGATTATTTCACTTCGCGGAATAAAATCTCGCTTGGAATCACAGAACCTTGCCAGTAAAGCTCAGTTGATACTTTCTCTGCTAAATCTAAGAAAGATTTCGCAATTTCACTGTCTGGCGCTGCAACCACAGTTGGTTTACCTGCATCTAAATCTTGACGAACTTGGATATTCAACGGTAACTGGCCTAATACTTTAACATTGTATTTTTGTGCCATTTTTTCTGCACCACCAGTGCCGAAAATCGCTTCGTGGTGTCCGCAATTGCTACAAATATGCATAGACATATTTTCCACAATACCTAACACTGGTACAGACACACGTTCAAACATCGATACACCTTTCACCGCATCTAATAACGCGATGTCTTGTGGTGTTGTGACCACTACCGCACCCGTTACAGGGATTTGTTGTGAAAGGGTTAATTGGATATCACCTGTACCCGGTGGCATATCGATCACTAAGTAATCTAAGCTATCCCATAAGGTTTCATTTAAAAGCTGACTTAATGCACTACTTGCCATTGGACCACGCCAAATGGTTGCATTATCTTCATCCATTAAGAAACCGATCGAGTTTGCAGATAAACCATGTGCTTTAATCGGGGTGATATGTTGGTTATCTGGTGAAGTTGGGCGTTGGTGTGGTGCACCTAACATATGCGGAACAGATGGACCATAAATATCCGCATCTAAAATACCCACGCGAGCACCTTGAGCTTGTAAAGCAAGCGCAAGGTTCACCGAAACAGAGGATTTACCCACCCCACCTTTACCTGAAGTCACCGCAATGATGTTCTTCACGCCTTTTACAGCGGGTTGATTATTCGCACGTTTTAAAGTAGCGATTTGATAATTCACCACCCATTTGATTTCTTTGCTATCTGTTGCTTTTAATAACGCATCAGAAAGTTGCTGTTTCACTTGCTCCACGCCAGTGTTCCATGCAAAAGGCAATTGTAATTCAATGCGTAATACGTCACCGCCTTTTTCTACTTTCTTCAAAGTATTTAATGCGATTAAGTCTTTTTGCAAACTTGGATGTTGGAATTGTTGGAAAACTTGCAGAACTTGAGATTGTTGTTCTGCCGTTAAATTTTCAGAAAAAGCAGTTGCCATAATATTCCTTTAATAGTAGTAGGTAGTAGAGTAAATTTGTCAGGGATATTTTACCCTTTTTACACCTCAAATGTTAAGCTAAAAGTATAACTAAACTAGAAAAAATCGCACTAATCGGGTAACATACTCGCAATTTTTGCAAAAAGAATAAGAGAAAAATAATGACAACTCAACCTCGTAAAATTTTAGTCACTTGTGCATTACCTTATGCAAATGGCGCCATTCATTTAGGCCATATGTTAGAACATATTCAAGCGGATATTTGGGTACGTTTCCAACGTATGCGTGGCAATAAAATTCATTTTGTCTGTGCTGATGATGCACACGGCACACCAATCATGCTTAATGCCAATAAATTAGGCATTACACCAGAAGAACTAATCGCAAAAGCAAAAGCTGATCACGTACGTGATTTTGCAGGTTTTAATATCAGTTTTGACAACTACCACTCTACTCACAGTGAAGAAAACAAACAAATCACCGCTGACATTTACAATAAATTAAAAGCAAAAGGCTTCATTAAAACAAAAGTCATTTCTCAGTTATTCGATCCCGAAAAGAATATGTTCTTACCGGATCGTTTCGTCAAAGGGACTTGCCCAAAATGTAAAGCAGAAGATCAATACGGCGATAACTGTGAAGTTTGTGCTTCCACTTATAGCCCAATGGATTTAATTAATCCACGTTCTGCAGTGTCAGGTGCAACACCAATTGTTAAAGAGTCTGAACACTTTTTCTTTGATTTACCTGCTTTTGAAGGCATGTTAAAAGAATGGACTCGCTCTGGCTCACTTCAACCTGAAATTGCAAATAAAATGCAAGAATGGTTTGAAAGTGGCTTACAACAATGGGATATCTCTCGTGATGCACCTTATTTTGGTTTTGAAATTCCAGGTGCAAAAGATAAATTCTTCTATGTTTGGTTGGATGCGCCAATCGGCTACATGGCTTCTTTCAAAAATCTCTGCGATCGTGAAGGCATTGATTTTAATGAATTCTGGGGAGAAAACAGCGATGCAGAACTTTATCACTTTATCGGCAAAGATATCGTGTATTTCCATAGCCTATTCTGGCCGGCGATGTTAGAAGGGAGCGAATACCGCAAACCAACCAATGTGTTTGCTCACGGTTATGTCACCGTAGATGGCGCCAAAATGTCAAAATCACGCGGTACATTTATCCAAGCCAGCACCTATTTAAATCACATTGATCCGGAATGTTTACGTTATTACTACGCAGCAAAATTAAACGATCGTATCGAAGATCTTGATTTTAACTTGGAAGATTTCGTTCAACGTGTCAATACGGATATCGTTAATAAATTAGTCAATTTAGCTTCTCGTAATGCTGGATTTATCGCTAAACGTTTTGAAGGCAGATTAGCAGATAAATTAGAAGACGAAGCACTTTTTGCTGAATTTACTGCACAAGCTGAACAAATCGCTGCTTATTATGAAAGCCGCGAATACAACAAAGCGATTCGTGAAATTATGGCATTAACCGATAAAGCCAATAAATATATTGATGAAAAAGCGCCTTGGGTCATTGCGAAAGAAGAAGGCAAAGAGGCTGAATTACAAGCGGTTTGCTCAATGGGCATCGAGCTTTTCCGTGTATTAATGTCTTACTTAAAACCGGTTCTTCCAAAACTGGCTGAACGTGCAGAAGCGTTCTTACAAACAGAACTAGCATGGGATAATATTGCACAGCCACTATTAGGTCATCAACTTACTCCATTTAAAGCGCTTTTCTCTCGTTTAGAGAAAAAACAAATTGATGCTGTTGTAGAAGAAACTAAAGCTCTTTTTGCTGAAGCAAACAAAGCGACAGAAAAAACAGCGGCAAAAGCGACCGCACTTTCAAATGTCGAACCTATTGCTGACACCATTACCATTGATGATTTTGCTAAAATCGATATGCGTGTGGCAAAAGTGTTAAAATGTGAAACGGTACCTGAATCAAACAAACTCTTACGTTTTGAATTAGATTTAGGTGACCATACTCGCCAAGTGTTCTCTGGCATTAAAGCGGCTTACAACAAACCTGAAGAATTAGAAGGTCGTTTTGTTATTGTGGTTGCAAATCTTGCACCGCGTAAAATGAAATTCGGCGTATCGGAAGGGATGATTCTTTCTGCTGGTACTGGCGGAAGTGATTTATTCTTACTTTCAGCTGATAGCGGTGTCACTGCCGGTATGCAAGTAAAATAATTTACTATTTAGGCGACTTCGGTCGCCTTTTTTATTGCCAAATAGAATCAAATACCCTACCATATCAATCAGCTATTTATCACGCAAATTAAAAGGAATTCATTATGACAAACGAACTTATCTGCTATAAACAAATGCCGGTTTGGACAAAAGATAAATTACCTAAAATGTTCCAAGAAAAACACAATACTAAAGTGGGGACTTGGGGCAAGCTTACGGTGTTGAAAGGTAAGCTTAAGTTTTATGAGTTAACCGAAGATGGTGATGTTATTGCTGAACATATTTTCACGCCTGAAAGTAACATTCCGTTTGTCGAGCCACAAGCCTGGCACCGAGTTGAAGCCCTTTCTGATGACTTAGAATGTACGCTTGGTTTCTATTGCACAAAAGAAGATTACTTCAGCAAAAAATATAATATGACTGCAACGCATGGTGATGTGGTTGATGCAGCTAAAATTATCAAACCTTGTAAAGTGCTAGATTTAGGCTGCGGACAAGGTCGTAATTCGCTTTATTTAAGTTTAAAAGGCTATGATGTAACCTCTTGGGATCACAACGAAAACAGCATTGCTTTCTTAAATGAAACCAAAGACAAAGAAAACTTGAATATTAAGACCGCTGTTTATGATATTAACACCGCCAATATTCAAGAAAACTACGACTTCATTTTATCTACTGTAGTATTTATGTTCTTAAATCGTGAGCGAATTCCAGCCATTATTAAGAATATGCAAGAACACACCAACCCAGGTGGTTATAACTTAATTGTAGCAGCCATGTCCACGCCTGAAGTACCTTGTCCATTAGCCTTCTCATTTACGTTCTCGGAAGGTGAATTAAAAGAATACTACAAAGATTGGGAATTCTTAGAATATAACGAAAATATGGGCGAATTACATAAAACTGATGAAAACGGCAATCGCATTAAATTAAAATTTGCGACAATGCTAGCAAGAAAAAAATAATTCGCTAATTTAGAAAAGAAAATGACCGCGCGTTGTCTATCAAGTGCGGTCATTTTTTTATGTTATTTTAATTACTCTTCAATAGAACGTAATAATTCGTTGATACCTACTTTACCTAAAGTTTTTGCATCAACTTTTTTCACGATCACTGCACAGTATAAGCTGTATTTACCACATTTTGATGGAAGGCTACCTGAAACAACCACAGAACCAGCAGGAACGCGACCATAGAACACTTCACCAGTTTCACGATCATAGATTTTAGTTGATTGACCAATGAATACGCCCATAGAGATCACACAACCATCTTCAACAATCACGCCTTCAACCACTTCAGAACGTGCACCGATAAAACAGTTATCACCGATAATGGTTGGGTTTGCTTGTAATGGCTCTAATACTCCACCAATCCCTACACCACCAGATAAGTGAACATTTTTACCAATTTGCGCACATGAACCAACAGTTGCCCATGTATCAACCATGGTACCTTCACCTACGTATGCACCGATATTTACATAAGATGGCATTAATACACAGTTTTTAGAAATGTATGCGCCTTTACGTACTGTTGCAGAAGGTACGACACGGAAACCTTCTTGAGCAAAACGCTCTTCTGTATAGTTAGCAAACTTTAATGCCACTTTGTCGTAGTATTTAGTTTCTGCGCCATCAATGATTTGGTTATCATTGATACGGAAAGATAATAATACTGCTTTTTTCAACCATTGGTGAGTAATCCATTCACCATCAATTTTTTCTGCAACACGGTATTTACCGCTATCTAGTCCTTCGATCACTTCTTCGATTGCAGCACGAGTTTGTGCGTCAACTGTTTTAGGCGTGATTTCTGCACGTTTTTCAAATGCTGCTTCAATAATTTGTTGTAAATTTGACATTTTGCTTCCTATTGTCGATGTGAAATAACGGTTGATAGTTTTATCATATTTTTGACTTTCAAGCAAAAAACAACCGCACTTTCTTTTGATTTTAAGCATAAAAAAAGCGAACCTAATGGTTCGCTTTTTTCTATTTTTCGTTTAGTTAGTTAATAACAGAAACATTTAATGATGAACCGCCAACGATTCTTACGCGACGACCTGCTTGGAAGCTTGGATCTGCTTTTTGAACCACAACGATTTCTTCTCTGTTATCTTTTCTGATAACAAGTTCTGCGCCATTAACTTGGCTCATTTTTTCTTCAGCTTTGCTACCAATAATCGCCCCACCAATTGCACCTACTGCAGTTGCAATTGCTTGTCCAGTGCCACCGCCAATTGTACTACCAGCGATACCACCTAAAGCACCGCCACCAACTGTACCAATTACACCTGGATTATCCGCTTGGATTTTAACAGGACGGACAGAAACAATAGTACCATAGCTAATTGAACGAGCTTCTTTTGCTTGTCCAGCTTCATACACATCACCGCTAAAAATATCGGTATTTGCACAACCGGTTAAGCCGATAGACATCATAAGTGCTAATGCTACTGTTACTTTTTTCATAAAACTAACCTTCTAAAAATGAATTAGATTGGGTTTCTTGGAGACCAAGTTGAAACGTTTTTCACGCCTTGACCGTTGTCAGATACTTTCACACAAGCACCAGTTACTAAAGTTGAATCGTATTTGTGAACGATAACTTCGGTTTCACCTTCTTGTTTGTATGAGCAGTCGTTTTTACGAACGGTTAATTTTACATCATCACCTTGTAATTCGGTGAAGATAACTTGACCTTTATAAGCGCTTTCATCTTTTTGTGATTGAGATGAACAAGCTGATAAACCTAAACTTAATAAGACAGTTAATGCTAAGGTAATTTTTTTCATTACACTAAACCTCGAGTATTTTCTTTATTGTATAAGGATGAACCTTTATGCAAACATGATTTTCTGTTTTATCAACAAAACTCACTGCAATTGATGGATTGGGCAATTGCTCCCCTTCCACCTTAGGTTCGCTCACCTTCATGGTTAATTGAGTTAGTTCCTTCCATAAAAACGTATTGCAAATCCGATTAACCCAATCCTCAACAGATTCATGAGATAAAAACGGCATTACAATTTCAATATGTTCCCAAGTTTCTTGGGGATATTGTTTATTTTTAGGAAACGGTAATTCAATAACATCGACAGGCTGACCAATGAAATCAACTGGCTCATCTAATTCAATCAAATAGATAGGACGCCCATTGACGATATTATCGCTTAAAATTCTACCGCACTTTAATAACTCTGTCAGCCAATTTTTTGCTTTTTCTTCACTATTTGCTCTTAAAGCTAAATGATCGATTTGATAATCACCCAAATTCACTTTCATTACGGCAGCTAATTGCTGAATTTTTTCCTGGAATAAAGGCAATTCTTGATAAAGTGCGGTCGATTTTTCCATTAAATTTGACATTTTCTCCTGCTCTTACTTTGAGAAATCTATAAACAACGGTATCATAGCCGATTATTTTCATTATTCAATTTCAAGATTAGGAAAAACCGTGAATATTCAATCTATTTTATCCGATAAAATTAAACAAGCGATGATTGCTGCTGGTGCAGATGAGCAATGTGATGCGCTTATACGTCAATCTGGTAAACCGCAATTTGGTGACTACCAAGCAAACGGCATCATGGCTGCAGCTAAAAAACTAGGATTAAATCCACGTGAATTTGCACAAAAAGTTTTAGATCATGCTGATCTTTCTGATATTGCGGAAAAAACTGAAATTGCAGGTCCGGGTTTTATCAACATTTTCTTAAATCCTACTTGGTTAGCAAATAATGTTTCTGCTGCATTAAAAGATCAAAATCTTGGTGTAAGTGCAAATGAAAAACAAACCATTGTGATTGATTATTCTTCACCA
>OWIE01000510.1_pt1 | contig 12674 bp, 9 predicted proteins | sample 1733001 | NCBI WGS metagenome assembly OWIE01 (sample SAMN05065778, study PRJEB22554) | human gut metagenome | biome: ENVO:2100002; feature: ENVO:00000062; material: ENVO:00002003 | host: Homo sapiens | place: USA | reverse complement strand
GATAGGCTCCGGTCTCGTGGGCTCGGAGATGTGTATAAGAGACAGCATCAAAAGCTGCGCACGGCTCTTCGTCATATAGGAAAAGCCTTCTATTTTCCCGGAAAGCGGATTGACCTGAACCTGAACCACCCCGTCTTTTCCATTTTCGTACAGGACCATGGCAATGTTGGAACCATAACCGGAGCCCATGATATTCAGTTTCCCGTCCGCAGTCATTTTATGGGCAAGCACGAAATCCTTTGCAAGGGACTTCACCTCTTCCATGCTTATCGGAGCTGTTCTGTCAGCCTGATTATACATCGACTGCAGGGATGTAATTTCCTTGCTTTCCGAGAAGGATATGCTGTACTCGGGTGTTAATTGTCTGTAAATTTCCGGCAGCGGGAAACCGTCCGGCCCAATATTTTCCTCCGGAAGAAGCAGCGGCCTGTTTGCCGGCGCCTCAAAGAATACAAAATAGCTGTCTTCATCTTCCTCATCCACAGCCTCAAAGAAGGTGACGCTGATTTCGTATTGGGAAGTATCGACAGAAACACCCAGATACTTTTTCAGCGCTTCAGCGGACTGTTCGATCAGAACCGGGTCGTCCATATCATTTCCGCCCATCATTGTCATTCCCGAGCTGCTTTCACTTTTCGCTTCTGCACCGCCGACAGCACTGGTTTTTGCCGCAGCAGTTTCTGCCCCTGTATCGGCCTGCACAACTTCGATGATATCCTGTTTGGCCTCGGAAAGCTCCTGCTCCCGTGCGGCCGCAGGGACTTCCGTTTCCGCCGGTATCCCTGATTTCCCGCAGCCGGTCAGCATAGCCGCTGTCAGTCCTGCCAGCAATAAGGTCTTACATAACATGTTGATTTTCATTTGTATTATCCTCCTGACGATAATGAATTATTGAATACAGTTATCATCATAAAGCTGTTTTGTATCCTGTTTGTATCCCGGAAAAATAATTTGTACCAGGGTTCCTTTTCCTTCTTCGCTGTCCAGCTTGATACGGGCATTATGGATGGCGGCAATATCAGCGCAGATAGCAAGGCCCAGCCCGATGCCCGTATTTTTATTGTTCCGTACCTTATCTGCCATATAAAAGCTTTCAAATATCCGATCCCGATCCTTTGCCGGGACGCCATTTCCCTGATCCTCCACTTCAACAATAACCTGATCCTTTTCCCTGCGGCCCCTCAGCCAGATGGTTTTTCCCTCATCGGACGCTTTCTTTGCATTATCCAGCAGGTTGCCGATAAGATTCAGCAATAGCTGCCGATCCCCGGATATCATTACTGAGGAATCAGGCGGAATACAGCAAAGCCGCAGCCCGGCCCCTGCTGCGGCCGGTTCAAAGCTTTCGGCGGCTTCCTGAAGGAGGAATCCGATTCTGCATGGAACCAGTTCAAAGGAATGCCGTTCCAAAAAAATGAGATCCATCATGGAACGGGAAAGCTTTTCAATCCGGTTCCCTTCTTTAAATATACGCTCCCCAAGCCTCTGATACATATCCTCATCACAGGAAGTGGAACGCAGCAAATCCGCATAACCGACAATGGCGGTCAGAGGCGTCCGCAGTTCATGCGTGAAATTATCGATAAATCTCTGCTGCTCTTTTGTTTTGTCCTCCAGCTTCTGTATGGTCTCTTCAATGGCCTGAGCCATTTCGTTATAACTGTCCGCCAGAGTCCGCGTTTCATCCTTTGCTTTGATATGGATCCGCTCCTTATAGTTGCCCCTGCCCGCCTTTTGAACTGCTTCTGTAAGCAGACGCAGTGATCGAGTCAGATGCCCGGTGATAAAAATAAGCCCAACCGACAGTATTACGGTAACAACAAGGCCCAGCTGGATAAAAAGGGTGTATTGACCCTTTCGGTCAGCATATATATCGCTGATATTCCTCACGTAAATGTTCCATAAATTCTCGTCGGATAAGGGGATGCGGCTCAATATCACCAGATATGGCTGGTCCTCAATTTCCTGTACTCTCCAGGTTGCCTTACCGGCATAGTCAATACTGCCTATATCCGACAGTTCAAAGGAAAGATTGTTGTAAAGGACCTCTTCCCCTTTTAAAAGAATAAGATAAATCCCCCAGGAATTGATCCGGCTGTCCAGGTATTCCGTAATGTAAACGGAATCATCAATATTCATCCCCGTATTGTTTTTTGCACGGTTCACCAGAACATATTTTATTATCCCGGAAGAAATGCTGTTCTGCTCGTCTGCCGATAACTGCAGTATCCTGTTCATTGCAGTCTTTTTGTTATTTTCTATAATACCGATGCCGGCTGTCAGATAGACAAGCAGGAAAAACAGCAGCGAACTGATACCGATTTTTTGTGATAATCTCATTTATCTGCCTCCTTCAATCCTCCAGCCGATAACCTATTTTTCTGACGGAAATGATGGATGTATGAAGGCCGAGCTTCTTTTTGAGCCGCTGCACATGCAGATCCACAGTGCGGCTCTCCCCGTCATATTCCCCTTCCCATACCTCTTCATAGATTCTGTCCCGAAAGAGGGTAATATTGCGGTTGCGCAGGAATAAGAGAAGAAGATCCAGCTCCTTCATGGTAAGCTCTATGTTTTCACCATTTCTTCTGACCACCCGGGATACCGCATCGATTTCCAGATCCCGAAACAAAAGCTTCTCCTGCCCCTTGTGGTAGCGTCTCAGCACACATTCCACTCTCGCAATCAGTTCGGCCAGTGCAAAAGGCTTGGTGATATAATCATCTGCGCCCAGGCCGAGTCCCTTTACCTTATCCTCCAGACGGGAACGGGCGGTGATAAAAATGACAGGAGTATGGTATTCCCTGATATACTCCATCAGTTCAAAACCGTTCACTTCAGGAAGCATGATATCCAGCAGGATTAAATCGTATCTTTTCTCTTCCAGCACGTCAGCCGCTGCCTTCCCGTCATATGCAATTTCACATTCATAGCCGGCCTTTTCAAGGCCTATCATCATAAAATCTGCAATGTATTCCTCATCTTCCACGATTAACAGCTTCATCAGGATTCTCCTTTGAAAATTTGTAGTTCATTATACGGCGGAATTGTATCCTGATTGTATCATAGAACCGGCTGAAAAAGATATGACAGCTTCCTATCGGATCACCAATACACTGTCACTTCCGTCCTCCCGTTCGGGAGGCAGGAATACTGCTTCTTCCTTTCCGGTCACTTCGCAGATAAAAGTCTGCATTCCGGTCACAGGATCCATCCAATAGGCGCTCTTTATTTTTCCTTTAAAGTTCGTTAAGGACAGGCGGATGGCTCTCCCTGTACAGGTATAGGCAAAAAGGAAGTTCTCTCCTGCAAATACACTCACATAATCATATTTCAATCCCTCTTCCATGAGAAGCAATTCCTGAGCGGGCCTTCCGTTTCCATAATCCACCGACTCCATCAGTCTCTTCAGATGGATCATCTGGGCGCCGCCCGGATGGTGAATGGCATCCGACCACAGATATTTGGCGCCGAATGCGCCTTTCTGCGACAGATCCCGGTAAAACTGCATGATGGAATTATGTCCGTAGGTATGCCCCGCGGCTCCCGCGAACACATCCCAGTAAGCATACCGGCGCACATCCGCTGCCTTCCAGTAAGGCTGGGTAAGGTCATGAAGCCCCTGGACCACCCATTCATACGAGGGCTCACCATCCAGGACAGGTTTCACAGGCAGTTTTTCATAATCCCTTTTCACATACCTCCAGCAGTCCTCTCCGAAACAGCCTTCCTTTTCGCTGTTATCATCCCACGCGCCAAGCTCCATCTGGTCATATCTGCGGTGACCGGACTGAAAAAGATTGAAATCCAGCCAGTCCTCCTCATGGAACCACAGGGAAGAGCTGGTTCTTCCAAAAGGATGGTAGCCCACCAGGCGATCGGGCCGATCTTCCTTCATCCGTCTTCCCATCCGGCAGAAAAGTCCGGGGTTCACATCCCCTCTCGCATCTCCGCCCACGATCCAGATCAGGTTGGGTGCGTCATGATAACGATCCAGGATAAAATCCAGATAACCGTCCAGATTTCCGTCATTCAGACTCCCTCCGGCCACAATACTGCTGCCCCATACAGGAAGCAGCCCCATATAAAGCCCCAGCTCCTCAGCCATCTTTAACACCTGATCCACGTGTTCCCAGAAGCCGCCGTCTTTCTTTATCCGTGAGAAATCCCCTTCCTCCAAAGCGCTTTCCCCCGCCATGTTTATCTGTTCCGGAGTATGTAGGAAATCCGCCAGAATCACATTATAGCCCAGCTCTTTGCGGCCTCGCAGATAGCAATAAGCCTCCCGGGAAGTAAGCTGGTGGAATAAAAGCCATGCGGTGTCTCCCATCCAGAAAAAAGGAGTATCCCCGCAGCAGAAATAACGGCCGTTTTTCGTCACCCGCAGGCTGCCGTTTTTCCACGGCTTTTCATATTTATTTTCCTTGTCCACTTCCTCGTACATCCATTCCAAATGGGAAACGTCATTTGTTTCGAGCTTCATCTTTTTTCTCTCCTGTCCTGTTTTCCTCTATTATCCATGCAGAAGCTGCTTATGTCAAAAGGCTCTTTGACTGTTGATTCCGATTATAAAGGGAAATGCACACAAATACGATCCCGCATTTGTGTGCATCCTTATAATCCTTGCTGATTATTTGCTGTTTTCAAGAAAAGCGGCAACCTGCGCTTTCGCTTCATCCAGGATTTTCTGGAGTCCGGCAGCTTCGGCCTGCTTGTTGAAATCAGCCAGCGTCTTTTCCACATCATCCACTAATCCGAGATCCAGCAGCGGTGCATATTGGGTGTAAACACTCTGAAGATTGGCAAGCTCATTTTTTACGTTGCTGTCATCAAAAGAGAATGCGGTAGTAGGGCCTTCAATCGCTTTCGCCTTCCATACTTCACCTATTTCGTACTGGTCCTTAAAGGTACCTTCTCTCGTCATATCGTACATGGAATTCTTAAAGCCCCAGGAAAATCCGTTTCCATAAGCATTTTTGTTCATATCCGGGCCGGGAGTCCACATTCCGTCTTCTGTCACATCGTAGTGAGTTCCCTTAATACCATGACGAATAAGATAATATAAGTCCGGATCGAATTTCATAAGATCCAGCGCCATAAAAGCCCGCGCCTGATTCTGTGAATTTGCAAGAACCGCTACACCATCACCGGTATATGCAGCAAAGAATCTATGCGCGTCAGGGAAGAGATCATAAACCTCCGGTTTCCACTCCGGATGATTTTGTTCTATATCTGATGCTGCCGCTCCTACAGAACCAAGATTCTGTGTATATGAAGCGCTTGTTCCGTTAATAAAAGCCTCTTTTACATCCGTAGAGTTGGCAATGGCGCTTTTTGACCAGAATCCCTTATCCGCCCATTCCTTCATTTTCTTTGCATAATCCATGTATTCCTGTGTCCCATACATCCAGAATAAATCATCCGCACTGAAATCCTCCGTATATTTATAGGATATATAATTGACAAGGGCGCCTTCCATTCTGACCCAGTCATTTTTTGCATAAAGCAGGATAGCCTTTGAGGTATCATTATTCTGAGAAGCGTCATAGGCAAAGGCCACACCTGATTCCGGATCATTTGTTACAGCTGCATAATAGTTTTCAAGATCGTCTTCTGTCTGAAGTCTGTCCAGACCGTATTTTTCTCTCAGATCCCCACGGATTAAAATAGCATTGGCGCTTACATTTGCCATATTACAGGGGACAAAATATACCTTACCGCCAATTTTAGCCTGTCCCCAGGAAGCATCCGCCTGATTTTCTTTATGCAGAGGCATATAATCATTCAATACCGGTTCGGTCACTTCCGCAAAGGCTCCTTTATTGGCTTCGGATTGATAATATGCCCAGGTAGAGGTATAAATCAGGTCAAAATTCTCACCGCCCGCAATGGTAAGTGCATATTTAGTGGAATAATCGCTGAGAGACATATTTTTAAGAACCAATGTAGCATTGATTTTTTCCTTTAATATTTTATTGATTTCCGTAAGAATCAAATCCTCATCTTCCGTTTTATCACCAATATAATACATAACCAGTTCCACCGGTTCCGATACATCCTGTCCATTATAGGTAAGGCCGTTTTCCGTGCCGGTATCTGTTCCCGTGCTTGAAGCAGACGCATCTGGGGAACCTGCATCTTTTCCTCCGCATCCTGCCAGCACAGACAGGGACATTATACCTGCAAGAAGCATTGCTGTGAGTTTCCTCATTTTTCTCATTTTCTAATCCTCCCGATTTTCATCATATATTATTTTGTCAGCCCTTAACAGCCCCCAGTGTCAATCCCTTTATAAAATATCTTTGCACAAAGGGATACAGAAGGACAATTGGGCCTGTTACCACTACAGTAAGAGCCATTTTCATAGATTCAATAGGTACGGTATCCACTACAATACCTGCCTCTGATGCCAGCTGCCGCAGAACCTTTGCATCATTCAGCAGCTTATAAAGCTGGTACTGCAGACTGTAAAGATGGTCGCTGTTAATAAACAGCATGGAATTATACCAGTCATTCCAATAAGTCAGTGCAGTAAACAGCCCGATGGTAGCAATTACCGGCTTGGATAGCGGCCATATGAGCTTAAGGAAAATTGTAAAATCTCCCGCACCGTCTATTTTAGCAGATTCCGTCATTTCAAAAGGAATTCCCGCCATAAAGCCCTTTACCAGAAGGATATTCCATACCGACACAATTCCCGGCAGAATCATAGCCCAGATGCTGTCCTTCAAATGAAGATATTTTACACACATGATGTACCAGGGCATAAGGCCGCCGCTGAACAGAGTTGTAAAAAAGTAATAAAAGGACAGTTTATTTCTCCACTCAAAATCTTTTCTCTGCAGCACGTAACCTGCCATAGTATTCAGGAACACGCTCAGTATGGTTCCTGTCGTGGTTACAAAAATAGTCACACCATACGCCCTTATGATTGCCATGGGACTTCGGAATATGGTCGCATAGCTTTCCATAGACCACTCCTTAGGCAGAATGCTGTATCCATTTCTTATGATATAGCTCTCCGAGGTAAAGGAAGACCCTATAACAACCAGAAAAGGAATCAGACAGACAGCCGCGAAAAGAAATATCAGGGGATAGCCTACTGCCTTAAATACCAGAACATCCCTGGAAACAGTTTTTTTGTTCATCATTTTCCCCTTTCTTAAAATAAGGAATAATTTTCATCTTTCTTCTTTACCACCCAGTTAGCTATCAATATGGTAATGAAACACAGCACTGACTGGTAAAACCCAATGGCTACTGTCTGCCCCACATCAGTGGCCGCCATAGTCATACGGAATACATAGGTGTCGATAACATCTGTTTTATCGAAGAGCGCACCATTCTGCCCCACCAGCTGATAAAACAGATCCAGATTTCCACGAAAAATCTTTCCCAGTGCCAGCAATGTCAGTGTAATTACTGTGGGAGTAATACAGGGAATCGTTATGTATCGTATTCTCTGGAATATGTTGGCTCCATCTATAGCTGCCGCCTCATGTTGGGAACTGTCCACACCCAGAATGGAGGCCAAGTAAACCACAACGCCGTAGCCCACACCCTTCCAGGCAGAAAAAGCCACTATAATCAATGGCCACCAACCGGATTCCCCGTAGAAATTAATGGGATTGATTCCCAATGATTTCAGTACACCGTTCAGAGTACCTGTTTCATAGGACAGAAGGCTGTAAGCAATGGAACCGACTATAACCCAGGAAATAAAATAGGGAAGAAAAATAATGGACTGTGTCAGTTTTTTCATCCATTTTCCTGCCATCTCACTCAGAATAATGGCAAACGCAATCTCAAGTACTGTATTGATCAAGATAAAAGCCAGATTATATAATGCCGTGTTTCTCGTTACAAGGAGAGCCTTACCCGATTCAAAAAAGAACCGGAAATTATCAAAGCCTACCCATGGACTCCTGAATATTCCATCCGCATAATTAAACCGCTTAAAAGCCATGACCAATCCGCCGATAGGCAAATAGGAAAAAACAAGCACAAGTGCTGCGGATGGCAGCAGCATAAGAAGCAGCGTTTTATATCGGAGAAGTTTTTTGATAAATCCCTGCTTTTTATCATTCTTTACTTTCACTTCATACCTCCTCTTTCTGATATTTTTCATACCGGTATCTTCTTCATATATTTATTGTAGCAACAGGTTATTCGAAAGCATATCCGAATGTATTCATATCAAACAGGAAAATATGAAGATATCTTTTATATTTAAGCACATTGACCTGTTTTAAAACAGCTACCTTGCAAAAAGAAGATAAAATACCCTTACAGCAGGTCTGAAAAGCCCCGCCATATGCAATAGATTATTTCCTTGCATACCGCGGGGCAGCCCTTTTCCGTTTTATTCAGTTGGTTCCCCGCTTCAGTCCGTTCCTGCTTTGGGAAATCTTATGGTTACGCAGGTTCCTTCACCTTCCTTACTTTCATAGGATAAGCCATAAGCTTCTCCAAACATAAGCTGCAGCCTGGCATGGACATTTTTCACTCCGTAGCTGCTCCCGGCGCCTGTGCTTTTCCCATCCATCACATGGGAGAGCACGGCAGCATCCATGCCGATTCCATCATCAATAACTTTGACGCATACCAGACCGTTTTCTTCATATCCCCATATCCGTATCATTCCTCTTTTTCCCGGTTTCTCCCAGATTCCGTGCAGTATGGCATTTTCCACTAACGGCTGAAGGATAATTTTAGGAACAACACTGTCCTTTATGGCTTCCTCCACTTCTTCCACATAGGTCAGTTTCCCCGGAAACCGGATGTCCTGTATTTTAATATAATAGTCCACGTGTTGAAGTTCTTCGGCTAAAGTCAGAGTATCCTGCCCTTTATTCAGAATAAGCCTGTAATATTTGGAAAGGGAAATAACAGCCTTATGAATATCCTCCATACGTCCGCCATAGGCCAGCCAGTTGACCATTTCCAGCGTATTATACAGAAAATGAGGATTGATCTGGGACTGAAGAGCTTTCAGCTCTGCACTTTTCAAATGAATGCCCATTTGATATTTTTCTTCCATAAGCTGATTGGTATGCTTCATCATTTCGTTATAATTATCATATAATACGCCGATTTCATCCCGGGTGTCATTAGGCAGATAAGTTTCCGTATCACCTTCCTTCACTTGATTGAAAGTGTCATTCAGACGGGAGATCCTGCGCACGATCCAGGATATGATAAACGTTCCTCCTGCAATCGTAAGAAGACCAAACAGAATCATCAGCCCCGCCACTATATACTGCAGTCTTGCAATCCCGTTTATCATATCCGTTTTGGGAATAACTGTTATCATTTCCCAGTCTGTATTGCGTATTTTATTTCGCATACAATATATTACCTGTTGCTCCAGCCTGGTCTCCTGAAGATCACTTTCCGATGCATATCTGGAATAACGGAATTCCTCTGGAAGTTCCTCCGACAGCCCCAGCATTTCCAGCTTGCCCCTGTCTGAAACACCTATTATAAGATTTTCCCTGTTTACAAGATAAGTGACCGCATTTTCCGTGGGGGTAGCATTTCTCAGTATTTCTGCAAGCTCCTCAATCCTGATATCCATACGAAGTATGGAATTTCTCCTGCGGTAGTTGTCCTCCTCAGGAATATCACGTACAAGGGCGATATATTCTTCTTTTCTCCCCTCTTCCAGATAGGCTCCCGGAGCAAAATATACCTTCTGCGTTCCTTTTTTCTGATACCATAACGCATTATCCGCCTCTGACAGCGGCATGATATGTTCCCCATCCATCATCAACGCAAACACATCCGAAATAAACAGCCTGATACGGATGCTCTGGGTGCTGCTTTCCACACTCTGGAGATAACCGCGGATAGCATCTTTCTGAACTAACTGCTCATGTACATCAGGCAGTGGGATATTTCCTTCTCCTATTTTTTCCTTCAGACTGCTGTTTGTAACCACAACATCAGTCCTCTGTATCAGCTCCAGTATTTTGAATTCCAGATAGGATTTGGACTGTTCATATCCCTGAGCGGCAGAAAACTGGATTTTCTCCAGCATACTGTTGGAAACCTCTACATAAATAATAACACTGATTAACAGAAGAGGCAGAATGAACAGCACCCCATAAAACAACAGCAGCTTTTTTTTCAGGCTGAGATCTTTAAATCTTTTCTTCAGGTTTGTTTTCATTGCACTCCCTCAGATAATCGGCAGGTGTCACCTGTTCATATTTTTTATATATTTTAATAAAATAGCTGCTGTCGGCAAAACCGGCTTTCGCCGCTACATTTTTTATTTTCACAAACGGATTGCGGCGCATATATTCCTTGGCCCACTTCAGGCGGGTATGAATAATACACTGATTGATAGTAACATTTTTTTCCTTTTTAAAAAGCCAGCACATATACTGTTTAGTCAGGTTAAAAGCATCCGCTAACTGGGTGAGGGAAAGATTAACATCGGAAAAATTCTCCTGAATATAGTGTTCTATCTTGTCCGCCATATGCATGGAAGATTGCCATGACACCGGAACCAGATCTTCTTCCGGTATTTCTTCCAGTACTCCCTTAAAATGAGCACGGTATTCCTCCTCTAAAGCCAGCCTTCGTTTTTCCTCCTCCAGCTGAACTATGCACTTCTTCAATGCATCCACAATTTCTGAAGGCTCCACTGGTTTTTCAATATAATTAACTGCAGACAGTTGAATGGCCGATTTCAGATATTCCTTGTCACAATATCCGCTTACAAAAATAAAACGGCACTGTTTCCAGGTTTTCCGGATTTCAAAAGCCATGGTAATCCCATCCATCCTTGGCATGCGTACATCTGCCATAATGATATCCGGCTGAAGCTCCAGGGCTTTATGCAGCCCTTCCTCCCCGTCCTCCGCCGTATGCACTTCCGTGATTCCCAGGCTTTCCCACGGAATACTCCTGCGAAGCCCTTCTCTGGTCAGTTCTTCATCTTCCACCATCAATACTTTCACCAAAATACCTCCCCATATATTCTCCCATACAACATTTGCACAATCGACAGTATGAAATTCTTTTTCATATATACATCTTAACAAATCCCTCTTTTGATAAGTATAGCATTTTCTTCGTATTTTACAGTAAATTTTTCAGATGGTAAAAAATAGTGAATAAACAGACTGGTTTTCTCATTGAAATCATTGGGAAATACGTAAAAAGGATCCGGCTGTTAATTCTACCGGATCCTTTTCATCAGTTATTTTCATTTTTCTGAACAAATCTGTCTATATAAATGCCCAACCTTTTCTGCACTTCTCCGCAATAATAACAGGCAATCAATTATCTTCCGAAAAAACAGCATCACAATAGACCATATTCTTTGTAGAGCTTTTTCCTGTATTCTCTGTCTTTTGTCGCCTTCAATAAATCCTCTGTCCGGGAAGAGGTCAGCAGTTTTTCGGTTAAGGCAGCGAATTGATTTTCACCTCTTACCTTTCCTCTTTTTTCTCCGATTACCCTGCCGCGTTCCTCTGCCATTTTTTCGATCTGTTCAAATGCAAGACACATATCCACAACTCCTTCCTTCGTCTTCTGTTTCCGGCGCCACCATTTTCCGACCTTTAAAATCTCACAAAGGAAATCAAAGGTTTCTTCTGCCACCTGGCTGCATTCCTCTTTGTGCTCTTCTATATAACGCTTCATTCCCTCTCCGTCCCCCGCCAATGAAAGCAGGGAAAAAATCAAACGCCAGTCTGTCCTGAAATTCTGAGGGTCCATCTCGGATGCCTGTATCAGGTTTATTTTATAATTTGCCAGAAAAGGCCGCATAGCCCTGAATTCATCCGGAATGGCAAGCATATCCCAGAGCTCCTGCGGTCCTTCCCATTGCTCCAGTCCATAATAAATGCATAGGGACAGCACCGGGGCAAGGCTGTCGTCCGGGAGTATTCCGGACAGAAACTGCGCGCTGTCCTTCAAATCCTTCTGTTCCCTGTGCTTTATTTCCAGTTGTTTTACCTGCTCTGCATAGCTCATGGCATCGTAGAGCATCTCTCTTACAGGCATGGCGTAATGGCTCTTCGCCTGCCCTTCCACACCGTAAACGGCATACTGCAGCTGCCCGGATGCTTTTCTGACCGCATCCCGGTATCTTCTAATCGTCCTTTTCTTTCCCTGCCTGTCCGGAACCTGAAGCCGGTTTTCTTCCGCTGCAGGTTCCAGCATATAAGGTTCCAGGACCTGTTCTCCCTGAAACAGAGCTCCGTTAAACAGGTCACAAAAACAATCCGGATTCTCCAGAAAACGTCTGAATGCAGAATCCTTTTCCTGCGGCATAGCATGTACCTCCTTTGAATTTATCGGGAAATTCAAAGGATATGTACTTTATACAGACTATTATATATAAACAGCCTCCGAAAAGCAATACTTTGAATTTCATTGAATGGATTTTCGGCCGAACTGGCCTGAATCATAGAATGTAACGGGAATGTTACATAAAAAGATGTAAAATTGGTATATCATATTTTTCGGGATTGTGCAAGGGGTTGTGGAAAAAACGACAAATACATCCATCACCGGGGGCCTCCCTCCGCGTCTTTTCCTTCCTCTGTGGGGCGGCTGTGGGTGTGTTTTCGGAGCCAGCCTCAAAAATGGGGTGTTTCTAAATGTTCCGTTCTGTCGGGAGGCTGTCTCTTATACACATCTCCGAGCCCACGAGACCG
>OWIE01000497.1_pt1 | contig 12898 bp, 9 predicted proteins | sample 1733001 | NCBI WGS metagenome assembly OWIE01 (sample SAMN05065778, study PRJEB22554) | human gut metagenome | biome: ENVO:2100002; feature: ENVO:00000062; material: ENVO:00002003 | host: Homo sapiens | place: USA | reverse complement strand
CCTCTTTCAGGCCCTCGTCCAGGAACCACTGATAAGAGTTCTTCTGGACCTCGATCAGGTTCGGCATACTGATGACTTCGTCGATGTGGGAGAAGCTCATGCGCTCGGTTTTGCCGAGCTTTACGGGCTTGACTTTCATCATAAAATCAACCACTCCTTACTTTTATACTCTACGGGATGTCGTATACACGGGTCAAATTTGAGCAGACACACATAATTCGACCCGCGTCAAAGGGAACGTTTCGGCGTTTTTCACAAACTTTTCGGTTTGACCCGTCCAGCCGCCGCCTGCGTATTCCCCTTTTTGGCGCACTAGTCCATTATGTGATACTAATGCAGTATACACCCTAAAAGCCTTGCTGTCAAGCCATTTTTCAGATTTTTGCCAAAACAAATTTATTTTTTCTTTCATTTTCGCACGCCCGGCAGCGTGTTGTGTTTTGCCGTTTTAGGGCTTGATTTTTTTATTTTGCACGTTCCTGTTCATAATCCCCTTGTGCAATTTGTCTATCTTTGCCCTTGTGTTTTGGCGTATTACTTTTACAGTCGGATATGCCCGCTTTCCCTTGCGGCCCTTTTTTGTGAAAAAGCAGCTCAGAAAAGCTCGCAGGCTTTTCTGAGCTGCAAATATAAAAATAATGTTTTCTCTAATATTGCCAGAGCGCAAGCGGCGGCAATTATAATCGTTCACTCATCCAGATAATCCCGCAGGCGTTTTGCACGGCTGGGATGCCGCAGCTTGCGCAGGGCCTTGGCTTCGATCTGCCGCACCCGCTCCCGGGTCACATTGAACTCCTTACCCAGCTCTTCCAGCGTATGCGCCCGGCCATCCTCCAGCCCGAAGCGCAGTGCGATCACCCGCTCTTCCCTCGGTGTCAGGCTTTTGAGCACGCTGAACAGTTCCCGCCGCAGCAGCTGCCGCCCGGCTTCATCCACCGGGACGCCTGCATCCTCGTCCTGAATAAAATCTTCAAGGTGGGCATCCTCTTCCTCGCCCACCGGCGTTTCCAAGCTGATGGGGTCCTGCGCCAGCTGCAGCAATTCCCGCACACGGTCCGGCTCCATGTCCAGCTGAACAGCGATCTCTTCCGCGGTAGGCTCCCGGCCATTTTTCCGCAGCAGGTCACCCGTCATCTTTTTGACCCGGTTGATGCTCTCCACAAGGTGCACCGGGATGCGGATGGTCCTTCCCTGATCCGCAATGGCGCGGGTGATGGACTGACGGATCCACCACGTGGCATAGGTGGAAAATTTGAAGCCGCGCTCCGGCTCAAACTTTTCCGCCGCCTTCATCAGACCGAGATTGCCTTCCTGAATGAGATCCAGAAACGGCAGGCCTCGCCCTGCATAGCGCTTTGCCACCGACACCACCAGCCGCAGGTTCGCTTCGCTGAGCTTCCGCCGGGCATCCTCGTCCCCGGCCTGCGCGGCACGGGCAAGCTCCGTTTCCTGTTCTGCCGTCAGAAGCGGCACCCGGCCGATCTCCTTCAAATAGGCCTTTACCGGGTCGTCCAACGCCACCCCCTCTGCCGAAAGCTCATGTTCCAGCCTGCCGATCTGCGTTTCATCCAACGCAGGCAGGTCCGCTTCCTCTTCGGTCAGGTGCACGCCGCGGTCCTCCAGTGCCGTATACAGCTCGTCCAGCTGCGCCACATCGTAATCCTGTTCGTCCATGGCACGGCTAATCTGCTCCGGTGTCAGAGCATGGTGGCGTGCCCGCGCAGCCAATGTTCTGGCCAATTCCTCCGTTTGCGACAATTTCTGCATGGTTCCTGCTCCTTTCCTCTCCTGCTCCAGCCGGAGGGGAAAGCGGGGGATCATTCTTCTACAGGCACATTTCCCTGCTTCTTTTCGCGCATCGACTGGAGGTAATCACTCAGTTCCTCATTGGACATATGCGCCGCCTTGCCTGCCATGGGCATCCCCCGGGCAATGCGGTCCAGATACAGCCGGATATCATCCGGCGTACAATTCACATCGCTGTATTGTGCCGCAAGATGGCTCAGTTCATTCAGCGCTTCTTCGCTTACAAAAGCGCGCAGCGTAGTCAGGCTGATCTCAATGCCCTCCTGTCGGCAGCGCAGCATGGCTTCAAACAGCTCCTTCTGCTGCGGCAGCACGAACTGTTCTGCGGTCAGCTGCCCCTGCACCAGATCGATATAGTGCGGCTCCCGCAGCATGGCCGCCAACAGCCGCTGCTGTGCGCTGGCAATGCCCAACGCCTGACTGCCGCCCGCACTGTACGGCACGTTGATCTGATTCATCTCACCGGACTTGAGCGCCTGCTGCTTTTTCTCCCAGCGGTGCTTGCTGCCCGCCCTCTTCACTGCAGTCTCCAGCTGGGTCATGATAGCTGTTTTGGAGATGTTGGTCTCCTCAGCCAGACGCCCCGCATACACTTCCTGCTCGGTAGGGTTGGAGCGCTCTGCCAGCATATTCACAGCTTCCTTCACGTATTCCAGCCGCTGGGCATCCTGTGCCAGATCATACTGGCTGCGCAGACGGCCCAGCCGGAAGTCCAGTGCATTGCCCACACCATCCAGCAGGGCTTTGAATCGCTCTGCGCCATACTTTTTGATGTACTCGTCCGGGTCCTTTGCACCGGGGATCTGCAGCACACCCACCTTTACCGGGCTGTTGCGGAACAGTTCCAGCGAGCGCAGCGTGGCCTTCTGGCCTGCTTCGTCCGAATCGTAGCTCAGGATCACCTCGTCAGCATACTCGCTGATGAGCCGCACCTGCTCCGGGGTCAGGGCCGTGCCGCAGGCACACACTGCTGTGTCGATGCCTGCCTGATGCATACTGATCACGTCCATGTAGCCCTCGCACAGCACGAACCGGCGCACCGCGCTGCGCTTTGCGATCTGCAGCGCAAACACCGTCTCGGATTTGTGGTACACCAGCGTTTCCGGGCTGTTGACATATTTCGGTTTGGAATCGTCCAGCACGCGCCCACCAAACGCAATGATGTTGCCGCGCAGGTCAAAGATGGGGGTCATCACCCGCTTCCAGAACAGGCAGTAGATGCGGCCGGACGCACTGCGCTTGAACAGGCCGCTGGCATCCAGCTCCTGCTGATTGTAGCCCTTATCGCGCAGGAACTGATACAGCGCCTGTCCGTCGTTGGGCGCATAACCCAGCCCGAACCGGACGATAGTCTTGTCGTCCAGACCGCGCCGCCGCCAGTAGGCACGGGCCTGCCGGGCTTCCTCCACGGTGGAGTTCAGGCAGGCGTGGAAAAACCGTGCCGCCTCCTTGTTCATGGAGAGGATGCGGCTGCGCATCCGGCCTGTTTTGTCGTCCTCCTGCGGCTCCGGCATACCGGCCCGCGCTGCCAGCAACTTAACGGCCTCCGGGTAATCGATGCTGTTGATCTTTTTCGTAAAGGTAATGGCATCGCCGCCTGCGCCGCAGCCAAAGCAGTAAAAGCTCTGGGTGTCCGGGTAGACGTAGAATGAGGGCGTTTTTTCGCTGTGGAAGGGGCACAGGCCGCCATACAAACGTCCCTTGCGCTTGAGCTGCACATAGCTGCCCACCAGCTCCACAATGTCGGTGCGGCGGGTCAGTTCTTCAATGTATTCGTGTGGGATCATGGATCTTTCAAACGACCTTTCGGATTTATAGGACATGCCACTTCCGGGGCACAAACAATTCCTCAAAAGTGCGGATGGCAAATTCATCGCTCATGCCACTGATGTAATCGGTCACTGCGCGTTCTCCGCCCTCCTGATAAGCCAGCTGGATGTAGAAGTTGGACATCCGGTCCACATGGTTCAGGTAGTAATCGTACAGTTCCCCGATCACCTTGTCCACCTTCTGCTCTTCCCGCTTGGCGGTCTTGTCCACGTACACGGTGGCGTACATGAAATCCCGCAGCGCAAGGAAGGCTTCGTTTTCCTCTGCGCCCACCTTCACATCCCCATCGCTGTTGGCAAGGATACTGTTGATCATGGTGGTGATGCGGGCAGATTTTGTCTGGCCCAGCACGGCGGTGCATTCCTTCGGCAGGGTGGCTGGGTCCAGCACACCGGCGCGCACCGCGTCCTCAATGTCATGGTTCACATAGGCGATCTGATCCGCCATGCGCACGATGCGCCCTTCCGGCGTTGCCGCCCAGGTGCCCTTTGTGTGGGTCACGATGCCGTTGCGCACCTCCCACGTCAGGTTCAGGCCCCGGCCGTCCTTTTCCAGCTTGTCCACCACACGCAGGCTCTGCATGTAGTGCTTGAAGCCGTCCGGGCACAGCTCATTCAGCGCGCGCTCCCCGGCATGGCCAAACGGCGTGTGGCCCAGATCATGGGCAAGGCTGATCGCTTCAGTCAGATCTTCGTTCAGCCGCAGAGCGCGGGCAATGGTCCGCGCGATCTGCGAGACCTCCAGCGTATGGGTCAGTCGGGTGCGGTACAGATCTCCCTCCGGCGAGAGGAACACCTGCGTCTTTTGTTTGAGCCGTCGGAACGCCTTGCAGTGCAGCACCCGGTCACGGTCACGCTGGAACACCGGCCGGATCGGGTCCTGCTCTTCCGGCAGCATGCGGCCGCGGCTCTGGTCGCTGAAGGTAGCCCACGGCGCGAAGGTCATATGTTCGATCTCTTCTGTGCGCTGACGTACATCCATACAAAGTCGCCCTCCCTTTTTGTCGCCATTCCCCCTCTCTGTTTCGGCACAGCCGATCCCAATTGCTGCGTCTGCGGCAATTGTAGCACACCCGCTTTGTCGAAGGGGGAAAAAGCCTGTCGGTTCGCAAAATAATGCTTGCTTTTTTATTTTTGCCGCTGCTGGGTTCAGAACGGTGCGTAGAACGGGTCGGATACCGTCACCTGCGCGCTGCCGCGCGTCAGCTCCCGCAGCTGTTCCAGCAGCGGGCCTTCGGTGTGTTCCGGCATCTGCCAGCACAGGGTCACGCGATCCGTGAACTGCGGCGCGGCCTGTTTTGCTCCCGCCGCATCGATCAGCAGCGATGCACGCTCATAAAGGGAGTAATCCACCGTCACGCTCAGCTCCACCACGCTGCGCACCGTGACCACCTCGGCATTTTCCAGTGCACGGGCCGTAGCCGTTGTGTATGCACGCACCAAGCCGCCGGTGCCCAGCAGCACACCGCCAAAGTAACGGGTCACCACCACGATCAGATCCGTCAGGCCGCTGTGCTGCAGCACCTCCAGCGCTGGTGTGCCCGCCGTCTTGGCCGGTTCACCATCATCTGAATAGCGTTCCCGGTTGCCTTCCCGCAGGCGGTAGGCATACACATTGTGGCGGGCGGTGCGGTTGGCCGCACGCACCTGTTCCAGAAATGCAACGGCAGCTTCTTCGCTGTCCGCAAATGACAGCGCCGCAATGAAGCGGCTCTTCTTTTCTTCGTATTCTCCTGTGGCCGTGCCATGGATGGTGCGGTAATCCTCCACTGTGGTTCCTCCTGCATGTTATTCAAAACAAGTATAACATAAATCGTCCGTTGTGCAACCACTGCCGCATACGTTTTTGTGTCAAGGCCAGCTCCCTGTACTGCTGCCCGCATGTCCTCTGCCAGAAAAAAGCGCAACAAAAAATCGGCTAAGCCTTGCAGCTCAGCCGATCTTTTGTTAGAAGAAAGCAGATGATCACTTCGTAAAGAGCTGGATCCACTGATGGCCCCAAGTGCTGGAGCTGTTGTAGTAGTAGCCAACACCCATTGCACGAGCTTCGGGATCCAGAATGTTTGCGCGATGGCCTTCGGAGTTCATCCAGGCATTCACGACTTCTTCAGGAGAAACGCTGCCCCATGCGGCATTCTCGCCAGCAGCGGCATCCGTCACGCCGTACTCGCTGAGAACAGTGTACCACTTGGTACCATTGGGACGAACGTGAGAATTGACGGTTGCGATCTCTTCGGCGCGCTGCTGAGCAGCTGCGGTGAGCTTTGCATCGCCCATGACCAGGGGCTGCAGGCCGTACTTTGCACGCTCGGCATTGACCAGATTCAGAACTTCCTGACGGTAGTTGCTGGTGTAAGAGTTTTCGGGGCAAGAGAAGATCAGCACCCAGTAGTTGTTGTAAACGCCGCCTTCGTAGTGGCCCACACTCATGGTGGTCACATCCGCATTCAGCATGCGCTCACGTGCGAAATCAATGTTCATCCACTGATCCACCGCTGCATCGGAGGTAGAAACGCCAGCTATGTAGTTTTCGCCAACGGACGCATCGTTGATACCATTCTCGGCGAAGATGGTAAAATCGCGCTGGCCATTGGGACGAACGTAGGAATAAGAAGAGGCCAGTTCCTTAGCGCGCTCCTGAGCGGCACTATTGTGGCTGCTGTCGCCCAGCTGAACGGGCTTCAGGCCAGCCTTTACGCGCTCGTTGTTTACGCGGCGCAGGAACTCGTTCTGATAAGCTTCGTCCTGAAAGCTGATGTAGGAATTTTCTTCTTCGATGGAGGCAGAAACCGAAGCCTCAGCTGCGTTTGCAGTAACGGGCTTGAGAGATGCAGCACCAAAAACCACAGCCAGAGTCATAGCTGCTGCTGCGATATTCTTCAGGGTGCGCATCTCGAGTTTCATAAGACATCCTCCGTAAGCTTTTGTATATAAAAGCTTTTTTGCATTCATGTGAATGCGTACTGCAACACATTTGCAACTCTTCCGTTTCAAATGTGTTGCTTTTGTGCAACAAAAGTATCACAATAGTATCTCATCGTCAAGGGGTTTCTGTCGATTTTTTGAGAGAAAATGCAAAAAAAATCAAAATTTCCCGTTCCGAAAACGTTTCACAAGCGCAACAGGTTCATCCAAGATACCGTAAATTTGTTACGTCTGTGTTGCGCTTCACCGTTTTCAGGATTGTTTCGTCACACTTAACGTGTTGCATTTTATTTTTCTACACCTTTTCTGCAATGTTTTTCATGCATTTTTCTGTATGTTTATTTATTTATATGCATATTTCAAAGTGTAACAGACTTTTGTGTGCGCTTTTCCGTTCCACTCCCCTCCCGCAGCCCTTTTCTGGGCTGCAGCCGGCCTTTGGCTGTACTTTCTGCAACAAAAAACAGCACAGGCAGCCTTTTCAGGGCCATCTGTGCTGTGCCGTATTCCTTATATAAAAAGAAGAGCGGCTCCAAAGAGCCGCCCTCCCACAATTCAGGCTATGCTATAAAAAGATCTCGCGTCAGTCGATCACTGAGCAGCCTTTGCTGCCTCGATCTGCTTGATCAGCTCGGGCACGACCTTGAACAGATCGCCCACGATGCCGTAGTCAGCCACGCCGAAGATGGGAGCACCCTCGTTCTTGTTGACAGCGATGATGCACTCGGAGTCCTGCATACCAGCGGTGTGCTGGATAGCGCCGGAAATGCCCAGAGCAACATAGATCTTGGGGTGCACGGTCTTGCCGGTCTGACCAACCTGATGGTCAGCGGTCATCCAGCCTGCATCGGTGACGGCACGGGAAGCGCCCACAACGCCGCCGCCCAAAGCGGCAGCCAGCTGCTCAGCCAGCTCAATGCCCTTCTGGACATCCTTGCTGATGCCGCGGCCGACAGAGACGATCACGTCTGCGCCGATCAGATCGACCAGCTTTTCAGCGGCCTTCTCAACGCTCAGGACCTCGGTCTTGATGTCCTCAGCAGCCAGAGCGAATGCGGGCTTCACGATCTGGCAGGCATCAGCCTTGGCCTGATCGAAGGGAGCCTTCTTCATAACGCCGGGACGCACGGTGGACATCTGCGGACGGAAGCGGGGGCAGATGATGGTAGCCATCAGATGGCCGCCGAATGCAGGACGGGTCATCTTCAGGTTGCGGTCTTCCATATCGAACTTCTGCTTGGACAGGTCGATGGTGGAGCTCTCCTTCAGGAAATCAATGTACTTTGCAGTGTCGATGTCCAGATGGGTAGCATCAGCGGTCAGGCCGGTGTGCAGACGAGCTGCGCAGCGGGGGCCCAGATCGCGGCCGATGTTGGTTGCACCGATCAGCAGGACTTCGGGCTTATACTCGTTGACCATGTCGCACACGACCTTAGCGTATGCATCGGTGGTGTAGTCCTTCAGCAGGGGGCTGTCGCAGACCATGACCTTATCAGCGCCATAGCCGCCCAGCTCCTTGGCAATGCCGTCCACGTTGTCGCCCAGCAGCAGGCCGGTGACCTCGCAGCCCAGCTCATCAGCCAGCTTGCGGGCCTCGCTCACCAGCTCGAAATCAGTGGGCATCAATGCGCCCTGGCGCTGCTCGCAGAAGACCCATACGCCCTTGTATTCGTTAAAATCAGCCATTGTAATCCTATGCTCCTTTCATCAGATCAGGTGCTTCTTGGCCAGGATACCAGCCAGCTGTGCGGCAGTATCGTCGCCCTTGAGCATGGTGCCTGCGCCCTTCTGCGGAGGAGTGAAGGACTTAAAGACGTTCGTCGGAGAACCCTTCAGACCGATGGTATCAACCTCGATCAGCGGATCGTCCTTCAGTGCGTTGTAATCGAACACTTCCATCGGCTTGTCGTAGCAGGTGAAGATGCCGTTCACGCTCATGTAACGGGGCTGGTTCAGCTCCTTGATGCAGGTCAGCAGGCAGGGAGTCTGTACCTTGACCATCATGTAGCCGTCCTCCAGCATACGCTTCACGGTCAGGGTGTTGCCATCCTTCTGGATGTCAGCCACATAGGTGACCTGAGGCAGGTGCAGCTTCTCAGCGATCTGAGGACCGACCTGAGCGGTATCGCCATCGATTGCCTGACGGCCGCAGAACACAACGTCCTCGGGGCCAACGCCGATCTTGTTGACGGCAGCAGCCAGGATCTGGCTGGTTGCGAAGGTATCGGAACCGCCGAACTCACGGCCGGAGACCAGAACAGCCTTATCTGCACCGCGGGCCAGCAGCTCACGCAGCATGCCTTCTGCCGGCGGGGGACCCATGGTAACAACAACGACTTCGCAGCCGGTAGCGTCCTTGAGCTTCAGAGCAGCCTCCAGAGCGTTCAGGTCATCAGGGTTGGTGATGGTAGCCATCGAAGCACGGTCCAGAGTGCCATCGGGCTTGACGGACACCTTGCCGGAGGTATCAGGAACCTGCTTTACACAAACAATTGCTTTCATTGTAACTCTTGCCTCCCTTACTTCAGCAGCGCGCCGGAAATGACCATCATCTGCACTTCGCTGGTGCCCTCGTAGATCTCAGTGATCTTGGCATCACGCATCATGCGCTCGATGGGATAGTCACGGGTGTAGCCGTAACCGCCGAACAGCTGCAGGCAGCGGCGGGTCACATCGCTTGCGGTGCGGGCTGCGATCAGCTTTGCCTGAGCAGCCTCAACGCTGTAACGGACCTTCTTGCCATCCATTGCTTCCTGCTTCTTCAGAGCAGCAGCGTAGACCAGATACTTTGCAGCCTCAACGCGTGCCTTCATCTCAGCCAGCTCGAACTGGGTGTTCTGGAATGCGGAAATGCTGCGGCCGAACTGCTTGCGCTCCTTGACGTAAGCAACGGTCTCTTCCAGAGCGCCCTCGGCAATGCCCAGAGCCTGAGATGCGATACCGATACGGCCGCCGTCCAGAGTAGCCATAGCCAGCTGGAAGCCGCGGCCACGCACACCCAGCATACGGTCAGCAGGGATGCGGCAGTCCTCAAAGATCAGCTCGCAGGTGGAAGAACCGCGGATGCCCATCTTGTCCTCAGCCTTACCGACGGAGAAGCCCGGGTCGGTGCGCTCCACGATAAAGGCGGAGCACTGCTTGGTGGGACGGCCCTTCTTGTCGGGCACGATATCGGTGACAGCAATAACGATAAAGACGTTTGCGTAGCCGGCGTTGGTGATGAAGATCTTGGAACCGTTCAGGATCCAATCACCGGTCTCGGGGTCCTGCTTTGCAAAGGTCTGCTGACCCTGTGCATCGGTGCCGGCACCCGGCTCAGTCAGGCCGAAAGCACCCAGCCACTCACCGCTGCACAGCTTGGGCAGATACTTTGCCTTCTGCTCGGGAGTACCATTTTCATAAATAGGAGCAGCACACAGGCTGGTGTGAGCAGAGACGATGACACCGGTGGTGCCGCAGACCTTGCTCAGCTCTTCCACTGCCATGACGTAGGACAGCACATCGCCGCCTGCACCGCCGACCTCAGTCGGGAAATAAATGCCCATCATGCCGAGCTTGCCCATCTTTTCGACGGTCTCTTTGGGGAAGTACTCTTCCGCATCAACCTTCTTTGCCAGGGGCTTGACTTCGTTCTCAGCAAACTCGCGGTACATTTTCTGTACCATCTGCTGCTGCTTGGACAGAGTAAAATCCATCGCTATATCCTCCTAACGGGTCTTTTTCATTTACCGGAATTGCCCGGTGCAAACAAATTCCTCCCGGCCGCTTTTCCACGGTCGGGAGAAACGTTTATCAGAATTTACAGCTGGTCAACAGGGGTCTTGGTACGGTCTGCGTTGTAAACGTAGAAGCCCTTGCCGCTCTTGCAGCCCAGGTTGCCGCCGCGGACCATCTTACGGATCAGCGGGCAAGCACGGTACTTGCTGTCGCCGGTCTCCTTGTACAGCACATCCATGATGGCCAGGCAGATATCCAGGCCGATGAAGTCGCCCAGCTCCAGGGGACCCATGGGGTGGTTAGCACCCAGCTTCATAGCGGTGTCGATGCCGGCGATATCGGAAACGCCTTCCATCTTGATGAAAGCAGCTTCGTTGATCATGGGGATCAGGATGCGGTTGACGACGAAGCCTGCAGCCTCGTTGACCTGAACCGGCTGCTTGCCGATGGCAACAGAGATCTCCTTGATCTTCTCAACGGTCTCAGCAGGAGTGTTGCAGCCTGCGATGACCTCGATCAGCTTCATGCGGTCTGCGGGGTTGAAGAAGTGCATGCCGACCAGCGGACGGCCAACGCCCTTGCCGATCTCGGTGATGGACAGAGAAGAAGTGTTGGAAGCGAAGATGCACTCAGGCTTGCAGATCTTATCCAGCTCGCCGAAGGTGGTCTGCTTGACCTTCATATCCTCAAAAGCAGCCTCAACGACCAGATCGCAGTCAGCGCACAGGTCTTCCTTCAGGCCCGGGGTGATGGCAGCAACGATAGCGTCTGCCTTTTCCTGCGTCATCTTTCCCTTGGCAACCAGCTTCTCGTAGCCCTTCTTGATCTTTGCCAGACCATTCTCGGCCCACTCCTGCTTAATGTCGCACAGAGCAACGGTGTTGCCCTCAACCTGTGCAAATGCCTTTGCGATGCCCTGGCCCATGGTGCCAGCGCCGATAACACCGATCTTCATAGGAAACCTCTCCTTTAATATCAAAAATTATGTAGTAATGGATTAGTTGTTGGTGAACACTGCCTTGGGCTTCGGCTTCTCACGGCTCAGGAAGCAGGCCATGCCTTCCTTCTGGTCGTGGGTCTCGAAGCAGCTGCCGAACAGCTTTTCCTCGACCTCAACAGCCTTCTCGATGGGCAGGCTGATGCCGCCGTTGATTGCCTTCTTGCAGTTGCGTACAGCGATGGGTGCATTCTTTGCGATCTTGCCGGCCAGCTTCAGCACGTTCTCCATCAGTTCAGCCTGAGGATACACAGCGTTCACCAGACCAATGCGCAGAGCCTCGTCCGCCTTGATGTTCAGTGCAGAGTAGACCAGCTGCTTTGCCATACCCATGCCGACCAGACGTGCCAGACGCTGGGTGCCGCCGAAGCCCGGGGTGATGCCCAGACCCACTTCCGGCTGGCCGAACACAGCGTTGTCAGAGCAGATGCGGATGTCGCAGCTCATAGCCAGCTCGTTGCCGCCGCCCAGTGCAAAGCCGTTCACGGCTGCAATAACGGGGATGGGGAAGCTCTCGATCATCAGGAACACATCATTGCCCAGTTTGCCGAAGGCCTCGCCCTCTGCCTTGGTCATGGTGCTCATGGAACCGATATCTGCACCTGCCACGAAGCTCTTGTCGCCTTCGCCGGTCAGAACGATGCAGCGGACAGTCTCCTGATCCACAGCCTCAAAAGCTGCCTTCAGGTCTGCCAGAACTTCGGGGTTCAGGGCATTCAGTGCCTTGGGGCGGTCGATGGTGATGATCTCAACTGCACCCTGCACCTCGGTTTTTACAAATGCCATTGTGAAAACCTCCTATTCAAATCTTATCAATTATCACAAACAGCCCCCGGACGGAGGAAAGGCTCTCCGGTTCCCTTCCCCGTCCGGGTCTGTCATTCAGTCAGGATTCCAAGAGGTGGAGCTTAGTCCATCTCAACGATGGTAGCGCAGCCCATGCCGCCGCCGATGCACAGGGTAGCCAGACCCTTGTGAGCACCACGGTGCTTCATAGCATACAGCAGGGTGACCAGGATACGAGCGCCGGAAGCGCCGACCGGGTGGCCCAGAGCGATGGCGCCGCCGTTGACGTTCACCTTGCTCATATCAAAGTTCAGAGCCTGGCTGACAGCCACAGACTGAGCAGCAAATGCCTCGTTGGCCTCGATCAGATCCATGTCAGCAACGCTCATGCCGGTCTTAGCCATGACCTTCTTGGTAGCAGCGATGGGGCCCAGGCCCATGACTTCGGGCTCAACGCCTGCCAGAGCACCGGCGACCCAGGTAGCCAGAGGCTTCACGCCCAGCTCCTTAGCCTTCTCCTCGCTCATGATGACCAGAGCAGCAGCGCCGTCATTGATGGCGGAAGAGTTGCCGGCGGTCACGATGCCGTCCTTGGTGAAAGCGGGCTTCAGCTTTGCCAGCACTTCAGGAGCGCTCAGACGGGGGCCTTCATCAGTATCGAACACGGTGTCGCCCTTCTTGCCCTTGATCACAACGGGAACGATCTCGTCCTTGAAAGCGCCGTCCTTGATGGCCTTGTCAGCCTTCAGCTGGCTGTTGTATGAGAACTCGTCCAGCATCTCACGGGTGATGGGGCTGTAGCCGTACTTCTTCTGATAGGTCTCGTTGGTGCAGACGT
>OWIE01000490.1_pt1 | contig 13031 bp, 8 predicted proteins | sample 1733001 | NCBI WGS metagenome assembly OWIE01 (sample SAMN05065778, study PRJEB22554) | human gut metagenome | biome: ENVO:2100002; feature: ENVO:00000062; material: ENVO:00002003 | host: Homo sapiens | place: USA | reverse complement strand
GATGGAGGTGAACAGCATGGTGCCGATGCAGGGCAGCACGAACCGCAAAAGGCGGCTGTAATCAAAGTGGTCGGATAACTGTATTTTCTGCTTTGACATGGGTACTCCTTGTTACATTCCGGGCCGCCAGCCGGTGCAGTAGCGGGCATAATCCCGGTCTGCCTGCTTGACGTAGAGCACCAGCTCCTCGCCGCCGTCCTTTTTGGTGCGCTGACGCACCTTTGTGGGCAGGTTCTGGCGGTGGAGCAGCTCCATCTCGTCCCGCAGCTCTTCTTCGGTGTCAAAGGTGTCCAGCTCGATCCAGTGGGTGGCAAAGAGCCAGAATTTTACAAGATGTTCGTTCAAGGTTCGGCCTCCTGTCGGCTGTCAGATGGGTTCAGGCGGTAAAAGGGCGCGATGGCGTTCACGTCGCCGTGGCGCACGATGGAATAGGTGATGTCACAGTAGGGCTGGATGGCGGTGCTCTTCTCGACGGTGGAGATGAGCAGCACCTGCAGCTGCATCCGGCGGAACAGCTCCATCATGGGGCGGATGCGGTCGCTGGTCATCTTGCTGAAGGCCTCGTCCAGCAGCACCAGACGGATGCTGTTCTCGCTCTTCTGGTAGATCTGGAGCAGCGACGCGCAGATGGCCACATAGAAGGGGGCCTGATTCTCGCCGCCGGAGGAATCGCGGCTGACGCGGGAAAGGGAAGCCTGCTGGCCGGAGACGGTGTTGGTCACTTTGATGTCGTAGTCGAGGTAGGTGCGGTAGTCTACATAATCCGAAAGGGTGACATTCTCGGGGCGGCGGCCCTCCTGCCGGGCGCGGGTGTTCTCGTCCACATCGGCCATGATCTTTTCCATCAGCTCGTCCACCTGACGCTCATAGACGGGGTCGGCGGTGGCGGCGAGGTTGTCCAGCGAGTCGCCGTCAGTCATCTGCTGGTTTCCCTTGTCCACGATGACCTGATAGAACGCGGCCAGCTGGGGGTCGCGGCTGGGGCCAAGCTCAAAGCGGTAGACCTCTTCGCCGTAGGTCAGCTGTTCCATTACCTTGTTCAGCTCCCGGAACTGCCGCCGTGCGTTGAAGATGTCGTCCTTCATCCGGAAGAGGATGTCCTTGCGGAAGCGGTCCTTGCAGTCGCGCTGTGCCTGCTCGAGGCGGGCGGCGTACCGCTCCAGATCAATGCGCAGGAGGCTCTCGTGCTGGGCGCGGTACTGCTCGATGCCCGTAAGGCCCAGCGGATGATCGCAGACGTAGCGGGTGTTGTACTCTTTCTGGGCAGGCTCGAGGGTGCCGGTGAGGTAGACGGCCAGTGCGTCGTCCAGCCGGGCCTGTGCCTTTTCGGCGGACTGGGCGGCATAGCGCGGGCCTTTGTCCTTGCTCAGGGCCGCGAAGCGCTCCCGTGCCAGCGGCTCCAAAAGCGGGTACTGGGCGAAGAACCGGTCAGCGGCGTCCTTTGCCTGCCTGGCGTTCTCTTCTGCCTTGGCCTGCTCAGCCTCGCAGGAGGCCAGCTGCTTTTCGCAGACACGGATATCGCCGCCGGCTGTCTCCACGGCGGCGCGGGCGGCGTCCCACGCGGCCTCGCGGGCCTCGTCCTCTTTGTAAAGCTGCTGCAGCATCGGGTTCTCGCGGCACTCGGCCAGCTTCTGCTCCTGTGCGGTGCAGTCGGCGCGGGCCGCTTCCAGCGCGGCGCGGGCGTCCCACAGCGCGGCCAGCTCATCCATGACGCTGCTGTGCAGCACATCCTGATAGCTGTCCCGTGCGGCTTTGAGGGCGGCGGCAGACTGCGCCGCTTCCCTGCTGCGGGCGGTCAGCTCGTCCAGAGCTTTCGTCAGTGCTTCGGCCCGGGCGCGGCGGGCGTCAAGGCCGATGTACCGCTGGGGTGTGCGGAGACGCTCGAGGCGGAAGGGGTGGTGGCGCAGCAGGTCGCGGGTAGCGCTGTCGGGATAGTTTTCCAGTGTGTCGGGGGTGTCACAGCAGACGATGCGCCGCAGGATGGTGTCGGCATACTGTGCGGCCAGCGGGTTCTCGCTTCGGACCTGCGCGGCGAGGCTGTCGGCAGGGGCGGCGTCGGCCTTGCGGTTGGCCGTGCGGATGCTGGGGGTGTCCAGCAGGCTGATGGGGCCGACCTTGTCCCGCAGGGCCACAAAGGCGCTCTTGGCGGCGGCGTAGTGGGCAGGCGGCACGAGGATGTCGAACCGGCGGTCGCCGAGGCAGGCTTCCACGCAGTCCTGCCAGCTCTCGTCCTCGACGCTCAGCAGCTCGCAGAAGATTTTGGCGTCCGGCGCCATGCCGCGGCTCTTGAGCTCAGCGTTCACGGCGTCCCGCACTCTGGTGGCGGCGTCGCCGTGGGGATAGACCCACCGGCCTCCCGAGACGGAGGCCAGCTCCGCCTGCTTTTCCTGTACCTCAGCGGTGAGGGCGTCGGCGCTCTGCCGTGCGGCGAAATACTGCTCTTCCAGCGGCTTTTCCAGCCCGGCGAGGGTGCTTTGGAGCTGGGGCAGAGTCTCCGCCGTCAGTGAGGCGGGCCAGAGCGATTTTTCGACGGCAAAGCCGCTGCGCTGCAAGCTCTGCAAGAGGCTCTGCACTTTGCCTGCGGCGGCTTCGCTTCTGGAAGCGTCCCGGCTGGCCTTGTCCAGCGCGGTCTTTTTGCGGGCCAGCTCTTCGCTCAGGGCGTCCAGCGCCCGGCCCTCGCCGCTGGCGGCGGCACTGTGGGCCGAGAGGTAAGCCCGGCGGGCCTCGGCTTCGGCGTCTTTTGCGGCGGCGTAGCGGGCTGTCAGCTCTTCGTGCTGGCGTTTTCCGGCGGCAAGATGCTCCTGCCAGGCGTTCGTCCCGGCGGCGGCTTCCTCAGCACGGGCCAGCAGGGCAGTGCCTCGGTTGACGAGGGCTTCCGTTTCCTTCTGGGCAGCTTCGCGGCCATAGTCCACGATCTGTTCCAGCGCGGCGGCGCGGGTCTGGGCCTCGGCCAGCACGGCGTGGAGGTTTTCCAGCTCCACCCGGTCGCCCTGCAAAGCTTCCAGATCAAGCTCGGGCTGAGGCAGGATGTACTGATATAAAAACTCCCGGAAGTTGGGGATCTCGTCCATGCTGGTACCCATCTGGAAGACTTCGTTGAACTTCTTGCCCAGCGGGCTTGCGGCGCGGCCGATGCCCAGCGCCCGGCAGATGCGGTCGCGGGCTTCGCCGGGGCTGCGGGTGTAGGAGAGACGGCCCACAGCGGGCTTGAAGTTCTCTTTCGAGCTGGGCGCACCGGTGCGGGGGTCGATGAAGGGCAGCTGCTCGAGGGTGCAGCCGTCCTCGGAGATATACCAGGTCTGGTCGCCGGGATGGAGCTCCTGCATGGGGCCTTCCGACTCGACCCGGACGGCGATGACGAAGTGGGTGCGCTTGACGCTGTCCCAGAACTCCGCGCCGATGTAGGCCACGGTGCGGCCCGGGCGGCGGTAGGCGTTCTCGCCGCGCTGCTTGGCGTGGACAGAGCCTTGCAGGGTGCGGCCGCTCTTTTTGTTGCCGAGAGCGTTGAAGTTGCGGTTGGTGGTCAGGCAGTAGCGGATGGCGTCGAGGATGGTGGTCTTGCCCACGGCGTTGACGCCGATCATGTAGGTCAGCCGGGCGCAGTCGAAGGTGACGTTCTCAAAGTTGTGCCAGTTGATGAGCTTCAGGCGTTTCAGTTCTATCATTCTTCCACCTCCACGGCAGCGGTGCCGTCCTCCGGCCGCTCATAAAGCGAAAGCTCACTGCGGGTGCGGGTCACCTCGGCGGCAGCGTCCGCAAGGTCGGAATCCGGCAGAGCGAGCAATACAGTGGGGAATACTTCGATGCGGCTGTCCAGCCCGGAAAGCCGCCCTACCGGCCGGGCCAGATTGTACCGGCGCAGGGTGCGCAGCAGCTTTTCCAGCGTGGGCTGGTCGAGGCGGCGGGGCAGGTTCATCTTTTGCAATTCGGCCTGTACCTCTTCCACCGTCACCAGCACCTGGTCGGCGCTGGCCGAGAGGCTCTCCCGCTTTTGGAGGTAGAGCAGGCGCAGGACTAAGAGCAGGATGCTCTCGTACTTCAGAAGCCGGGCCTGACTGCCCTCATGCTCGTTGACGAGGGCCGCCGCCTGCAGCGGGGCGGGGTAGAGCACCACCGAGTAGCCCAGCGGCGCAAACACGGCCCGCACCTCGTTGAGGTGGTCCTGAACATAAAGATATTTGGCGCGCTGGTCCTCCACGCCGCCCAGCACAAAGCAGTGGTTGAGCAGATAATTTGCGCACTCTTCCAGCATTTTATTCGTTTCGGTCATCTTCGGCGTCCTCCTTGCGGGGTGTCAGAGTAAATTCTTCAAACCGGAAGCCGCCCCGCGTGGCCCACTCGCCGGTGAGCTGGATGTCATAACAGCGGCGCGGCGACTGGGAGTAGGTGTGCAGTCCGATGATGCGTGCGAAGTCGTTCGGGTATTCGTCGGCGAGGGTAGACGCCGAGACAGAAGGCCGTGCGGCCAGCGCCTGCCGGGCGAGGATGTCCACGTTCTCCTCGGTGACGGCCATCCGGGCGTAGTCCAGCAGGAGCTTCTGCTCCCGGCGGAGCTGCTCTTCGTCCAGCTGTCCGGCCTGCACCGGGGCCAGCGGCGCGTCGGTGCGGGGTGCGGCCGGAGGATAGAGCGGCTTTTCGCCGAAGACCTGCACCGGCCAGAGCCTGAGCCGCGCGGCCAGCGGGCCATCGTCCGGCTCAAAGAGCTGGTCGGGCGTTTTGATGTCCTCGGCATACCGCCGCAGCAGGGCGGTGACGCTGCCCTGGGCCGAGCGGTCGCTCAGCAGCAGGAACTGCGCCCGCTGAACGGCCCGCTTGCGGTAGCGGACGTGGCTGGCGTCGATCTCCCGGATGAGGGTGCTCATCTCTTCGAGGGCGTCCCGCTGTTTCTGGATGAGGGCGCGGACGGCGGGAGCGGCCTCGCCCGGGGCGCAGCGCTCCACCCGGGCGTAATCCAGCGCCAGCTGGGGCAGGTAGTTCGTCTCGCAGTCGTCCAGTCCCTCTTCGAGGAAGGCGCGGTAGTTGAACAGGTTGTCGCTGGTCTTGAAGCGGTGGTAGGCGGCCGCCACCACCTTTTCTTCGTACTGGTCGAAAAGCTCCAGCACCTCCTGCGGGGTGCGGTTGCGGGTGAGGCGGTCGATGTAGTGGCCGATGGAGGCGTTGAGGGCGCGGAGGGACTTGTTCAGCGCCTCAAGGTCGCCGGCTACCTCCCGCAGGACATTCTCGTAGGGGCTCTTCTCTTCGCCCACGTTCTGCAAAAGCTGCCACGCCTTGTAGAGCTTGCCGGTGTAGGTGACGACCCGGGGGTTCAGGATCTCTTCCAGCGCCTCGAGAAGCGGCGTCACCTCCGGCACAAAGGCCAGCGCAGGTTCTTCTTCGTAGCTGCCGGGCTGTTCGGCCAGCCAGCCGGTGCGCCGCAGCCGCAGCAGAAAGCCCAGCGCCAGCGTGTGGGGGTCGCGGGTGGGCTGCTCGGCCTCATCGCCCGCGTCGTCGGCGTCCAGTGCCAGAGGCTTTGCCAGCGCGGCGAAGTAATCCTCGGCCCGGGATACGGCCTCGGCCCGCAGGATGCTGTAATCTGCCGTGTGGCGGCACTCCTCCCACAGCAAGAGCAGCAGCTCTGCATAAAATGCCCGGTTCGGCCCCGCCAGCGGTCGGAACAGCCGCGGGCTGACCAGTTCAAACAACTGCATCCGTATGCCCCTTTCAATCGGTAAAGTTCGACTTCTATTGTACCACAGTTGACAGGGATTTGCACCCCGCCGGGAAATAAAAACACGGGCCGGCAAAGCGGTATAAAACCCCTTTGCCGGCCCGTGCGGCGCTCCCTTATTCCCAGACCCGGCGGCAATGCCGCACAAAAGCCTGACAATGATTGATTCGATGATAGCACGACTTTGGCATTCTGTCAACCAAATTGCTGAAAAAAGAAGAAAGTGTGAAAGGATTTCTCCAATCTTTTCCTGAAATTACACACATTTTCCACGAATTTGTGATAGCCTTAAATACAGAAGAACTCCCCGATAATGTACTCGTTCAAAATACAAGGCAGAACTACTCCTGATAGATGCACAACAGCCCCCCGGAATGCAGGACTCCGGGGGGCTTCGTGTTTATAAGAGGCGTTTACCAGCAACCGCGCACCCGGAAATCCCGCTCCCATGGGTCGGGGGCGAGGTCGCGCTGGCGGAGCGAGGTGATCTGGATATAGTCGCTGCGCTGGATGAGGGCGAACAGCTTGAGGAAGAGGGCCGGGTCGCCCTGCACCTCCAGCGTGACCGAGCCGTCGTCCTCGTTCTCTACCCAGCCGGTGAGGCCAAGGCTTTGGGCGGCGTACCGGGCGCGGTAGCGGAAGCCCACGCCCTGCACCTGCCCTTCGATGGAGTACCGCCGCCGGACGGTGCCCTCGGGCAGGGCGGGGGGCTGGCGGTCCTTTTCATTCAGAAAATCAAACATAAGCGGCTTACAGCTCCTGATAGGCGCTCATCAGGGCGGGGATGAACTGCTTTTTGCGGCTGACGACGCCGGGCAGCACCCAGCTGCCATCTTCCTCCGGCTCCTTCTCGAAGCCGCTGCGCAGCATCTCGTCGGCATGACGGCCGGTGCAGATGACGACGCTCTCTTCCTTCGGCACATCGGTCAGCAGCATATAGAGGTCCTCCACGTTCTGCTTGCCGCAGGCTTCGGGCAGATAGGGGGTGAGCAGCTGCTGGGCCGCTTTCAGGTTCTTGCGGGTCATGTAGCTGCCCTGCGCCACGCCGAAGCGGACGTCGCCGCACATGAACACCTTGAAATCCTGCAGGAAGACTTCCTCCGGGGTCTTGCCGTCCAGCTTCTCGCCGGCCTCGAACATCTCGGAGGCAAAGGCGTCGATCTCGACGCCCGCGATTTTGGCGAGGCGGTGGGCGGTGGAGACATCGACGGGAGTGCAGGTGGGACTGCGGAAGACCAGCGTATCCGAGAGGATGGCCGCCAGCAGCAGACCGGCGATCTGAGGCCGTATCTCGACGCCGTTCTCGTCGTACATCTGGGTGATGATGGTGGCGGTGCAGCCTACGGGCTGGTTGCGGAAATAGACCGGGCCGCTGGTCTCGAGGCTGCCGATGCGGTGGTGGTCGATGATCTCCAGGATCTCAGCCTGGTCGAAGCCCTCCACGGCCTGGGTGGCCTCGTTGTGGTCCACCAGGATGATGCGGCGCTTGCGCAGGGCGATGATGTTGCGGCGGCTGACCATGCCGCAGTACTTGCCGTCCTCGTCGAGGATGGGGAAGTAGCGGTGGCGCACCTTGGCCATCACGCGGGTGACGTCGGCCACCGGGGTGACGAGGGTGAATTTCATGATGTCGTCGCGGGTCATATAGTAGGAGATGGGGGCGCACTGGCTCATGAGCTTGCCGGCGGCGTAGGTGTCGCAGGGGGCGGTCATGATGGCGACGCCGGTCTCCTCGGCGATGCGCTGGATGGTGCGGCCCACCTTGGCGCCGTTGCAGATGATGATGAGGGATGCTTCCTTCTCGATGGCGCACAGCTGGCTCTCATAGCGGTTGGTCAGGATGACGATGTCGCCCTTTTCGACGTTGTTTTCCAGCATCTCAGGGGTGGCAGTGCCGATTTTGATATGACCGGTGGTGCAGACGGCGTTCTCGTTGCCGACGACCATGGTGCCGCCGAGGGTCTCGAGGATATTTTTATAGGTGGTGCGGCTGGTGGCAAGCACACCGGTGTCGAACACGTCCATGTTGGCCGTGGCGATGTCCTTCACGGTGATGATGCCTTCCAGCTCGTTGTCGGCGCTCGTGATGGGCAGGGTGTCGATCTTCTGGTCGCGCATGATCTCCCATGCCTTGCGCAGACTGGTGGAGCCGGGGATGCCGGGCATCTCGCGGTAGTCCACATCACGGATCTTCGGGTTGACATCGGTACACATCCGGGGCGGCGCGACGCCGAACCGCTTGAGCACGAATTCCGTCTCCTGGTTCATCCGTCCGGCCCGGCGGGCCTCGCAGACGAGGGAGCTTGTCTTATTTTTCAGCTCTGCGTACGCAATGGCAGAGCAGATAGAGTCGGTGTCCGGGTTGCGATGTCCGATGACCACGACTTTATGAGCTGTCTTTGGCATAGATTCCTTCCCCCTTATGGGTCTTGGGTTGTCCTTCTTATCATGATACCGGGGCGCCGGTTTGTCCGCGTCCCTGCACGGCGCAGAAAAGGGAAGCCCTCCGGCAGCTTTCATTGTAACACAAGATGGAATGGGGGTAAAGTGGCGCAGAGGAGCAGGATCCTTAAAATTTTGAGAGATTCTTGTATACATCTTCTTGCCTTTTGGGGAAAGGCGCTGTATCATAGGGATAAGTCTGTATACTTTGAAAAAGCCCCTCCGGGGGCGGCGCGGAGGAGCGAATGACGAGCACAAAATTTGAAACGAAGCCTTTGTTTACCCGCCAGCAACTGACGGCCCTGCTGCTGCCGCTCATTGCGGAGCAGGCCCTGAGCGTGACCATCGGCCTGGCCGATACCCTCATGGTGTCGTCGGTGGGCGAGGCGGCGGTGTCGGGCGTGAGCCTTGTGGACACCTTCAACACCCTGATGATACAGATCATGACAGCGCTGGCCACCGGCGGCGCGGTGGTCGCCAGCCAGTACATCGGCCATCGGGAGGAGAAGAGCGCCCGGGCTGCTGCCGCACAGATCATGTTCATCATGTCCAGCTTCAGCATTCTTGTGGCAGCGGTGGTCGTGGTGGGACGCCACGCCATCCTGCGGGGCATCTTCGGCTCCATCGACGCCGACGTGATGAAGTACGCCGAGACGTATTTCCTGCTGTCGGCCCTGAGCTACCCTTTCATCGGCCTGTATAACGCAGGCGCGGCCCTCTTCCGAGCGCAGGGCAACAGCAAGATCAGCATGATGTCCAGCCTTGTGATGAATGTCGTCAACATCGGCGGCAATGCCATCCTCATCTTTGGCTTCAAGATGGGCGTCATGGGTGCGGCGCTGGCCAGCCTCGTCTCCCGCGCGGTGGCCTGCTGTGCCGTCCTCTTCCTGCTCCAGAAGCCGGGTTGTATGCTCCGCGTCACCGGCCTGTCGGCTCTGAAGCCGGACGGAAAGCTCATCCGGCGCATCCTGCGGGTGGGCATCCCGGCGGGCATCGAGAACGGGATGTTCCAAATCGGCAAACTGTCGGTGGCCAGCCTCACCAGCACCCTCGGCACCGCCGCCATCGCGGCCAATGCCGTGGCCAACACCACCAGCACCTTCCTGAACATCCCGGCCAGCGCCGTCGGCATGGCGGTGCTCACGGTGGTGGGCCAGTGCCTCGGTGCAGGCGAGAAAGAGCAGGCTGTCTGGTATGCCCGCCGCCTGCTGCTGGTGGCCTACTGCGGTGCCTGGGTCATGAATCTGTCGGCCTTCTTCTTCGCCGACCGCTGGGCGCTGTCCTGGTTCAGCCTCTCGTCGGAGGCTTCGGCCATGGCGCTGGAAGTCATGATGTGGTTCAACATCGTCTCCCTCTTCTTCTGGCCCTCCAGCTTCACCCTGCCCAACATCCTCCGTTCCGCCGGCGACGTCAGCTTCACCATGACCGTCAGCATCGTGTCCATGTGGGTGTTCCGCGTGGGCTTCTGCTACCTGTGGGTCCTGAAGATGGGCGGCGGACTGCTCAGCATCTGGATGGGGATGTATCTCGACTGGGCGTTCCGCTCCATCTGCTTTATGGTGCGTTTTGTCCGGGGAAAATGGCTTGAGCAGAAGGTCATCTGAAACTGCCTCTTGCTTTTTTCGGCTCAGAGTGGCAGAATGAGGGAAAGAAATGGAAGAAGGGGATTCTCTATGCTGTTTCATCCTGCACAACTGGGCCTCGCCCATCTGGACAAAGCAACGCTGGAAGCCGATAAGAAAGCCTGCAAAAAGATCGGCCCCTGCGGTGTGGGCAAAAAGGCCCTCTACCTCAACAGCTTCTACATCGACCGCCGGTATTATCTGCCCTATGGCAGCATCAGCCGCGTGTTCAAGCGGGTGGCCATGAGCCAGGGAGGCTTCTCCGGCAAGGGGATGTTTGCCTCGATGGCTTACCTCGTGGTGGAGTACGACGGCGGCAAGCAGAAGCAGTGCAACTTCAAGGACGAGCGGGATGTGGACGCCCTGCTGGAAGTTCTGGCGAAAGAACAGCCCAACATCCCGCGTCTGAGCGCCGCAGGCGAGGCGGAAATTGCCCGCCAGAAGGCCGAGAAAGCCGCCCGGAGGCTGCCCCAGCTCTCGAAAGAGGCAGAGCAGAGCGTGGGCCAGCTCAAGCGCGCATCGGACTACCTCGCCAAGAAACCGGAGCTTGCCAAAGAGCTCAGCGCCGCCGAGCGCCGCAAGCGCGCCCAGCTGCAGAGCAAGCCGGTGTATAAATATGTGGCCCTCATCATCAGTCTGTTCGGCGTGGTGTCTGCGGCCTATGGCATCCAGAGCATCATCAACCACACCGGAAACTACGGCATCTACTTTGCGCTGTTCGGCTTTGCGGCCATCTTCCTCTTCTCCAGCTACAACATGATGCCTACGGCCCACAACAACCATAACGCCATCATGAAGCGTGCCGACAAGGCCGAAGCGGCCATGGCTGAGTACATCAAAGCCTATCCCGGCGGGAACTTCCCGGTGCCGGACATCTACGCTCACCCTGTGGTGCTCAAGCAGATGACCGACGCTCTTCAGGAGGGCCGGGCCGTCACCCTGCCCGAAGCTCTCGAGGCTGTGAAGAACCGCCTCAAAGAGGTCAACGCCGACGTTCAGGTGGAGCAGGAAGAGTACGACGAGATCGTCCAGATCAAGGCCATGTTCCTCAACCACGATTATCAGTAATGAAATAAAGAAATGCCATCGCCGCGCGGCGATGGCATTTTTGTGTCTTATCAGACTTCTGCGGGCTGGGGCTGAGTGAATATCTTCATGCTGTCCTTGTAGGCGTGGATGAAGTAGGCGATCTCTGCGATGGCGGTCAGCGTCCAGGAGCAGGGGTAGAGCAGATAGAGCGAGGGGATGGTATGGAAGTGGGCGAAGATGGTGTAGACCCAGATGACCCGGAACACGCAGGAGCCGAGGACGACGATGACAGTCGGCACTACTGTCTTGCCCAGGCCGCGGGAGGCCGCGATGGTGCAGTCCATGAAGGCCGAGATGCAGTAGGCAAAGCCCATGACGCCCACACGCTTCATGCCGGCATCGATGACGGCGCCCTCGGTGGTGAAGAGGGCGAGGAACTGCCGCCCGAAGATGAACAGCGAACCGCCCAGCACGAGGCCGACGCCGAAGGAGTAGGCGAGGGCGATGAAGTAGCTCTTCTTCACGCGGTCAGGCTTGCCCGCGCCGTAGTTCTGACTCATGAAGCTGGCGCAGGCCATATAGAACGCGGCCATTGCGTCGTATATCATGTTGTCGGCGTTGGCAGCGGCGGAGTTGCCCTTGACCATGAGGGAGTCAAAGGAGTTGACACCGGCCTGAATGAAGAGGTTTGCAATGGCGAAGACGGCGTTCTGGAATCCGGCGGGCAGGCCCAGCGCGAGGATGCGCTGGGTGGTGGCAGGGTCGAGGGCGACCTTGTGGAAGTCCAGGGCGTAGCAGTCCTGCACGCGGGTCAGCGCCCGCAGAACAAGGAAGGCCGAGACACACTGGGAGATGGCACTTGCCAGCGCCACGCCCGCCACGTCCAGATGGCAGACGATGACGAAGAAGAGATTGAGCAGGATGTTCAGCACGCCCGCGATGCACAGGTAGTACAGCGGCTTTTTCGTCTCGCCAATGGCGCTGAAGATGGCGTTGCCGTAGTTATAAAGAGCCAGCGCCGGCATACCGAGGAAGTACACCCGCAGGTAGAGCACAGCGCCGGGGTAGAGGTCTTCTTTGGTGTTGAGCAGATGGAGCAGGGCCGGAGAACCCAGCAGGCCGATGAGCAGGAGCAGTACGCCGGCGGCGATGCTGACCAGCAGAGCCGAGTGGACGGTCTTCTCCACATCGTCGGCATGGCGCGCACCGTAGAACCGGGCCACCAGCACGTTGATGCCGTTGCTCAGACCGATGAGGAAACCGGTGAACAGGGTGACGAAGATGCTGGTGGAGCCTACCGAGCCGAGGGCCGTGGAGCCTGCGAACCGGCCCACCACAGCCACGTCCGACATATTAAAGAGCACCTGCAGCAGATTGGACAGGGCCAGCGGCAGGCTGACCAGGAAGATCTGTTTGGCCAGAGGCCCTTCGGTCAGAGACTTTGCGGATGAACTCATAGTTTCTTTTTCCCTTTTCTTATCCCAAAACAGTACCCGCGCACACCGGGGCACAAGCTCTATTATAAAGATGTTTTTGCTTTTTGCAATATGATTTGAGGCTTCTTAGCTTCTGAAAACGAACTCTACCGGCTGGCAGAAAACGGCGTCTGCAATAAAGAAAGACCTATACACAATGTGTATGGGTCTTTCTTGGTGCAGTAAAGCAATCCAAATCCGAACCATTTTCCTTTGATGCGGCTTGGGCCGCTTCCTCAAACGTGATGGTCTGTGTACCTTCTTTATAGTTAAAGGTTATCAAAACCTTATCATCGTACAGATAAATCGAATTGATGAACGTATCCACCAACGCTTGCCTCTGGTCTTTCAGGCTCATGTCCAGTTTACGGAAGCGCATCAGCCAGAAACGGATAAATTCCTCTTTGATTTTTGGCTTTGCCAGCTTTTCTTCCGCAATGCGGGCTTCAAGCTCACGCTTGGTTTCTTCGAGCTGTTCCAACCGTTCCTTGGTGGAACTGGTGAGGATTCCGGCTTGAATTGCGTTGAGCATATTCTGGATACCCGATTCTGCATCCCGGAGCTGTTTCTCATAGAGAGGAATGTTAGTGTTTTCCTTGTTTTGCAGTTCCATCACCTTGGCGATGATGGACTCCATAGCGGCATCGTCTTTTACAAGCTGCATGGTCTGGTTCACCACAAGATCTTCCAGCCACTGTTTACGGACAGTTTTCTTCTTGCAGCCCTTCTTCTTTTTGGCCGTGGCACATTTATAGT
>OWIE01000488.1_pt1 | contig 13095 bp, 9 predicted proteins | sample 1733001 | NCBI WGS metagenome assembly OWIE01 (sample SAMN05065778, study PRJEB22554) | human gut metagenome | biome: ENVO:2100002; feature: ENVO:00000062; material: ENVO:00002003 | host: Homo sapiens | place: USA | reverse complement strand
GAGATAGGCTCCGGTCTCGTGGGCTCGGAGATGTGTATAAGAGACAGGTTCAAAGGAGGCAATTATGAAAAAGAAAGCATTAAGCATTCTTCTTACTGCAGCAATGGCAGTTACCATGCTGGCAGGATGCGGCAGCAGCTCTTCCGATAACGCTGCAGGCTCCGGCGCAGCAGCAGGAGATACCGCAGCACAGAGCGAAGCAGCAGGAAACGAAGCGGCAGCAAGCGGAGACAAGACAGTTATTAACTTCTATTATTCCACAGACCTTGAGAAAACGGCATCCAAAGAAATAGCGGCATTCAATGCAGCTAACAGTGATATTGAAGTCGTTGGACACAGTGTGGCAGAAGACAACTATGATGACAAGGTTAAGGTTATGACGGCCGGTGGATCTACAGAAGCGGATATCTATTGGGTTCGTACACCTGCCCAGATGGCACAGTATACAGAAAACGGTGCATTTGTAGATTTGGCTCCCTATGCGGAAAGCACAGGTGTGGATTTAAGCCCTATTAAGGATTCCTCTCTTGCAGGTGTAACCGATGCAAACGGTGCATTTTACGGATATCCTACAAGCGGTTCCTGCTGGATGCTGTTTTACAACAAAGAATTATTTGATGCAAAAGGCATTGATTATCCTGAAAATCTCACATGGAATGAATACCTTGATCTGATTAAGGAACTGACCGGAGAAGAAGACGGTACCAAATACTGGGGCGGCCTTATGCCTATCTGGACTCCTAACCTGGGAGCCATTCCTACCGGCGAGTACCTTGATGATGAAAACCTGACAAGAACAAAAGAATTTGCACAGATTCAGCACCGTATGTATGTAGATGATGCAAGCGCACCCGGAATTGCAGAAATGACCTCCGGTACCTTTGACATCACGGCTTATTTCCAGGCAGGCAATATTTACACCATGATCAATGGTGACTGGATGTTCAGACTGCTGGAAGCTGATTTTGAATGGGGCGCAGCTCCGCTGCCGATTTTTGAAGGCGAAGAAGAAGGATCCAGCGTTGGACAGAGCTCTTATCTGGTAATTTCCTCTACCTCCAAGCATCAGGATGAAGCATATAAGTTCATCGAGTTCTATTGCACCTCTCCGGAAGGAACCTCTATTATTGCTGAAAACAGTGATGTTCCTTCCTATGCGACAGATGAAGCTATGGATGTATATAAGACTCAGGTTAATGTTCCGGGTGTAGAGTACCGTTTCTCTGCAAAAATTAAGGATGAGCAGAAGGGTGAGGAAGGTTATGCTTCTCTGATTGAAGCATACAATCAGGAACTGCAGCTCTACCTGCTGGACGAACAGTCACTGGATGATACCTTCAGCAATTACGCCGAGTTACGTGACGAGATTATGAACTAAGACAGCAAAAGTACAGAAATTGTACTTGAGGAAACCGCGTGAATCCGGCGCCTTTGACAGGGGCGCCGGATTTTAGCGGCTATGATATGCCGGCCTGCGGGTATAGGCATATGTGAAAAAGGAGGAGATGTAGCATGGCAGCTTCCGTGAAGAAACAGCCTAAGAAACGGATGAGCAGGGCGGCAAGAAAAGAAGCTATCACAGGATACCTGTATTTGCTCCCCAACTTCATCGGATTTTTCATATTTACAGCTATTCCGATCATTTTGGGACTTTTAATCAGCTTTACCGATTACAACGGTTTCAAATGGAAATTTGTAGGGATTAGCAATTATTTAAAAATGTTCGGGGACTCTCAGTTCAAGGCGGCCCTTGTGAATAACCTGGTATACTCTGTAGTCAGCGTACCTCTTACCATAGCATTTTCACTGATACTCGCGCTGGCACTCAACCGGAAGCTGTTTGGCGGCGGATTTTTCAAAACCGTGTTCTTTTTCCCCAATCTGACTTCCATGGTAGCTATCGGATGTATTGCCATGCTGCTCTTCCAGCCCGTGGACGGACCTGTCAACCAGGCGCTGCGTGCTATCGGCATCGCCCAGGAGCATCTGCCCAAATGGTTTATGTCCACCAAAACGGCCCTTCTTACGGTAATCATCGTAGTAGTATGGAAGCAGGCCGGTTATTATATGATTATGTTTATGGGCGGCTTGAAAAGCATTCCCAATCATTTGTATGAAGCGGCGAAGATTGACGGCGCCAATTCATGGAAACTCTTCTGGCATGTGACCTGGCCGATGCTTTCCCCCACAACCTTCATGGTTGCTATCCTGTGCTTTATCGCATCCTTCCAGGTATTCGATATCATCAACGTAACCACGCAGGGAGGGCCGGGACGCTCCACCAGTGTGCTTGTATTCCGAATTTACAAGGAAGCATTCGGTGAATGGAAGATGGGATATGCATCCGCAATCGCTTACTTCCTGTTTGTTATCATTCTGATCATCACCCTGATTCAGTGGAAGGGTCAGAAAAACTGGGTAAACGAAGATTAAAGGAGGTCCGCAATGGCAAAACAAACACAGCAACAGAACAAAAAGAAATTAAAAATCAGTACTGTCCTGATTTTCCTTTTCTGCTGTATCGTGGCATTTACGATGTTAGTCCCCTTTGTGTGGATGGTCAGCGCTTCCTTTAAGCTGAATTCGGAGATTTTCTCCTATCCCGTAAAGTGGATTCCGGAAGTGTTCCGGACACTGAATTATGAAAAAGTATGGCAGAGCATACCCTTCCTGCAGTATTTCCTGAACACCCTGAAGCTGGCGGTTATCATCACCCTGCTCCAGCTGTTCACCTGCTCCCTTGCGGCCTTCGCATTTACCAAGCTGCAGTTTCCGGGAAGAGATAAAATATTTGTGGCTTACCTGGCAACCATGATGGTTCCCTGGCATGCCATCATGATCCCCCAGTTCATCGTGGTTAAGGCGTTCGGCATGTACAATACCCACCTTTCCCTCATTGTACTGCAGGCATTCAGCGCCTTCGGCGTATTCCTTCTGCGCCAGAACATGCTGAGCATACCTAACAGCCTTCATGAAGCGGCCAAGATTGACGGCTGCTCCACCTTCGGCATTTACCGCAGGATTATCCTTCCCCTGTCCCAGAACGGTCTGGCGACCCTTACCGTCCTCACCTTCAACAGTGTATGGAACGACTACATGGGCCCCATGATTTACCTGGACAGCGACAGGCTGAAAACCATCCAGTTGGGCCTTGCGTCCTTCCAGCAGCAGTTCTCGGCAGATTACGGCGCTATTATGGCAGGTACGGTGTGTTCGGTTATCCCCATCATCATCGTATACTGCATCGGACAGAAATATATTGTGGAAGGCGTTGCCTTCGCCGGAGTAAAGGGCTGATATACGGGAAAAAAGTATATTCCTTCCGCCGGTATTGACGGCTTACACAGGATATTGTATAAAGGAAATGGACCCGCGCATGGCGTGGGTTCCATTTCTTTATGGATAAATAAGTATAACAGGAGTGATGGCAGACATGAAAACAGTTTCAATTTATCCTCTGCAGGATTCCGGAACCCTTCTGACCGGTTACCTGCACCCTTATTTTGAAGAAATGCCCCACAGGAAGACGCGTCCCTGTGTGGTGATATGTCCCGGAGGGGCTTATAAATACTGCTCCGACAGGGAAGCGGATCCCATAGCGGAAGCTTATTTTGCAAAAGGCTTCCAGGTATTTGTCCTCTATTACAGTACCACCGGAAAGGAAATGGAGCGTCCGGCAACCGGTTTTACGCCATTATGCGAGCTTTCCGCAAGCGTGGTACATATCAGGGAGCACGCGGAAGAATACGGAGTGGATCCCGCCAAAATCGCGGTCTGCGGCTTCTCCGCCGGAGGCCATCTGGCAGCCAGCCTGGGAGTCCACTGGAACAGCGAAAAACTTCGTGCCCTCTGTCCGGTGGAGGGACGGCAGAACCGTCCGGACGCCATGATCCTTTCCTATCCTGTCATTTCCGCTCAAAAGGAGGTTCATCCGGAGTGGCATGACAGCTTCAGCGCTCTTCTGGGACCGGAACGCACGGAGGAGGAAGAAGCCTATTTTTCACTGGAAAACCAGGTGGACGAAGATACGGTGCCCGCTTTCTGCTGGCATACCATGGATGACGACTGTGTGTGCGTCACCAATACCATGCGCTTTGTGAAAAGCCTGTATGAGCATGGAGTCCCGGCAGAATGCCACCTTTTCGAGCATGGGCATCACGGCCTGTCCATGTGCACCCAGGAGGTGGGAGATGACTATCCCCATGTGGCGCATTGGTTTGAATTGAGCTGCGAATGGCTGTGCACCCGTTTTGACTGGAAGGTATAAATAACAGATTGCAGGTCCGCCTCTGCGGACAGATAGGAGCATTATGGTTAAAAAAATGTTATATGGCGGCGATTATAACCCGGAGCAGTGGGACGAAGCGGTTTGGGAAGAGGACATGCGCATGTTCCGTCTCGCAGGCATTGACTGCGTGACGCTGAACGTATTCAGCTGGGCGGCCCTTCAGTCCGATGAGGTAACCTATCATTTTGAACGGCTGGATAAGATTATGGAGCTGGTTCGTAAAAATAACCTGAAGGTGGTAATGGCTACCTCCACGGCGGCCCATCCGGCCTGGATGGCAAAAAAATATCCCGAAGTGCTGCGCACGGAATTCAACGGCATGAAAAGAAAATTCGGCAGCAGGCATAATTCCTGTCCCAACAGCCCCGTCTACCAAAAATATTCCGTGGCCCTCGCCCGTAAGCTGGCAGAACGCTATGGAACATATGACAACATTGTGACCTGGCATATTTCCAACGAGTACGGCGGAGAATGCTACTGCGAAAACTGCGAAAAAGCGTTCCGCGTATGGCTGAAAGAAAAGTACGGAAGTATCGAGGCTCTCAACAAGGCCTGGAATACCAGCTTCTGGGGACATACCTTCTATGATTGGGATGAAATCGTCGTTCCCAACCTGCAGAGCGAGCATTTTGCCCAGGACCGCACCACATTTCAGGGGATATCCCTGGATTACCGCAGGTTCAATTCCGATTCCATTCTCCATAATTATCTGGGAGAGTATGAAGCGGTCAAGGCTGTTACCCCTCATATTCCGGTGACGACCAACCTGATGGGCTTCTATAAGGCTCTCGATTACCAGAAATGGGCCGGATATATGGATGTGGTGTCCTGGGACAATTATCCCGATCCCACCGATCCTCCTGCGCTGGTTGCCATGCGCCATGACCTGATGCGCGGCCTGAAGCAGGGAGCCCCCTTCATGCTCATGGAGCAGACCCCCAGCGTGACTAACTGGCAGTCCTATAATCTCCTGAAACGCCCCGGTGATATGCGGCTCATCAGCTATCAGGCGGTGGCCCACGGCGCGGATACCGTGATGTTTTTCCAGATGCGCAGAAGCATCGGCGCCTGCGAAAAATTCCACGGCGCGGTCATTGACCATGTCGGCACCGAAAATACCCGGGTATTCCGGGAAGTAAGCCAGCTTGGAGAGGAACTGAAGCAGCTGGGAGACACCACCCTGGATTCCAGGACGCCTTCCAAAGCGGCGATGCTTGTGGACTGGGATAACTGGTGGGCTCTGGAATACTCCGCAGGCCCCAGCTGTGACCTGAAATACATGGACGAACTCGCTAACTATTATACGGCTCTTTACGACAATAATATCTCCGTGGACATCATATCCGCACAGGATCCGCTGGATGATTACAAAGTGGTGATCGCCCCGGTTATGTATATGACAAAGCCCGGTGCGGATGAAAAAATCAGAAAGTTCGTATCCGAAGGAGGCACCTTTGTAACCACCTTCTTAAGCGGCCTTGTGGATGAACACGATCTTGTCATCACAGGCGGATATCCCGGAAAGCTGCGCGATATCCTGGGTATCTGGGTGGAAGAAACAGATGCGCTGCCCTCATATATGAAGAACAGTTTTTCCTGGAACGAAAAAAGCTATGACTGCGGCCTGATCTGCGATATCATGCATATGGAAAACGCACAGGCCCTTGCCTGTTATGATAAGGATTTCTATGAAGGAACCCCTGTGCTGTCCAAAAATGAATTCGGCAAAGGCCATGCCTATTATGTGGCAACCCGCGCCGGACAGGATTTCTATGCCGATTTCCTCAACAAGGTACTGGAAGAGCAGGGCGTGGAGCCGGTTTTCAAGCCCTGTAAGGGAGTGGAAATCACCCTCCGCCGGAAAGAAGAAACCAATTTCCTCTTCTTCCTGAATCATAATCCGCAGGAAACAGTGCTTATCGCTGAAAAGCCGGGAACCGATTTGCTCACCGGAAAAGAATACTGTCCCGGAGACGAAATCGTTCTGCAGACAAAAGGAGTGGTTCTCTTTAAGGAACAGAACGCCTGATATCACAAAATATATGGTAAATTATTTTTGGCTCTTTCTCTCAGATGGGAGAAAGAGCCTATTTTTATGTCTGTTTCATTTTATGGATATTTAATGTGAACAAGCTGTAAAAGGGAAAAGAATAGTCGTTTTTACATATACAATATATTTTTGCTCGAAAACATAAAAATTTTAGCAAAAGTGCTTGCAAAAATACGGGGGGGGGGTATAATTGCACTATAAAAATTGTATAAATGATATATCTTTGTGCGAATTACCGAGAGGGGAAAGTGGGCCTGTCGGGTGCCTGAATACCTGTATATCCTGCTGAGGAAATATCATTTATTACGGAAACCAAGGAGGAAACAAACAGTATGAAGAGAAAGCTTTTATCTATCGTTCTTGCGGCTGCTTTAGCAGGAACCATGCTCGCAGGATGCGGATCCGGGAGTTCTTCCGGCAGCCAGAATGCTCCGGCGGCAGGAAAAGAAACCGGAACGGAAAGCAAGGCGGAAACAACGGCTGAAGCAGCGGACTCCTCTTCGGCAGGCGCGTCCGGAAAGCAGACAGACGGCAAGAACCTTCCGGAGCTGACGACAGAACCTCTGACAATTACCCTTTGGGATATTTCAACGGAAGATCCCGGCAAGACCACAATGGAAGGGGCAGTACAGAGATTTATGGATGACTACCCCAATATCACCATTAATCTGGTGCATCAGCAGAATGATAATTACAAACAGCAGCTGGTGGTGGCGATGAGCTCCAAGCAGGCGCCGGATATGTATATCCACTGGGGCGGCGGCCCTATGGCAGAATACTACAAATCCGGTTTCGTAAATGATATCACGGATATGTTTAATACCTATGACCATCCCGACTTTATCGATGCGGCGGTGGCGCAGGCTTCCTATGACGGAAAAATTCTTTCCATACCTTTCGGCGGATTGTCCGGATGTGATATTTTCTATAACAAGACTATTTTCGCGGAAGTGGGAATTGAAGTTCCTGAGACGATTGATGAGCTGGAAGCGGCATGTGATAAGCTGGTGGCGGCAGGCTATGTGCCCTTCGCACTGGCAAACGGATCCAAGTGGACCGGTTCCATGTATTATATGTACCTGGTAGCGCGTCATTCAGGAAATGCTGAATTTGACGCTGCCTATACCCAGGAAGGCTCCTTTACCTCCGATGCCTTTATCTGGGCAGGAGAGAAGATCCAGGATTGGGTAAAAAAAGGATATTTCCCCGATGGTGTAAACTCACTTTCCACAGATGACGGACAGGACAAGGCCCTGCTGTATGACAACACGGCGGCGATGATGCTGCATGGTTCCTGGCAGGTATCCGGTATCAGGGCGGATAACCAGGAATGGTACGATGAGAATATCGGCGTATTCCGTTTCCCTGAGGATTCGGAAGCAGCTGCAAAAGGGGTTCCCCAGGATGTTGAAATCGGAACGGCGATCGGAAACGGCTTCTCCTTCAACTGCTGGAATGCTGACGGTTCCGTGGATCAGACAAAGCTGGATGCCTGTTATGTGCTTGCAACACAGTATTATAACGATGATGCCTATAACCAGAGACAGCTTGACAGCGGAACCATTCCTTCCATCAAAGGATTTGAAGAAACCATTGATGATCCCAACATGAAAGTGGTTGCGGATGTATTCTTTACTGCATCCAATGTGCAGCTATGGTATGACCAGTACCTGCCTGCGTCGGTTACAGAAGTGCATAAGGATTGTATGACGGAACTGTTCGGTCTGCAGAAAACTCCTGAACAGATAGGCCAGGAGCAGGATGCCGCTATGAAGGCGGCCATAGCCGAATAAAATTCGGCGGGCCGGCGATAAGATGATTGGAAACAACGTTTGTCACGCAGTGCGGGCCATCCGTTGTTCAAAAAGCCCGCAGGAAAATTTCTCCTGCGGGCGGATTTTACTACAGAATTATTTGAAAGGCAGACTATTTGGAAAATAGTTTACCGGAAAGGAGATAATGTGGGTCCTGAAAAAAAAGCAAACGGTCTGGCCGGAGCGAGAGCAAAAAGTACCGCCAAAGCGGCAACGGTATTCCTCCTTCCCGCATTGATTTTAATAGTGGTGTATATGATCTATCCTGTCATCGATACCTTTGTGACAAGTGCTTACAGCTGGAACGGTATTTCCTCCAACAAAATCTATATCGGAATCAGCAACTGGAAAACCCTGGTGTCGGATTATTCCTTCTGGTCTGCATTCGGCCATAATGTGATAGTCATGATTTTTTCCATCCTGCTTCAGATTCCCCTGGGCCTTCTGCTTGCCACCTTTTTGGATGCAGGAGGCAAGAAATTCAATATCTTTAAGATCATATGGTTTCTGCCTTATCTGATGAGCTCCGTAGCCATTGCCTTTTTGTTCACCTATGCGCTGGCTACGAACGGAGGTATCTTCTCCTCTCTGGGAACTTTGCTCAAAGGAAGCAAAGTGACCGTGGATCTTCTGGGAAGAAACCCTCATGCGCTTTTCTCAGTAATCGGAGTAATGGCATGGCAGTTTACCCCTTTCTATATGGTTTATTTTATTGCCGGCTACGGAAATATTGATACCACAATTTATGAAGCGGCCGTTATTGACGGAGCCACAAGAGGCCAGTACCTGAGGCAGATTGCCATTCCTCTGCTGGGGCCGATTTTTAAGACCGCATGTACCATGTCCCTGATTGGTTCCCTGAAGTATTTTGATATGATTTGGAATATGACCGGCGGCGGTCCTGCAGGGGGAACGGAATTGATGGCTACTTATATGTATAAGCTGTCCTTCCAGCAGTTCAATATGGGCTATGGCTCCTGTGTCGCGGCAGGTATGTTCGTTCTGATAACTGCCATCGCGCTGCTGTTCCAGAAGATTTTTGTAGTAAAGGAGGACTATTAAATGAGTGGAGAAAAAGAGGTTGATTACCGGAAGGAAAAGCTGAAATCCAGAATTGCATGGGCGATCGCCATTTTCTTTGCATGTGCCTGGCTGGTAGTTACGCTGGTTCCGTTCTTCTTTATGATCATGAACTCTTTCCGCAAACAGTTTGATATGCTGGCCCAGGGAGTGTTCCATCTTCCCGATCCATGGTATTTCAACAATTATGTGGAAGTCATGACCCACGGCTTCTTCGGCTATTTCTTCCGAAGTGTGCTTGTCGTTGCCGTTTCATTGATTCTGATGCTGGCGATTTCCGCCTTTGCCGCATACCCTCTTTCCCGAATGAAATTCAAGCTGAGAGGTTTTATCTATGCAGGAATCGTGGCAATGATGTCCATCCCCATGCATGTGACGCTGATCCCCATTTTTAAAATGACCACAAATATGGGTTTGTACGACAGCCTGCAGGCACTGGTAGGCCCCTATGTTACCTTTGCGCTTCCCATGTCCGTATTTATCCTCACGGCCTTCATGACAACCATTCCGAAGGAAATTGAAGAATCCGCCGAAATTGACGGCTGCAACAAGTTCAGGAATTTTTTCGCCATCATCCTTCCCCTTTCCAAATCAGGACTTTCCACACTGGCTATTTATAATGGTGTTTCCATGTGGAATGAATTTGCATTTGCCAATACCCTACTGCAGACAGCTTCCAACAAAACCCTGCCCTTGGCCCTGGGACAGTTTAAAGGAGAACATTCACTGGACATTCCGATCATACTGTCCGTACTGGTATTGTCTGTATTGCCGATGATTATATTATTCATTACTTTCCAGGATAAGCTGGTTAAAGGGATGATGGCCGGGGCCGTAAAAGGCTGACGTCATCCGGAATCCTTTATGCTATATACATAATGAAGACAAAAAATACCGGCGCCTTATTAAGCTGCCGGTATTTTTATATCCTGATTTGAAAACCGGCATTCGAAAAAAACATTGTACAAGCCGGCAAAACATTGTATAATTTTAGGTAATCAGTGTATTTTATCTATGTTAATATGTTGCATAATAGAATCGCCGGCTAAATCTGCGGAAGGCTTTCTTCAGGGGATTTCCGGCATTGTTTTTTGGGGGTGATTTTCCTGCAGGGCAAGGCGCTGCATGGGATAGATTGCAGAAAACAAAGATAAAAGGAGGGTTCTGTCCATGATAAGAATTGGAATGTTAACCAGCGGCGGGGACTGCCAGGCTCTGAATGCGGCTATGAGAGGCGTTGCCAAAACATTGTTCAATGCTAAGGAGGAAGTGGAAATCTATGGATTCCTGGATGGCTACAAGGGTCTGATCTATGGAAAATTCCGTATGTTGACCAGCTCGGATTTTTCCGGTATCCTTACCAAAGGCGGCACCATTTTAGGCAGCAGCCGGATGCCCTTTAAGCTCATGCGCGATCCGGACGAAAACGGCCTGAACAAGGTGGAGGCCATGAAGCAGAATTATCATAAGCTTCAGCTGGACTGCCTGGTTATCCTGGGGGGCAACGGAACCCATAAGACGGCTAACCTGCTGAAAGAGGAGGGACTTAATGTCATTACGCTCCCTAAAACCATTGATAATGATCTGTGGGGAACCGATATGACCTTTGGCTTCCAGAGCGCGGTAAACATCGCAACAGAAGCCATTGACAATATCCATACCACGGCTGCTTCCCATGGAAGGGTATTCATCGTGGAGGTTATGGGCCATAAGGTTGGTTTCCTCACTTTGAATGCAGGAATGGCAGGCGGTGCCGATTTGATTCTGATACCTGAAATCCCTTATGATATCGATAAGGTTATCGCGGCCATTAAAGAGCGCCATGACAGAGGAAGCCGTTTTACCATCCTTGCAGTGGCGGAAGGCGCCATCTCCAAAGAAGACGCCAAGCTCAGCAAGAAGGAATATAAGAAAAAACTGGAGAATTATACCTTCCCGTCCGTGTCCTATGAACTGGCGGATCAGATCGCCAGGAAAAGCGGAATGGAAGTACGGGTGACCGTGCCCGGACATACACAGAGAGGCGGAACTCCCTGCCCTTATGACAGAGTGTTCGCAAGCCGCCTCGGCTCGGAAGCCGGCAAGCTGATCCTGAAGGGTGAGTACGGTTTTATGGTAGGTTATAAGAACCGGGAAATCGTAAAAGTGCCCCTTGAGGAAGTGGCGGGCAAACTGAAAATGGTAGATCCCAATTCTTCCATTGTAAAAGAAGCCAAAATGCTGGGAATCAGCTTTGGCGATTAAGAAGAGGTAAAAAATGTCTTACACAGCTCTTTACCGTAAATTCCGGCCGGAACGTTTTGAAGATGTGAAAGGCCAGGACCACATTGTTACTACATTAAGAAATCAGATAGAGGCGGATCGAATCGGCCATGCCTATCTGTTCTGCGGGACAAGAGGGACAGGCAAAACGACCATTGCCAAAATATTTGCAAAAGCGGTCAACTGCGAAAACCCAGTGGACGGTTCTCCCTGCGGGGAATGCCGAAGCTGCCGTTCCATCGCGGCAGGCGCCAGCATGAATGTGATAGAAATCGACGCCGCTTCCAACAACGGCGTCGATAACATCCGTGAAATTGTGGATGAGGTATCCTATTCTCCTGCCGAAGGCCGTTTTAAGGTTTATATTATAGACGAAGTGCATATGCTGTCCATAGGAGCCTTTAACGCCCTTTTAAAAACCCTGGAGGAACCGCCGTTCTATGTAATATTCATACTTGCCACCACGGAGGTGCATAAAATTCCGGTGACCATTCTTTCCAGGTGCCAGAGATATGACTTTAAGAGAATTTCCATAGAAACAATCACCGACCGGCTTCGGGATCTGATGGTACAGGAAAACCAGCAGGTGCAGGAAAAAGCCCTTCGTTACGTGGCTAAGGCAGCGGACGGCTCCATGCGTGACGCCCTGAGCCTCCTGGATCAGTGCATTGCCTTTCATTATGGAAAAGAACTTACCTACGATATGGTTCTGGATGTGCTGGGAGCCGTGGATACGGAGGTTTTCAGCCGGCTTCTTCGCGCCGTGCTGGAACGCAGCGTGACGGACTGCATCGGCATTCTGGAAGAAATCGTCATGCAGGGCAGGGAGCTGTCCCAGTTTGTATCGGATTTCACCTGGTATCTGCGCAACCTTCTGCTGATAAAGACCTCGGAAGACAACGCTATAGAAGATGTGGTCGATGTTTCCAGTGATAATCTTGTCAGGCTGAAAGAGGAAGCGGGGATGGCCGAAACGGATGCCATCATGCGCTATATCAGGGAGCTTTCCGAGCTTTCCGGAAGAATACGCTATGCCGGCCAGAAGCGGATTTTAATAGAAATGGCGCTGATTAAGCTGTGCCGTCCTCAGATGGAAATCAGCCAGGATTCCCTGCTTGACAGGCTCCGGGCCGTGGAGCAGCAGCTGGAAAAAGGAGTAGTCGTGCAGCAGCCGGGTCAGACGGCAGCTCAGGGCAGCGCCCCGGAACAGAAAACTGCCCGTCCCGGTATCTCCATGGCGGAGCTTCCCAAGGCCATACCGGAGGATGTATCCAATATCGTTGCCAATTGGCCGACCCTTGTGGGACAGACAGCTATGCCCATGAAGCTGTACCTGAAAAAGGCGAAACTCAGCCTGGGCGGTGATAACCGTCTGATGATAGTTCTGGAGGATGGCCTTGCTTCCGATTATTTCCTGAAGCAGGAAGGCAATAAGGAAGAGCTGGAGAAGCTGCTTTCCGAATTCGCTCAGAAAAAGGTCGAGGTAAATATGACGGTTTCCCGTTCCGACAGGGATTTTGAAGATTCCTACGTGGATTTAACCCAAATCATCCCTGTCTCTTATACACATCTCCGAGCCCACGAGACCGGAGCCTATCTCG
>OWIE01000486.1_pt1 | contig 13152 bp, 16 predicted proteins | sample 1733001 | NCBI WGS metagenome assembly OWIE01 (sample SAMN05065778, study PRJEB22554) | human gut metagenome | biome: ENVO:2100002; feature: ENVO:00000062; material: ENVO:00002003 | host: Homo sapiens | place: USA | reverse complement strand
CGGAAAAGTCGTTTTATAATAAAATCCGAAGCCAAAGGCATACAGCCGACGGCTTGCACTTAGCCCCAGTCGGCCGCCGGGTGTCACAGCCCCGCGGCCGGATCGTCTGGCTCTGGTTCCGGATCAGGGCTGGACGCTCCCCTTATGGATCCTTAGCTCAGCTGGCAGAGCAGGTGGCTGTTAACCACCGTGTCACAGGTTCGATTCCTGTAGGATCCGTTAGCCTGGTTTAGGGATCTCCACCCAGACGTTCCAGACATCCTTGATAGAGGGTGTCTTTTTGTAATGATGAAACAGGTAAAAAAATTACTTGACAAAGTAAAAAAAATACCATAAAATTTAGAGGAAAGGGGAAATTGAAATGAATAAATATGCTTTTTGGAACAATAAAGGTGGAACAGGGAAGACGACCTTGTGTTTTCAGTTATTATGTCAGTATGCAATAGATCATCCAGACAAAAGAGTTTTAGTGGTAGATGTATGCCCGCAGGCTAACTTATCTGAGCTTTTGCTTGGTGGATTAGTTGGATCTGGAAGTGACAATCTAATGAAAATTCAAGGGCAAGCCAAAAGGGCAACGATCGGCGGATATATTCAAGACAAATTACCAAATCCGTATTCTAGCTTAAATATTAATTTTTTTGATTATGTAACAATACCAAATCAATATAATGAAAATATACCATCAAATATTTTATTGATTTGTGGAGACCCAATGTTAGAATTGCAATCGAATGCTGTATCTACATTGGCAAATACTCAAATTCCTGGAACAGACACATGGATTAGAGTAATTGAATGGATTGATGAGTTAATGAAATCTGGAAAAAATCAGTACGATACGGCCTTTTTTGATATGAACCCCAGTTTTTCCATATTTACTCAAATGGCGTTAGCAGCATCAAACAGATTAATTCTTCCTGTCATGGCAGATGATTCTTCTAGAAGAGCTATTCAGAATGCTTTCTCGTTAATATATGGTTTTAAATTGCCCCATCCGATTTATCAGGAATTTGCATTTTCTACTAAAATGAGAAAAGCAGGGAAATCGTTACCGGTTATTCATTGTATTATAAAAAATAGATTGACACAGTATATGGGGGCTGCTTCTGCGTATGGCGCGGTATTGAGAACGATAGATGGAGTCGTTGAAAGTTTGTTATCTGACAAAGAAAATGAGTATATTTTTTCAACATTGGATAAAGAGAGTTTAATAGTAGAGGCAAGAGATTTTCAGACTACAGGTATCGTTTCCACAGCGAGAGGATGTCCATTTTATATACTTGAAAGCAGAACGTATGTAATTCAAGGTCGTCGTGTTGTTGTAAAAAAAGATTATTTGGAAAATTGTAGAGACACAATTAAAGAAATTACAAACAAAATTGATTAAAAAGTCATTTTATCAGAGCCGCCCCGTGCGGCTCTTTTTCTATACCCAAAAAACGAAACGAATGAGAGGTGGTGAGGCTTGGCAAGAGCACCAGATGAGCGTCAGGAGCAGGCAAAGGAACTGTTCCTGCAAGGCACGAAATTGATTGATATTTCAAAGGCTTTGGAAGTTCCTGTAGGGACGATCCGGAGCTGGAAGAACCGATATAACTGGGATGAGAATTGTAATGCAGCGTTGCAAAAGAAAAAACGCAACGTTGCGAAAGCAAAAGGCGGTCAGCCAGGCAATCAAAATGCTGTAGGCCATGGTGGTACAGGCCCACCGGGAAATAAAAACGCAGTCACCACGGGAGAGTTCGAGACTCTCCTTTTTGATTGTCTGGATTCAGATGAGCGCCGGTTAGCCGAGACAGTCCCGAAGGATAAGGAGCAGCTTCTCTTCCAGGAGATTCAGCTGCTGACTGTCAGGGAACGCCGAATGCTACGGCGTATTGAGAACCTGCGGCAGGCGGATTTCACCACCGTAAAAAAGAAAAAAGGAACCGAGAAGGATAAATGGACGGATCTGAATGAGGAACACGCAACGCTTGGACAGATCCAGGCCATTGAGGATGCCCTGACTCGGGTACAGGCCCGAAAGCAGGCTGCCATTGATTCTCTGCATCGGTTTGGCGTGGATGATGCTCGTCTGGAGATTGAGATCATGAAACTGGATATGGCAGCACTGAAACTGGGCGGACAGGAGACGGAAGTGGAAGAGGATGGATTTTTAGAGGCACTGAATACCGAGTCCGGAGATTTGTGGGGTGGTTCCAATGACGATTAAGGAACGGATCAGCCAAACCAAGCAGAAACTGGAGAAACTGAAAAGCCAGCGGAATATCCTGACAAAGGTCCAGATCTTTAAGTTTCAGCCCTTCTCTCGCAAGCAAAAGCAGATTCTTACATGGTGGGTGCCGAACAGTCCTGTAAAGTATTATGACGGCATTATCGCAGATGGGGCCATCCGATCCGGTAAAACGGTCTGTATGTCTTTATCCTTTGTGATGTGGGCCATGTCAACCTTCTCTGGACAGAACTTTGCCATGTGCGGCAAGACCATCGGCTCTTTCCGGCGTAATGTCCTGTTTTGGCTTAAGCTGATGTTAAAAAGCCGGGGGTACCGCGTGTCAGACCACCGCGCCGACAATATGGTGGAGATTAGCCGCGGTCAGGTTACTAACTACTTTTACATCTTCGGCGGCAAGGACGAGCGCAGTCAGGACCTGATTCAGGGTATCACTCTGGCGGGGCTTTTTTGCGATGAGGTTGCACTGATGCCGGAGAGCTTTGTGAACCAGGCAACCGGCCGCTGTTCTGTAACTGGATCAAAATATTGGTTTAACTGCAACCCAGATGGCCCCTATCACTGGTTTAAGGTCAACTGGATTGATAAGGCTATCGGCTACCTGGGAAAGAAAAAGGTCGCGAAGCTCCGGGAGGAATCCAAAGCCGCCGGGAAGGAACCGGATCTTAAAAAGCTGCTGTACGTCCATTTTACCATGGACGATAACCTGAGTTTATCGGAAGAAATCAAAGCCAGGTACCGGAGTATGTATACCGGCGTATTCTTCAAGCGCTATATCATGGGCCTTTGGGCGATGGCCGAGGGTGTTATCTATGATATGTTTGATCCAGACAAGCACACCGTTGATACGGAGTCTCTGGCTGCTGCATATAAAGCACAGACAGGGCATGACTTCTGGACTGGTGATAAGTATGTCAGCTGTGATTATGGTACCCAAAACCCCACGGCTTTCCTCCTGTGTCAACAGGGAGATGATAAAAAATGGTACTGCCGGCGGGAGTATTACTACTCTGGTCGGGACAAAGGTCGACAAAAGACAGATGCGGAGTATTCTGCGGATCTGAAAAGCTGGCTGGGAAATACCGAAATCAGAGCTGTAATCCTGGATCCTGCTGCCGCATCCTTTAAGGCGCAGTTAGAAAAAGACGGCTTCAAAGTCAAAAAAGCAAAAAATGATGTTTTGGATGGAATCCGATTTGTAGCTACGCTGCTGCTTACGGGTTCTATTTTTATAGATAATTCTTGCGAAAATCTGATCAAGGAGTTTGCGTCTTATATCTGGGATGCGAAGGCGGCAGATAAGGGCGAGGACAAGCCAGTAAAGGAACATGACCATGCGCTGGATGCGCTCCGGTATTTTTGTATGACAATTATCAGGATGAAACCGGGGATCCGGATATTAAAGTGAGGTGAGGAAGATGGATATTATTTTTGATCCCAACAAAAATCGAATGACCCATATGCAGCTGTGCCGGTTGTATATGGACGAGTTCATAAAGTCCAGGGAGCGGAAGTGGATGCTGGACGGAGAAGCCTACTATGCAGTGGACAATCCAGCAATCATGAACCGGAAAATGTACCGATACCAGGAGAACAAAGCTACAGGCAGGATCGATCGTATTCTGGATCTGGCGAAACCCAACAACCGCCGGGCCCATGGGTTTATGCATATCCTGGTAGAGGATAAGGTCAACTACCTTCTTTCAAAGCCGTTCACATTATCGTGCGAGGGTTCAGAAGATTACTTGCAAATGGTAAAGGATGCGATTGGAAAGACATTCCAGGCAAAGCGCTTGATGCGCTTGGGTGTGGATGCATCTAACGGAGGACTCTCTTGGTTGCATCCGTACATCGATGAGAATGGAGCATTTCGGACTATGATCATTAAGCCGGGGCAGGGGATTCCTCTGTGGACAGACAATGACCATGAAGATATGAATGGTTTTATCTGGTTCTACGATGTGGATACCATCGAAGGCCAAGAACAGAAGATCATCACGAAGGTGGAATACTGGACGCCGGAGGGAGTGGCCTATTACACATCAGATTCAGAGGGCGAGGGACAGGACCTACGGCTGGATTCAGAGCGGTATCTGGACGCTGCGGTAGACGAAGATAGTGAGTTTATGGAGCATTTTCAGGTAGGAAATGCTCCGGGAAACTGGGGGAAAGTGCCATTCATAGCCTTTAAAAATAACGATTATGAACTTCCAGATCTGAAATTTGTGAAAACTCTGATTGATGGGTATGACAAGGCCCGATCAGATGTGGCGAACTTCTTGGACGAGGCACGTTCCATCGTGTATGCTTTGAAAGGTTATGGGGGGCATGATCTGGGAGAGTTCATGCAGGAGCTGAACTACTTCCGTGCTATTTCCCTGGATGAGGACGGCGGGGCGGAGGCGATTACGGCCCCGATAGATATCGCTGCAGCAAAGGATGACTTTGAAACCCTGAAAAAGGATATCTATGACTTTGGCCAGGGTGTGGACAAGAACAGTGACAAGCTGGGAAACAGCCCTTCTGGAATTGCCCTTAAATTTATTTATTCCGGCTTGGATCTGAAATGCAACCGGATGGAGAATGCATTCAAGGATGGTATGGATCAGCTGTTCTGGTTCGTCAACCGCTATCTGGAACTGACCGGGACCGGCAGCTTCTATGACCAGGAGATTGATGTTACCTTTAACAGGGATATTGCGATCAATGAAAGCCAAGCAATTACAGACTGCCAGAACAGTAAAGGGGTGATCTCTGACGAAACAATTGTGAAGAACCATCCGTGGGTGGAAGATGCCGATGAGGAACTGGAGCGTTTGAAAGCCCAGGAAGAAGCGGCGCAGAAAGAACTCTCCGATATGTTCCCAGAGCAGAATGCGGGAGAGGACGGCCAAGGTGGTGAAGAATAATGGCGAATTATTGGCAGAAACGTCAGGAACTCATGTACCAAGCGGGGGAAATGAAGATGAATCAGTATTTCACCCGGTTGGAAAAGGCATTTAATCAGACGAGGCGGGAACTGCAGAAGATCATTGAGGCGTTCTATTTCCGCTATGCAGAGGAAAACGGCCTCTCCTATGCCTCAGCCCAGAAAAAGCTGGACGCGGAGCAGGTGGGGGAGTTGAAAGAGTATATCAATCTGGTAATGCAAAATATTGGCAGGTACAACCAGACGGTCAATAATATGTCCATCAAGGCTCGGATTACCCGCTACCAGGCCCTGGAGGCCCAGATAGATGCTCTTCTCAGGCAGCTGTATGTCACAGATTATCAGGCAGAGGCAGAAAAGACCATGTATGAGGTCTATGGGGAGGCGTATTACCGTACTTGGTACAATATTGACCAGTATCACGGTTTTCACGCGGCGTTTGCACAAATCAACCCTACAGTTGTGGAAAAACTGCTGGAATATCCATTCAACGGTGCGGTATTTTCAGAGCGTTTGTGGAGACAGAAGGATCACCTGCAGGCCCAGCTGATGGAGGCGGTGACCACGATGCTGATTCAGGGCAAGCATCCATCTATGCTGACGAATGAGTTTGCCAAGAAAATGAACTCGAAGAAGTTTGATGCGTACCGACTCCTGCATACAGAGAGTTCCTTCCTGATGAGTCAGGCTGCCCATGCAGGCTATAAAGAGGACGGCGTAGAAAAATATGAGATCCTCGCCACATTGGACAGCAAGACCTGCGGTGTCTGTGGGGAACTGGACAATAAGGTGTACGAGGTGGGGAAAGAAATTATCGGGATAAATATGCCACCATTCCATCCGCTGTGCCGATGTACAACAGTCCCGCACTATGATGATACTCCTACAGAAGATTTGACCCGGGCAGCCAGAGATACGGATGGAAATCCTATTGAGGTTTCGGAAGGTATGACTTGGAAGGAATGGAGACAGCAGTATGTACAGCGACAGGCAGAGAAGTATGAGCGATTGGCAGAGCATTCGTTGGATGAAGAAAACCAGAAAAAATATGGAATAAAGGCAAGGAAATGGAAAAATCTCAGATTCAAGACTGGCGGAATGACCAGTGGAGAATATGTAGATTCAAAGAGGCCACTTGCAAATTTTAAAGCTGTACCATCAGGACAGGTAGTACAGATATTAAGAAAAGATTCAGAAGGGTGGATTCAAGAGCTAACAGATAAGGAAAAGAGAGCAATCCAGAAGTATGCATATAATTCTGGGGATAAAAAGCCGAATCGTTTCTTTGAGAGATTAAATGCTATGCTCCGGGGAGATGCTCCAGAAAATGCGAAATTACAAGAATATGCCGAAGCTATATCAAGAGGACTGAAGAAAAATAGGCTAAAGTATGATGTTATTGCATATAGAGGAATGGATATAGACCCATCTTCAGGTATAGCAGAAAATGGCCTATTTAGACCGAAGCAGTTTTTTAGTACGTCAGTTATTGAGAATCGTTCATTTAATGCAAAATATAGAATTGTTATTTATGTGAAAAAGGGAGCTAACGCAGCATATATTGAAAAGCTAAGTCATTTTGAAAAACAAAGAGAGCTATTGCTTGACAAGGAATGTATTTATAGAGTATTATCAAGGAAAGGGAATACCATTGAATTGGAGGTGGTCTGATTGACAAAAACAGATTACGATAAGGACTTAGAAGAACGTGAAAAAGCGTGGAGAGAGGAACAGATAAAAGCATTTAAGTTAACAGCAGAAGAAATAGAACAGTTAAAAAAAGAAGGACGCATTTAAAACCACCAGTCAGTAATGGCCGGTGGTTTTTTGTACGCATTTTTAGGTTGTGCGACGTCGCAACAGGGAGGTGAGGCAATTGATTGAATGTATGATTCGGTGGTTTCGGCAGAGGCGCTGTCAGCACAGGTACCGTAAGCATTGGAGCCGGGAGGCTGGCGGGTATGTGTGGCGGTGCGTGAGGTGTGGAAAAATCGAATAAGTCATAGCAAGTTATAGAATTAGTCATAAGCACGCAGGCGGGGCCTGGGTGTTATTTTTTTTTCGCCTTTCCGGTACCGCAGGCGAAAAAGAACGGGACATCACCGGGCGCGACCGGGATAACAAGCGAAGATGAAACGAAAGGAGCAGCAATATGAAGAAGGAAGAGTTAGTGGCAAAAGGGCTGACCGAAGAGCAGGCTACGTCCGTCATTGACATCTACACAGAGGAAATGAAGGGATTTATTCCCAAGAGCCGTTTTGATGAAGTGAATACGGCTAAAGCTGATCTGGAAAAACAGGTGGCCGACCGGGACAAGCAGCTGAAAAGTTTAAAGGATGAGGCCAAGGACAGTGAGGCCCTTCAGAACAAGATCACGGAGCTGGAGGAGGCCAATAAGCAGACGAAAAAGGAGTACGAGGCAAAAATCCGTGATATGAAGTTGACCAGTGCCATTAAGAATCAGCTGACAGACTGCAAATATCCGGATCTAATGGCTGACAAGTTCGACCGGTCTAAGCTGATCTTGGCAGAAGATGGCAGCGTGTCCGGATTGACAGAGCAGCTTAAGACGGTGAAGGAGACCTACAAGGAGCTCTTTACTCCGCCGGTATCCGGCAAGACCCCACCCAACAACGGCAAGACTCCTCCCCAGGGTGCGGCCGGCGCCGACCGAAAGGCAGAACTGGAAAAGTTGATCAATGATCCGAAGACCCGTCTTGCGGATCGTATCGCAGCAAGAAATGAATTATTTAGCCTGGAACAGGCAGGAAGTGAGGAATAATCTATGGCAAATGTAAGTGGAACAGGAACAGTGTGGAATCTTCCTAATTACGCGGGAGACCTTTTTACCGCTGATTCCACCAATACCCCTATTTTAAGCGCCATTGGCGGACTGACCGGAGGCGTGCAGACGGAAAACTTTGAATTTTCTACGGACTCTCAGTACAGCCTTCCGGAGGCGAAGCAGCCGGAAATTACAGAGACGGCATCTTTGACAGCTCCGACGGCAGAGGAGATCGTCAGGACGCAGAACACTAATGTGACCCAGATCTTCCACGAGAAGGTATCTATCTCCTATGTGAGGGAAAGTAACCGCGGTCGGATGAGCGGCCTGAATACTGCCGGACAGCAGAGCAATGTCCAGACTACGGAGAAGGACTGGCAGATTGCGAGGAAACTGGAGAAGATTGCCCGTGATGTTGAATACACCATTATCAACGGTGTGTATCAGAAAGCGGACAGTGCGGCAACCGCCAATAAAACCCGCGGTCTTCTGGCCCTTTGCGGCGGCGATGGTGGTACTAAGGTTGATGGTAAGAACGCAGCTCTTACCAAGGCACTGATGCAGCAGCTTTTTAAGGCTATGTATGATGCTGGCGCTGTGTTCTCTAACATGGTTCTGTATGTAGGCAGTACCCAGAAGCAGATCATTACCGATATTTATTCCTATGCTCCAGAGGATCGGAACGTGGGCGGCACCAATATCAAGCAGATTGAAACAGATTTTGGCAACATTGGTATTGTTCTTGATCGTTTTATGCCTCAGACAGCGGTGTTGGCAGCTGAGATGTCCGTGCTTGCTCCTGTATTCCAGCCAGTTCCAGGGAAAGGCAACTTTTTCTATGAGGAGCTGGCCAAGACGGGCGCGTCTGAGGAAGGCCAGATTTTTGGGCAGTTTGGTCTGGATCATGGCCCTGCATTTATGCATGGTGCGATCACTGGCCTGAAAGGATAAGGTGAGCACATGAAGAAGAATTTTGATATGTCCGGGATCCCGCCAAAAGTGCGGGAGATCCTGGAAGATTTTGATGGAAGGATCCCTGCATCCGGGATGAAACAGGGAGCTGCTGTGGCAGATGCGGCTGCCGCTCCGACCCAGACAGAGTTTAATGCCTTGCTTAAGTCTCTCCGGGATGCCGGGATCATTGCAAAATAAGGAGGCTGCCATGACGTTTTCTGAGATGTTGGGGGCAGTGGAAAGGAATCTGGCCTTAGGCTCAGGGGAGCACACTATTTTAATTTCTGATATGGTCCTGATGGTATGTGATTACTGTAACCTGCCTCGCGAATGTATCCCAGATATCCTGGAACCGATTATACGAAGAAAGGTAAAAGGTATCCTGGATTATGAAGCGGCCAATGGAACCGGATATCAGCCGGAGGTAGCCAGCATCAAGGAAGGGGATGGGAGCATTACCTGGGCGCAGACGGATGGAAATACAAAAGCCAGTATTTATGGACTGTCTGACAGTGATAAAGCAGCCTTGAGGCGCCACAGGAGGTTGAGGGGCTATGTTTAATCCATATGCAGTGATGTATGATGCAAAAATGACAGTGAAACGCTGGCACGAAGTAGAAAAGGACGGTTATACCAGAAGTGAACTGTTTCTGGTGGCAGAGGGCCGCCCATGCCGCTACAGTTCTTCCGGACAGGTTCAGACTGGTACACCGAACCCATCCATACAGAACAGTTATAAGCTTTTCTGCGGTCTGGATGAGGATGTGCAGGAAGGCGATCAGTTGGTGATCACGATGAGAACTGGAAAGACAGTCGAGGTCTCCTTGGGAGAGTGCCATCCATATACCTATCAGTGGCAGTGCGAAGTGAAGAGGGATGATAATGCATGAGCAGCAGTAATTACAGAAGGAATAAAGCGTTTATTGACCAGTATCGCAAAGAACTGATGAGTATGGTGGACGATATCCGAGAGATTGACATCCGAGTTTTAAATCAGGCAGTCAATGAAGGGATGCGGTATGCCAAGAAAAATTCACCGGTGATTACGGGATTTTATCGAAAAAACTGGCGATCGGCTCCGGCTGTGCGTTCTAAAGATGGAGGAGTTACTAAAAATCTTGTCAACAGTGCGGATTATGCCTCTTATGTCAATTACGGGCATCGCACTGTGGATCAGGATGGAAATACTACAGGGTACGTTAAAAGCAAACAGGGAGATCATCTGCTGGAAAAGACGCAGAACTATGTTTCCAAAAGGTTAATTGAATGCTTTAAGAGAGAAGTGGAGGCGGTACAGAATCGACATGATCAGTGAACTGTATAAAGCCATTGCTGAGGGGCTAAAGGAAGTAAAAAACTGCAGGGTATATCGTGAAGATGTTCCTCAGAACTTTAAGGTTCCCAGTTTTATGGTAACAATCTATGACCAGGAACCCTCCCGCGGTATCAATGGCCGACTGAAAAATACGGTCAGCCTGGATGTTCTCTATTTCCCAGAGAATGGGGGGCGGGCAGAACTCCAGGAGGAATGCTGGAGCGTGGGCCAGGAGCTGACAAGAAAATTTATGGCTCCTGGCTTTAAAATTAAAAATAGAAACTTAAAAATCGAGGATAATGTGCTGCATTTTCAGTTTGATGTGGATTACCGGGAGTTTAGAGAGGATTCCACACCGCAGATGCAGTCCATGATTCAGAATGCAGATGTAAAGGAGGAATAACCTATGGCAGGCACATGGGAATCTCAGAACAAAGTACTACCCGGGGCCTATATCAACATCCAGACAAACGAGCCCTTGTCGATCACTCCGGGAGACAGAGGTATTGTGGTGATTTTACAGGAGATGTCTGTGGGCGAGGATGGAAAGATGTATACCATCACAGCCACAGAACAGGCATATCCGGAAAAAGCTACGGCGGATGATAAGAAACTGGCTACAGAGGCCCTTAAAAAGGCAAAAACTGTATTGATCTACAAGCTGCCGGAAACACACAATACGGAAGCCGTCAATACGGCGTTGGAGAAACTGAAGACAGTGCAGTTTAATACACTGTGCTACCCTTACGATACAGAGCCGGAAACGGCGTCTGCTAATAAGACTGCGATTACAACATGGATTAAGGCTATGAGAGATGACGAGGGTGTCAAGTGTCAGGCAGTACTGGCAAACCATGTGGCGGATTCAGAGGGAATCATCAATGTGGTACAGGGGATTGTCATGACAGACGGCACAGTCCTAACTGCAGCGGAGACTACAGCGTGGGTAGCAGGAGCTACAGCGGGGGCCAGCATTACAACTTCCAACACAGGCATGAAGTATGTGGGTGCTATCGATGTGGATCCCCGTATGACAAAGGCAGAGATGGAGAATGCGGTCAAAGCGGGTAAGTTGATCTTCAAAGCGGACAGCGCCCAGAACGTAACTGTGGTGTATGATATCAATTCCCTGACTACAGTAACGGCAGAAAAAGGCAAGATGTTCACCAAGAACCGGGTTATCAGGACGATCGATAATATTGCTAACGATATCTCCACTATCTTTGAAAGCAACTATGTGGGAAAAGTCAATAACAACGCAGATGGACGGTCCCTGCTGAAAGCTGCATTGGTGGATTATTTTACCACACTTCAGAATATGGCTGCTATCCAGAATTTTGAAACAGATGATATCACAGTGAATGCAGGAACAGATTCCGATGCTGTGGTGGTAGATGTATTCACTCAGCCAGTGGACAGTGTAGAAAAGATTTACATCACCGTAAATCTGTCATAGGAGGTGAAAAGAATATGTCAGGAAAGAACTACACAAAAATCAAAGACCTGGTGACTGGAAGTGAGGGCAGCGCCTACATCACGGTAGACGGACAGAACCGGTACTTCTTTGAACTCTCTAAGATTGAATCCAATATTGAATTTACGGTGACAGGCAAGAAACTTCTGGGCCACCGGATGAAGCAGCATAAGGTAGTTGCGGCAGAGGGAAAGGGAAGCATAACTATGTATAATGTAAGCCCGGCTGCTCTGGCGATTTACCAGCAGTACGTCAAAGAGGGGAAGACTCCCACGATCAGCATCCAGACCACAAATGAGGATCCGGCGTCTACCATTGGCCGGCGTGTGGTGGTAATGCGTGACTGTATCCTGGCAAAGGTACCTGTTGCGTATCTGGAGGATGGAAGTGAGGATCTGAACACGACGGATACGGATTTTACGTTTGATGACCTGGACGATCTGGAGAGTTATACATTGCCGGAGAATATGAGATAAGCTTGCTGTTTTCCTCCTCTTGCAGTATAATGCTTGTATCTTATAAGAGGAGGAAATGGGTGTGGGATTATTTTCAAAGAGCGGAGTTTGTTGCATTTGTGGAAGCCATAAGGGAGATAAGCAAATTGCAGATGGATTTGTGTGCAAAGACTGTCGAATGAGAAGTGGTTTAATTCTTCTCAATTGGAAAGAAGTTTCGTCTGACAGAATTAGAAGATGCATAGAAGCAATAAAAAAGTCAGAGGAATACACAAAAATATTTTTACCAGATAAAAAGGTAGAAAAATATTTATATATTGATTATGCGAATCACTTATGGCAGATTCCAGCATATAGAACAGTGTTTTCCTTTGATGAAATGGTAGGATATGAAGTGATCGAGAATGGCGATACAGTAAGTAAAGGGGGAATAGGACGTGCTGTTGTAGGGGGAGCTTTATTTGGCGGAGTCGGGGCTATTGTAGGTGGAATTACAGGAGAAAAAAGAAGTAAAAGCGTTACAAAAGAACTGAGAGTAAAATTTATTACGAAAAGCCCTCTTTATCCTGAAATATATATCAATATAATAACAAATGGGAATATAAAATCTGGAAGTATGATGCATTCTGTTTATTATGGGACATTACAGAAAATATTAACAGAATTGACATTAATCCAAAATGAACAAAAACAAGGGGATCATGTAGAAGTAGTATCTGGAGCTGATGAAATACTAAAGTATAAGAAATTATTAGATGAGGAGATTATCACGCAGGAGGAATTTGAAATAAAAAAGAAACAGCTGTTAGGATTATAAAAATCAATTATATTTAATGAGAAAGAGGTTCAGCGAAAGGCTGGGCCTTTTTGATTTCACGAGGTAGGCGTGAAGAAGATGAAAAACCTCTTGACTTTTGTGTCACCATATAATATCATATATGTGTCACCAAAAGAAAGCCTGCTAATAAAAAGTCAAGCACTTTTTGAAAATTTTTGTGAAGTGA
>OWIE01000481.1_pt1 | contig 13239 bp, 15 predicted proteins | sample 1733001 | NCBI WGS metagenome assembly OWIE01 (sample SAMN05065778, study PRJEB22554) | human gut metagenome | biome: ENVO:2100002; feature: ENVO:00000062; material: ENVO:00002003 | host: Homo sapiens | place: USA | reverse complement strand
GCACACGGCAGACTGCGCCTCAGCGGCCCGGCGGGCCTCGTCGATGCGTTCCACACTGCGGGGCAGAGCCTGTCCGTCGCCGTTGCCGCCCGGCACGGGGGAAAAGCGCTGGGTGGTGTGGGTGGCATCGGTCTGCAGCGTGGCCAGTTCGTCCAGTTTGAGCAGCTCGAACCGCTTGGCTGTCCGGTACCGCCAGAGCCATGCCTTTTTCTCTTCGTAGGTCATTACAGTTCCTCCACCCGGACGAACACGCCGCAGGGGTCCGACCAGAATTTCTCCACGATCTCGCTGCACACCTGCGCGTCATCGGCCCAGAAGTGCAGGCGGGTCATTTCGTCCTTGAGGGCCTTTTCCAGATTGTCGGTGTCCGGCTTTGCGGTGCGCCAGCTGCCGTTTTTGCGGCCCTCGGCAGGGAAGCACCACTTGACCAGCAGACGCACCGGACGGCCTGCGGGGATGGGCTTTTCCGGCGCGTGGGGTGCCAGATGGGCGTGGAGCTTGGCACGGGTCTGCTTCAGTTCCGGGCTATCGTGGAGCACCGCGTGCGGCTGCCCGCCCTTCATGTAGGCGTGCAGCTGCTTTGCGTTGTGGGTGGTGGTGGGCGGCTGCATGGGGAGAAAGAATTGCATGTACATGGGGTTCACCTCGTTTTTCTTTTTCAGGTTTTAGCGCCAACGTGATGGGGAGGGTTCCTCGAATGGATGGGGGCTGTGGTCGCCCCATCCTTCGGGAGACCCCATCACAATTGCAGTTTTAGCTATTATATATAGGCTATTTTGCACTGCAAAATCTGCAGTCATAGCGGCTATAACTGCAAAATTGCAGTTTTTCGTGTCGTGCAAAATAGCGGCTATTTCTGCATTTTTACAACAAATTGTAATCGCGCTTATTACGATTTGTTTAACCTGCGCTGCCGGGCTCCTTGCGGCCCACTTTCTCGCCATCGATCCAGAAACGTCCGTCATCTTTCAGCCGTGTCTTGATGGTGCGGGGCTTCAGGTCCATGTACTCGGCCAGCGCATAGACGGTAACTTCGCCGTCCATCATGCAGGCTTCAAAGGCGGTGTCCAGTTCGGCCTTTTTGTCCTTGGTCACCTTGCCTTTATCGCCCCAGCGCTTGGCGGCACCGCGGCTGCCCAGCGTTTTGAAATCGCTGTCCGGCTGCAGGTCCTCCAGCAGGCCGCTGTCCTGCTTGTGCACGGGGTAGTCGAACCAGAGGTTCACCGGGTCGAAACGGGCAAACTCGCGCAGGGTGCCCTCGATGCGCCATGCGGTCATGCTGTCGGCCTGCTTCTGGGCGGCGGCCACTTCGGCATCAATGGCCCGCAGATCTGCAAGGCCCAGTTTTTCCTTTGCGATGGTCAGCATCCGGTGGCGGCTGAGGGTATCATCCAAGCCGTAGGCATCCGCATGTCCGCGTTTGTCCAGCATGGCCTTGATCACGCGGCAGGCGGCTTTGTTATGCAGCTGTTCCCGGATGGCATCGGTGGGCACCAGCTCGGTCATGTCCAGCATGGCATCCGGGTCGCGGGCGAACACGCCGGAGCCGGATGCGCGGTCCATGCTGCGCTTGCCGCCCTGGGCACCTTTTGAGTGGTGGTGGCAGTAGATCACGGCGCAGTCCAGCGCGCGGCACACAAGGTCGAACTGGTTGCAGAACTTTGCCATCTGGTCGGCACTGTTCTCGTCACCGGTGATGACCTTATAAATGGGGTCGAGGATCACGGCGGTGTAGCCTTTTCTCTGGGCCCGGCGGATGAGCTTTGGGGCCAGCTTGTCCATGGGCACGGACGCGCCGCGCAGATTCCAGATGTCGATGTTCCGCAGGTTCTGCGGGGGCAGGCCGAGGGCGGTGTACACGTCCTTGAAGCGGTGCAGGCAGGAGGCCCGGTCCAGCTCCAGATTGATGTACAGTACCTTGCCCTGTGCGCAGGAGAACCGGCCCAGCCACGGCCTGCCTTCGGCGATGGCGATGCACAGTTCGATGAGGGCAAAGCTCTTGCCCGCCTTGCTGGGGCCTGCCAGCAGCATCTTGTGGCCCTTGCGCAGCACCCCGGTGATGAGGGCATCGGCCAGCGGGGGCAGGCTCTCCCAGTCGTCGGCCAGACTCTCGGTCTCGGGCAGCTCGTCGGTTTCCGCTTCCAGCCAGTCCCTCCACTCATCCCAGCAGGATTTCCCGATGTTCGTTTCCAGCAGCACCTGCCGTTTGTCACCGCGCAGGATGCCGGGCATCCGGGAAAGGCGAGAAGGGTTGCGGTTCTGCTGGTCGATGGTCAGGCCGTTTTTCTGGCAGGCGGAATAGAGATAATCCACACGCCTGCGGTACTCGGCATAGTCCGGGGCATCCACCTTGACGATGGCGTGGACGCTCTTGCCGCCGGAGTAGACCAGCGCGGCACAGGGCAGTTCCAGCTGCTTGATGATGGCCTGCTGCTTGCCCAGCTCCATGTTGTCGCACTCCACGAGGGCATAGCGGTAGGCAGTAATATTGGCATCCTTGCGTCCGGTGCCGTCCACAGGGTTGAAGCAGATCCATGCACCTACTTCAGGATCACAGTCGCCCACCACCTTGCCGAGGTCACCGCCGCAGGCATCCAGCTCGGTGATGAGCTGCCCTGCGGTGCGGGTCCAGCTGCCTTTTGCAGGGCGGCGGCGGTCGGCGGCCATAAAGCTTTCGGTCACATAGGCCACATATTCATCCGGCTCAAACAGGGCCTGCAGGTAGCGTTTGAGCTGATCCACAGGGTCCCACTCTTCGGGCAGGGCCAGCTCGTGGGCTTCCACCCAGCGTGGGTCTACCAGACGACCCTCGGTTTGTGCGCCGGTGCCGGCAGAAATATCATCGTTCCAGTCCAGAGCGTGGCCTGCGGGGCCGCTCCATCCGTGGGAGTAGGCCAGCTGGAAAATGCTGCTTGCGGTGACGGGGCTGGCCCCGCCGCCGTGAAAGCTTTCCCATTTCTTGACACACTCGCCCTTGTGATAGCGGCCCGCATCGCGGGTGCTCCACTGTTCCCAGAGGGTAACGGGCAGGCCGGAATCCTTCAGGGCCATGCCCACCATGAGCCATTCGTCATAGGTCAGGGCGGACGGGGATACGAAGTCCAATGCTTCCTTGAGTTCATTTTCATGTTCCATTCGCGTTACCATCCGAAGTCAATGTCTGATGTGGGCGGCTCCTGTGCAGGAGTGTAAGTCTTTGGGTTCACGCCCTTGGGCACGCCGCGCCAGCCCTGCACCGCAATGCGGTCGATCATGTGTTTGGCTGCATCGAAACTCCACGTGCCCACGCTCTGGAAACCATAACGTTCCAGCACGCGGATCTGCTTGGGTGTGGTCAAGCCTTCAGCGCGGCGCTTGTTCAACCGGTCCAGCAGCAGGGAAGCCTTGCCTGCGGATTCCACCGCGTCCGGCAGGATGCCCATTTTCTCAAGAGCAGCAGTCTGTTCAGCGCTGGGCGGGCCTGCTTCCCAGCCAAAGACCGGCACATATCCGGCAAGGTCCTCGGCCTGAATACTCATCTCGTACTGCAGCGGGTCCACGAGACGGGCTTTTTTGCGGCGCTGTTCTTCCAGCTGTTTTGCAAGTGCTTCTTCCCGCTGGGCCACCACGTCCTCGCTGGCCTGCACGGCTGCTTTCTCGATGTCCTCCGGGCATCCGGTCTGGGCCAGATTTTCGGTCATCTGCCGGGCCACGGCGCGGTCCTCACAAACCAGATCAGCCGGGCGGCACAGCTCGTGTTTGTCGGTCATCCACAAAAAATCCAGCAAAAGCAGATCGCTCTTGCCCGGGGAGAGCCGGGTGCCGCGCCCTACCATCTGGCTGTACAGGCTGCGTACCTTGGTGGGCCGCAGCACCACCACGCAGTCAACAGACGGGCAGTCCCAGCCCTCGGTGAGCAGCATGGAGTTGCACAGCACGTTGTATTTGCCTGCATCGAAATCCGCCAGCACTTCCTTGCGGTCGGTGCTCTGGCCGTTGACCTCGGCGGCACGGAATCCATGGGAGTTCAGCAGGTCGCGGAACTTCTGGCTGGTCTTGATGAGGGGTAGGAACACCACCGTTTTGCGGCCTTTGCAGCGCTGGGCCATCTCGGCGGCGATCTGTTCCAGATAGGGGTCAAGCGCAGTGCCGAGGTCTCCCACGGCGTAGTCCCCGCCGCTCATGGTGACAGAAGAAATGTCCAGCTTCAGCGGAATGGTCTGGGCCATGATCCTGCACAGATAACCCTCTTTGATGGCATCGGTCAGCTTATACTCAAAGGCAAGGCTGTCGAACACCTCGCCCAGATTGCGCATGTCGCCGCGATCCGGCGTGGCGGTCACGCCCAGCACCTTGGCGCTGCCGAAGTAGTCGAGGATGCGGCGGTATCCGTCGGTGATGGCGTGGTGGGCCTCGTCGATGATGATAGTGCCAAAGTAATCATGAGAAAAGCGTTCCAGCCGGGCGGTGCGCTGCAGGGTCTGCACGCTGCCCACCACCACACGGAACCATGTATTCAGACAGGTGGCGTCTGCCTTTTCCACCGCGCTGACAAGGCCGGTGGAGCGCTGCAGCTTGTCCGCTGCCTGCTCCAGCAGCTCACCGCGATGCGCCAGAATGAGCACCCGGTCACCGGCGCGCACCTGATCGGCAGCTACCGATGCAAACACAATGGTCTTGCCGGTGCCGGTAGGCAGCACCAACAGGGTGCGGGTGTGGCCGTTCTCCCACTCGGCGTGGATGCGTTCACGGGCCTGCTGCTGGTAGGGGCGCAGGGTTTGTGTCTCGGCCATTTAGAACGCCCCCTGTGTCCAGCCCTGAGAGGGTGCGGCCTTAGGCTGGGGCGGCGGCAGGAAGCGCTGCACCTCATTGCTCTGGCCGGTCTCACCTGCATGAGGACCGCTCTGCTTGGTATACTCGTGGATACCCAGCTTGCAGATGCCTTTGGCACCCACGATCTCGTTCCAGCGGGGGCGGAAGGTCTCGCCCCGCTTGCACTGACCGATGCTCTCGAAGAAAGCGCCCAGCAGGCCCTGCGTTTTAGTGTGCAGGTACAGGCGGTGGGTGACGGTGGTGTCGCCCTTGGCCCCGCCGAAGATCTTCAGGGTCAGCTTTGCCATGGAGCAGGGCGGCAGCTTGGCGCTGCCCTCAAAGCGGGCACGCTCCATGCCGGTGACCTCAAAGGCATACTCGCCCTCGGGCAGGAGCACGAACTCCTGCTGCTCGTTGGTAAATTCGTCGTCCCAGCTCAGGGCGCGGTCGGTGGTGTTCATTTCGTTCATAAGTAATTACTCCTTTATTATAAAACTTCTTCAGTCACGCTTACACGTGCCAGCTCCCTCCGTGAGGGAGCCTGTTAAAACGGGATATCACGGTTATCCAGCACCATCTGGAACACCTGCGGCCATGCGGCGATCAGACAGCCCTCCACAAAGTCAGCGGGGTAGTCCTTGATGGGCATATCCTCCGGGAAATAGCCCCGTTTGCCCACAACGCCCTGCAGCTCTTCACAGCTGACCTTGTTGGCGCTCATCAGAGCGGCCAGCTTTTCCGGCACGCCCAGACTGAGCAGAACATTTTTCTCAGAGCTTTCCTGCAGCGGTGCGGGCTGCGGCTGAGCCACCGGCTTTGCTTCCTGCTGCGGGCTGGGCAGGATGTCGGCTTCCGGCTGGGAACGCGGCTGCGGTTCCGGTTTTGGTGCCTGTGCAGACATTGCGCCGGGGATGCAGGCGGCAATGCTGGCATAGTCAAAGGGTACTTCCTCCGGCAGGTCAAAGCGGTTTTTTGCATCCCAGCAGGGGTGATGCGCGGTGTACAGTACACGCCTGCCGCCGCTGGCCTTGCTCTTGGCGTTCTTGCCGTCGCCCACCTTTTCCACAACGGTCTTGTAGTTGGCAAACAGCAGCATATCGCACCACTCGCGCAGCAGCGGGGCCACCTGTTTGGAGGTTTTCATGGACCAGCGGTCGTAGTTGCCCACGGCGTCCGGCTGCTCAAACTTGGTGATGGCCGCATGAGCCAGCACCACCACGTTGTGGCCGGTGTTCAGCACCTCTTCCAGCGCATCCAGCAGCTTGCCGAACTCTTCTTTTGCGTAGGTGTAGCCCTTGCCGTAGCCGAAGTCCTCAATGCCGTTCACCTTGGCCTTGGCGCACACGGCCTGAATGCACAGGCGCTCGGCCCAGTCGGCGGTGTCAATGACCAGCGTGCCGCAGGGAACGCTGCCCTTACGCACCTCGGCCACCTCGTCCAGCAGCATGGCCCAGCTGGTGGGCTGGGGCAGGCGGGCCACGTTCAGCCGCTTGGTGCCGCCCTCGGTGTCGATGAACACAGGGTCCGGAAAATGGGATGCGAAGGTGCTTTTGCCGATGCCCTCCGGGCCGTACAGCACGGTCTTGACCGGAGAGGTCTGGATGCCGGATGTGACTGCATACTTGCTCATTTAAAACGCTCCTTTCGTCCAGCTTTTCTGCTGGGGCTTTTCGGTGATGGGCGGCAGGGCGGTGTCGGCGTCTTTCACCATGCCGTCCTCAATGATGATCTGGCACTCGCTGCCGGTGGAAACGCGGGTGGCGATGGCTTGCAGGCCCTCAACTTCCAGCCATGCGGAGAATTCCTGCAAGGTGCTCATGTCCATCTGTTCCAGCTTGTCCAGCAGCACAAAGCCGCAGTCCGGGTTCAGGCGGCGGACGATGGCGGCAGCCACCCGCAGCTGGTCGCTGCCGGACATATCCCGCCAGTGCTTTCCTTTATAAGTAAGGGCACCGTCCTCCACGCCAAGGCCCGGCAAGGGAAGGTCTGCGCCGTTCAGCAGGGCCATGCGGTCGGCACGCTTCTGGCTGATGGCTTCGGTCAGGCGGCTGTACTCGTCGGCATACTGGGCGGCTTCATCCTCGGCGCGGGATTTTTCCAGATTGGCGCGGACCTTGCGGTTGGTCTCCTCGATGTCCCGAATGGATGCTTCCAGCTCGGCGGTGGATTCGTCCTGAAGCTGGGCAACGGTCTTTCTTGCCGTTTCCCGCTGGTTGAACAGCTTGGTGTGCTTGGCGTCAAGCTCCTGATACAGCTGCTCCAACTCAGCAATGCGTTCGCGGGTGCGTTTCAGCTCATCCACGCACTGCTGTTCCTGACGCTCAAGCTCTGCATACTGTGCCCGCAGGCGCTGGTTTTCGCCGTTCCGGGCCAGAATATCCTGCTGCTGGCGGATGAGGTCGGACGCGCTCACAGGCTCGTCAGGCGCTTCCGGGTAGGAGATCAGCTCCTCGGCAAAGTGCTTTTTCTGCGCGGCCAGCTGGCCGGTGAAGGTGCGCTTGTCGTACAGGGCCTTGATCTCCATATCGCGGGTGTGCAGCTCGGTGCCAATGCCGATGATCCGCAGCAGGATGTCCGCCTTTTCCTTGTCGGTGGCTTCCATGAATCGGGGCAAGTCCAGCGCCAGCGGCTCCACAAAGGCGTTCAGCAACTGCTGCCCGCTGCGCCGCCCGGTGGGGTCAGTGACGGTCAGACTGGCATTCTTGCCCTTGCGTTCCACCACCACACCGTTGGAAAGCTTGACCTTCAGATGCGCCGGAGCCACTGCGCCGTCCCGCTGGGCAGCGTCCGGGCGGAAACGGTCGCCGCCCAGTGCCCATGCCAGAGCATCCAGTACACTGGTCTTGCCCTGATTGTTGTTGCCGCCCACGAGGGTGAGCCCGGTGGGCGACGGCGTGAGTGCAACGGCCTTGATGCGTTTGACGTTTTCGGCCTCTAAGGCCATGATCTTTACAGACATGCGGATACCTCCCCTTGAGCGGATGCGAGTGTGTGCACGAACTGGTTGATTGCGGTCTCCCTCTGGTCATCCGGCAATTTGCGGAACTGCATTTTAGCGGACTGGACGATGCTTGTGATGGAGCGCCCGGCCAGAATGATGCTGTCGTAGGCATCGCGGGCATCCTGTTCCTGCTGTGCCTTATAGTCCGCAGTCATTCCGGCCGCAATCTCGTAAGCTTTTTCGCCTGCCCGCCGGTCTACCTCTTCCTCATCCACCACGGCAGCGATGGGCTGCTTTTTCAGGGCCGCATTTTCTTCCTGCAGCTTATCCGCCCGGAGCTTTGCCGCTTCGGCCACCTGCCGGGAGCCGGAAAGCTGGTTCTCTGCGTTCTTGGCCCGGGCTTCGGCCTTGTCGGCACGGTCTTTTTCCTGTGAGGCCTTCAGACCCAGCCGGTTGCAATCCTTGGCGGTGCTCAGCTGGTCAGCACGGGCCTTGTCCCGTTCGGATTCGGCCCGGTCGGCACGGGCTCGTTCCCGGTCTGCCTGGTTCATGGCCTCCACCCGGTCGGTGCGGAGCTGCTGGTTTTCCTTGAGCAGATCCTGATAGGCTTTGTTCGTGGTGACCTCACCGTTCTTGACCTTCTCCACCAGCTCCGGCGGGGCGCTGGGTTTTGCCACGGCGTACAGCAGGGTGGGCGGCAAGCTTTCCAGAATGGCCTGCTGCCGGGGGCTGCTGTCAGCCAGCAGTGCGGAGACTTGCAGCAGCCGGTAGGCGCTGTCTTTGGTGATGCCAATGTGCAGGCACCATGCACGGAAACTGTCCTCTCCACGGTTGCCGTGCTTCGAGTTGTCGCATTGTGCGACAACTCCGCACAGCTCATCGTGTGCCAGTGCAATGTTGTCACCCATGTAAACAAGACCCTTTTCGGCCAGTTTCTTGCCGTGAAGATATCCGTTTTCTGCAAGATGCAGGGTCGCCACGGTCTGTTCAGGCAGGCCGGAATAATCAAACTCCGGGCACTTGTCCTTCCGAATGAAAGTCAGGGGCTTCTCCTGCGGGGCACCACCAGTCATTGAGAGAAGTGGTGCAGAAGAACCGCCCGCCGATGCGGCAGGGACCGATTCGCAGTTCTGCAGGGATGTCGCGGGGGTCGATGCGCTTGCATCCGCCCCGCTCTCCGAGGTGGTCGGCGTTGCCGCTGTGGCAGTCGGGACAGCATTCTCTGCCGTAGTCACAGCAGTATCCGCATTCTGGGCAGGTGCACATGCGAAAACCTCCTTTGCTTTTTTAATGTCGGCAAGAATCTTTTCCATTTCCTGCTGCGGTGTCATGTCCTTGCGGCTGCCATTCGGAGTAAAAAACTGACCAAGCAGCTCTCTTTTTGCGGCAACACCTTTCAGATTCTGAGCGCAGGTGATAGTCAGGCAGTAACGGCCATCAGATCCATAGTCCGATGCACGAATATCTTTGGAAAACGAGCCAAAAATCTCTCTGTCTGGATAAGTATCTTTGATCCATGCGGAGACCTGAGACAAAAAGTCGAAGTCCAAACTGTGCACTCGACAGGTGCATTTATCCTTGATAGAGCCAGCGAACTCTGACGCATAAGTGAGGGTCTTGCTCATCCGGCACTCGTAGCCCCGAGTCTCCCGGCTGACAGTTCTAGCACTTTCATCCCATTGAAAGTCTCCGTATGGCATGGCGTAGGGGCATCCCCAGCACTCATGGCCGGGTGCATAGCCAGACAGACGGTTGCCAGTGGTACTGGTATCGGTGGATTTCTTCACTCGCCGTCCGCATTTGCAGATATAGGTAGTCATACCCTTACCTCCGTGTCCTTGAGGCGGTCCAGCATCTCGGCCTGCACATCCTTGCTCATGGGCTGGATGTCGTTGCCCTTCCAGCCATAGCAGAGGATAGGGCCGTAGATATGCTGGCCGCGATAGATACGGTTCAGGTCTCTGCCCATGATGCCGTACACCAGCACTGCCGGGGTGCGTGGCAGGACTTTCTGCTCACAGGGGCACCGCAGCAGTGCTTCGATGCCCTGCAGCGTGTCCGGCAGGGTGGTGACTACCGGTTCTTTGCCCGGTTCGATCAAAATTCCTTTCATTGTAAAACCTCCGATTTTGTGATATCATCGGGGTGATGAAGTCGTTCAAACTCATCATCCCTTGCAGCTCGTCGGTGTTGGCGCACCGGCGGGCTTTTTTCGTATAGTGCGTACCGGCGGCAGGCTGTCCACCTCGCTGCGGTCGATACGTTCCCGCGCAAATGTGTACTTGTAAGTTCGATGGCTGCCGTTGAGCCCATGGCTGACGGCAGACGCAAAGCTGTTCGCGCTCTTGTAGCCCAGCCGCCAGGCACACATCTCAGACGTGCCGGATGCCAGCAGATCGCCGGTCTTTGCGTCCCAGACGGTGTACCACATGACGCGGGCAGGGTTTTCATTGCGCGCCCTGTAATCCCTGCAATATTGGTTGTGGCGCTCTCTGCGGCAGGAAGCGCAAAAGCGCAGGTTGCCAGCAACATTTTCCATCACCTTGCCGCAGTCCAAACAAACGCGGGTAAAGTGCTTTCCTTTATTCATGGGTGGTGTCAGCCCGCCTTCCTGCCGCTCTTCACGGTGTTGCGGGGCTGCTGATGCACCTTGCGGCGGCGTTTCTCACGTGCTTCGGCGGCAAAGCCCAGCCGCATGAAGAAGATCGCCAGCAGGATCAGCACCATGGCCGTGATGAACGCGCCGTCCGAGACGGTGCCCAGTGTCTGGGCAGTGCCCTCAACGCCTATGCCGTACAGCAGGCCTACCACAAAGCAGGCCATTGCCAGCCAGTACCATACGCCGGATTTGATTCTCATGCGGTTTCATCCTCCTTGCCCACTTCCGGGAAGAAAAGCTCCCCGATCTCGTCCTGCCGGATGTCCAACAGTTCACAAATTGCTGCGATCTCTTTACTTGTCCACGGCTGGTGCCCGTTCATCCGGGCGCTCATAGTGTACCGGCCAATGCCGCTATGTTCAGCGACTTCCTGATCGCGGTAGCCGCAGCTGTGGAACCGGCCCCGCAGCTTCCAGTATGGGATCTGCTTGAAAGTGCCGCGAATAGTTGATGTGTTCAACATTTTATTCCTCCTTCTTTTTGGCGGGCAGCCCATCCAGCAGGCTGTCCATCAGGGCAGCGTAGAACGGGTAGCCTTTGGCGACGATGGTCAGGCTGTCAATGGCGCTGGTGAGGTAGCTCTGGGAGCCGCGCACCACGTTCTCCATGGTGCGCACCGTGTCGCAATGCTGGCCGTAAATGGCCTTGAACTCGCCGCACAGGGCCTTGACCTGCATATACTTGGCCTTGCTGTCCTCGCGGTTCTTGCGGCACTCATCCAGAAAAGCGGTGTTCTCGTCCAGTTTCTTCCGGGCTTCGATCACCCGGTCGATGGCGCTCTGGATGTTGGCGTCCTGCACGGCCTGCTGCTCTTTGTGCTGCGCGGCCAGCTGCTTCTCCATCTGGTTGAAGGCCTCGATGTACTTGAGCTTCCACTGCACGGCCTCCTTGCCGGTAAAGCCCATCGCCAGCAGGGAAAAGCCGTCCCGGTTCATCAGGTACATGGGGTACTTCTGGTGGTTCTGAGGGTGGGTGTACTCGGATTTGAAGAACATCTGGGTCACAGCTGAATTTTCAGCGCTCTGGGTCACAGCGCAATTTTGCGCTGTGATATCCTTTGGGGGTCTGCGCAATTTTGCGCACCCCCTCCAGAATGTCCTCGATTGCGCGAAGAACATCTCGGTGGTTCTTCCCGAAGCGCTTAGCGACTTCCCGGCTGGATGCCACCGGTTCGCCGTTCTGGGTGGATAAGATGATGTCGTTCATGGTGAAGATGTACCTCCTTGTGGGTGGCTCCCTTCTGCGGTAGAATAGAGGGGCAGAAGGGAGGTGATAAAATGCAAAATTTTTACGAGTTGAGCTCTGCAGCTCAGACGGCAGCATACCAGCTGTCAGAACTCAGCAATTATGTGTCCGAAGCAGCGAAAATGGCGGATTCTGTTCGCATGGTGAGCAACCAGATGAAATCGATTTACCAAACCGCAGAATGGAACAACATGGCGTACCGCTTGGCGAAAGATGCCAGATTATGTGTGCCAGAGTATCAACTATCCAATCTCGCCAAGAATCTGGCTGGTCAGGCCAGAGCAAATCTCAATTTCACCAATCAGATTTCGGCGCTCTACGGATCGGCAATGGAAAGTCCCGCTTTCCGGTTATCGACAGAAATGCTGAATTCCAATGTGCTAAATCTCACCACCGCACTCCGAACAAGCAACATTACAAATCTTTACTCAAATGCTGCGGCTTTTGCGGATCAGTTAGACTCGATATGGAGCGAAAGTACTTACAGCGAAAAAGAATCCGAAACCGTGCCGCTGGCAAGTACTCAAGCTGTTCTGGATGAAGTCGAACCACTTCTACCTACAGAGGCGGTTGAAACTATCAACGCCAAAATCGCCGAAGTAAAAACTCCGGATAATGCAATCCCCCAAAAAGACTGGGTTGGAATTATCAGCATCATCGTTACAATTCTTCTGTTTTTGGCAGGTCAGGCATTGTCCAGCGAACATGACAAAAAGGAAGAATCTTCATGGTCTGCAACGGCAGAATATCAACAGGAAATGCTCGAAATACAGCGAGAGGAAGCAGAAAGGTCAGAAAACTTCAGACAGCGCACGGAGGAGCATTTCAAAATCGTTGAGGATACGAATGAGCGAATCGCCGAGGCTTTGGAGATGCTCGCCAACCAGAGCGTTGAATTGGATGATCGAGGTCAAAGTGTCCTCGATTCGGATGATTCTCAAGATGATGCAGAGGATCAAGATTCCATACAGGCCGCTCAGCAGGAACAAGCCGATGCTGAGGATTGACCTGCTCCGTTTAAGCTCCTGAACTTCCTTTTCTATCTTCGCCCAGCGTTCCTCTTCCACAGGTCCGCTGGGCTTTTTGTTGTTGTCCATGTGGTTCACCTCCTTGTGGTTGGCTCCCTCCTGCGGTATACTTGGGCAGAAGGGAGGTGGAAATCATGAGTGATGGAAATAAAATTCGGCACAATCTGGCACTTGCTTATGCAAACAACAAATTGCAGATTGCGTTGCAGCGCGGTGAGCGTCCGCAGGGTCTTGACTTGAATGACCCTGCACAGGCAGCCTGCGTACTGGCTTCTTGGTACAGCGACTGTCTGGAGCAACTAATCAATCTTGAGGATAGTAAGATTTATAGTCCCTCCAGCATGGATTAAATAATCCGGTCATCGCGCTCAGTTTTTACGGATGCAGAAAGCAGACTAATGATTCGCTCTGCGTCCGAAAAACTGACATTTTCGCTCTTGAGCTGCTCGAACAGCTTGAGGGCGATTTTCTTTAAGCGCTCGGCGTGTTCGCGGCGCTCTTGGATTTCTTTCTGGATGTTGTTCTTCATCTTCTTCACCTCCTTTGGATGGCTGGCAAGTATGTATTTTTCACTA
>OWIE01000472.1_pt1 | contig 13391 bp, 10 predicted proteins | sample 1733001 | NCBI WGS metagenome assembly OWIE01 (sample SAMN05065778, study PRJEB22554) | human gut metagenome | biome: ENVO:2100002; feature: ENVO:00000062; material: ENVO:00002003 | host: Homo sapiens | place: USA | reverse complement strand
TCTACACTTATGCGATCGTCGGCAGCGTCAGATGTGTATAAGAGACAGGAATCCGAATCACCAGAATGCACAGCAGCAGGGTAAGCATACAAATAATGCCGAACCCAAAAGGAGTATTTGCCAGCGGCATCCATTTTTCATCCACATTCATTCCATAAATACCGGAAATAATCGTGGGGATTGCCATTACAATAGTAATGGAAGCCAGGTATTTCATCGCCGTATTCAGACGGTTGTCAATCACAGACGACAGCAGCTCCCTGGTACCTTTGATAATGTCCCGGTATATCTGGGTCATTTCGATGGCCTGCTGGTTTTCTACCACCACATCCTCCAGAAGCTCCTGATCCTCCGGATATTTTTTTATCTTACTGTAACGGACAAGTCTTTCCAGAACCATCTTATTGGCCCGAAGGGAAGTGTCGAAATATACCAGGTTGGATTCCAGTTCATGAAGATCAATGAGATCCACATCCTCTGTATCCCCTCCGATATGCTCTTCAATTTCTTTGCGCCTGCGATCCACAATGCGCAGATAGGACTGATACAGCATACAGGTTCGCAGGATTATTTGATAAATGAAGCGTATCTGCTTTTTGGTGCTGAATTCCTTCACCGCATTTTCTGTAAAATACTTCAGCACCGGCGTTTCCTCCGCGCATATGGTTATCAATGTATCTGCCGCAAAAATAAGTCCCAGGGGGAGGGTCGTATAAGCTTCTCTTTTATGGCGGTATTCAATAGACGGGATATCAAACAGAATCATCGTATAATCATTGCTTACATCCACACGGGAACTTTCCTCGTCATCCAGCGCCGCCCTGATATCTGTGATATCCACCTGAAATTCGTTGGCGACCAGAGTGCATTCCTCCAGAGTAGGGTTCACCATATTCACCCAGATTCCCGGTCTGAAGTCATTAATTTCGCGAAGGATATTGCTATCCGTGATATATCTTCTTACCATAATCCGCTCTCCGCTTCTTAAAATTTTGCTCCCGTCTGCGTCGCAGTAACTGTGTCACAATATCCACAGGAAGAATGGAACAGCAGATTTATCATATCATAAGAGAATTCATTTTCCAATAAACTTTATTCCGATTTTACCAGGTCTTTGGGAATATCGTTACTGTCCCCTTCATACCGCCACCCGCAGTCGTCGTGGTACACCATCAAATGGCTCATTCCTCCGTCAATATTGATATTTTCCCCGTTGATAAAGGAATTCCTCTCATCGCACAAAAAGAGGGCTGCCCGGGCAATATCGGCCGGATTCCCCACTCTGCCGGAGGGATGCTGCTCCCTGTCCGGCGCTGAATAAACCGGCTCCGGCAGTCCATGGGATTCCCATGTATCAATCCAGCCCGGAGCGATAGAATTAACCCGCACTTTTCCGGAAAGGCTCACCGCCAGCGCATGGGTCAGCGCCGTAATTCCGCCTTTGGCGGCCGTATAGCTCTCCGTATCCTGCTGGGACATAAACGCCCTTGTGGAGGAAATATTCACGATGGCTGCCTGTTTTGCAAAATGCTCTTTCAGATAAAGGGTGAGCAGGTAGGGAGCCGTCACTCCGACACGCAGGACGTAATTAAAATCCTCTGCGCCGCAGCCGGAAAGCAGCCCTCTTCTGCTGATACATGCATTATTAATCAAAGCATTTACACTTCCGCATTCTTTTATAACATAATCCGCAAAAGCCTTTACCGCCGCCTCGTCCCCGATGTCACCCACCATGGCACTCACATTCCGGTTTTCCGCCTGCAGCTCCTTTTCCGTCTTCCTCGCTGCAGCCTCATCCTTGTCGATAAAAACCACCCGGTATCCCGCCCCGGCAAAGGTCTTCACGATTTCCTTACCGATACCCATGGCTCCGCCGGTCACTGCACAAACCTTCATAATGCCTCCTTCCGCCGGCGGCGCCCTTCTGTCTTTCCGGATATCAGCTTTCTTTGCCGCACGGCCTTCTACTTATTAAACTGTTCCAAATCCACTCTGTAAATGCAGGGCTTTCCCTCTTTGTCTGATACAAATATAACATACCTGTTATCTTCCGTAAAGCAGGGGTGGGGATGGGAATCCTGCGGATTTCCGTGCACCGCCCTCCAGGAGGTTCCATGGTAGCACAGCTTCCTCTCTTCTCTCTTTTCCACGTCTACAAGGTAAATAAAATCGTTCTTTATTTCGCCGTTTTCTTCCTCGTCCGTTTCCTCCAGCAGATGGATGGGGACATCGCTTCCCTGGGAATCCCCAACCATATAACGGTTCCTCTTGTCACAGATAAAATGAGCATAAGGAGAACAGGGCATGAAAATCTCTTCTTCCATAGTATCCGGGTTGATCATGCGGATGTTTTCCTCCTTGCTGCCTGTCGTCTCCCGATAAACAAAGGCCAGCTTCGAACCGTCGGGAAGCCAGAATTCATGTGTCAGTATCAAATCCGACGGCTGCTCCCTGCAGCAGCGGTAATTGCTTCCGTCACTCTGTACCAGCCACAGTCTGGCGTCTATCAAATCATAGGGGCCCTCATGACAGAACATGATGGTATCCGGATCCCCCGGACGGATCTGGGCATGCCCGAACCAGCAGTCATCCTCCAGCACCGTATGGCTGCTGCCCGTCTGCAGATCCACATATACGATCCGGCAATGGGGCTTTGCCTTACAGGTCAAAGCGAAAAAGTCCCAGTTGTCCCCTTTCTTCCTCTCCGGAAGGGAAGACTTCAAGGTTTCCACAATCGCCATAAAACGGTTGTCCTGGCTCATCCCCCAGTTACCTCCGTTCCAGCCCTCCGGGATGCGGTAAACGCATTCCTTTTCCAGTGTTTCCAGACAAAGCTTCCAGATGCCATCCTTCTGCTGATAAAAAATATGGGTATCCTCCGCGGAAATCAAACCGCCGTAATCTTCCAGCCCGTCTCCCTCCGTAAGCTGCACGGCATCCCCGGTATGCAGATCCATAAGATACAGCTGCCTCTCTCCTTCAAGCTCCGCACAGTATAAAAGCCTGGATCCGTCAGCCGTAGTCATCCGGTTATAAAAATACATATGATGGCTCACATGATCCGGCTCCGTGAGACGCGTAACCTTCGTACCCGTCAGTTCATCCGTAAATTCCTTAAAATTGTTCCTGATAATTCTTCCTGCTGCCATGTTCCCTCTCCTTTTCTTTCTTAAGCCGGACTGTTCTCAAGCCCGTGCCTTTTTTACCGTTCCCCTCCGGGATACAGCGTTGACCTGTAAAGCCTTTTCACCTGGGGAACCGGCTTTCCGGAAGGCTTCTCCGCCAGGTCTGCGGGCGTCCCGCTGAATACCCAGGCCGTATCTTCGGAATAAATAATTACATCCTCTTTATCCCGTCCGAACAAATCCCCATGGAGGACATAGCCATCCTCCGGGAAGGACACCGCCGTATTTCCCCAGCCGTCATACAAGGCCGGTTTTACGCCGCCCCCGCGCCGGTAGGCAAGAATATAATCCTTCCCTTCGCCGTTCCAGTTATAAAGTCCGTCCACAATCGTCAGCCAGCCCTTGGTCTGCCTGTCTTCCTTCCAAAGCTCCTTCCCTTCACAGTCCAGCATAAACATGCCGTCCTTTCCGTCCCACTGCCCTTTGTAGCCGTCTCCCCTGCGTATCCGGTCAAGCCCCGCCACCTGCAGCCCCGGCCGCCCGGGCAGGAATTTTCCCAGAGCAATATGCTGGGATTCCACGGATCCGTCATAACGCCAAAGCTCTTCTCCTTCCGCGCTGTACAGGCAGGTCACACTGCCGCCCACGGCGATTTCCGGTTTTCCGTCTCCATTCACATCCCCCACCCAGAGGCAGTCCGCATGATCCTCCAGATCCCGGCAGGACCAAAGCACCTGTCCATTATGATCCAGCAGATCGTAGCCAGCCATCACTTCGTCATAGCCGTCCCCGTTCACATCACTGCACCAGGGGAAGTGTCCCAGGTTCCCCTCATGGGTCCAAAGCAATTCAAACTGCCTGTTCAGCGCCCACATGTGGAAATACCGATCCTTCAGGATAATGTCCTCCGGTCTGTCTTTCCCGCTGAGGTTTGCTATGATAATACAGTCATGGGCCTCTTCTGACGGAAGCGCATGCTCCTCCTTCACCCTTCCTGTGGCTCCTTCGAGTATGAGAAACCTTTTGTCCATCACACACAGGATTTCCAGGCATCCGTCCCCGTCAATATCATAAATCTGTGCGGGAAAATCTGAGCCGAAACTGCCGGGCCTGCCGGAGCTGTCACCTCTCTGCCACAGCAGTTCACCGGTCAGCCGGTAAGCGGTCACACAGGTAATCTGATGAGGGACATAGCGATCGTCAATGCCGCTGTCCGCCTGTACAAATACTACCTCCATCCGTCCGTCTCCGTCAATATCCCCCAGCAGCCCTTTTCCCCCGCCGGCCGCTGCAATGTCAAATTTTCCTATCAGTTTTGCTTCCATAAAACCAGCCTCCCTTTCTTTTTCCGGGAATCCCCATCTGTTTTCTTACACGCATCTGCCTGCTTACAAGCCTCTGACTTCTTACAAGCTTCTGTCTGATTACTCTTCTCCGTCCTCCGCCGCAAGCCATGGAAGGACATCCCTGAAATCGCAGTCATTTCCATAATAAAATTTGGTATAGCAGGGCTGGTTATAGCAATTGTTCTGCCAGGCCACGCCGCAGCGGTACATGGAATCATGCATCAGTGTAAAAAGCTTATGCCCCGTAAGCTCCGTATTCGTATAAATACGAATGGCACTGTCATCCTTTTTACGCAAAAGAAGTTCTTCTCTGAAATCCCCGAAAATATCCGCCACCAGGCAGGGATTCCCTTTTGTCCCGTTGTTGGTCATGGTATCCTCCGGCACAAGCATCGTACCGTGGGTATAGTCATTGATGACTCCCGTCTGCACCGTACCGATATACTGCGCCCCGTCTATGATCTGCGTGCTCATGTCCCCCGCCCAGCGGATACTCTGATTCGTTCCCGGCACAGGCACCTCCAGCTTCCGTCCTCTGCAGTCAAACACCTCATTTACCCATACCTGAAGCCCTCTTGTGCCGGGGTCGATTTTGCCGATCATGCATCTTCCCAAATCCTCTGCGGCATACTCACCGAACAGAACCTCCCCGGTCTGTGCATCGCGCAGGGCAAATCCATAGGGAACCGCTTCCCCTCCTTCGAACACGTTGAAAATCTGGTATCCCGGACGATCCGGATCGATCTTAGCCACATGCATGGCGTCTCCATGTCCGAGCTTGGCACGCACGCCGTCCGGCCTGTAGTCATAGCTGCTGTAAAGCAGGGAACCGTCATGATCAATTACCGCGGCGCCGTATATGATTTCCATACAGCCGTCGCCGTCCACATCCGCAGCGGCAAGGCTGTGGTTGCCCTGTCCGGCAAGAGCGCCATATACCGGATCCGTCCCTTCCACCTCATGTATCCCTTCCGCCCTAAACGGATTAGCCATAGGCACATGCCCGCTGTCAACCCGGAATTTCTCCCGGAAACAATTATCAAAGAAATCATAAGCGGTCACCGTCGTTCTGGTATAGTAGCCTCTTGCCATGATCAGATAGGGACGTTCCCCGTCCAGATAAGCCACACCGGAAAGGAAACGATCCACCCGGTTGCAGGGCTCTATACGCGGCAGGGCATAATCCCCCCAGAGAAGCCCGTCATCCTCACGGCCCACCGGGAAACGCACCGTCTGCAGCTCCCTTCCGTCGCCGGAGAACATGGTCAGATATTCCGGCCCTTCATAAATAAAGCCTTCGAATTTATCCAGCTGATTTTTTTCACTCCGCGCCGGCGCATATACCTGGATGAAATAATCGGCAAGATCCAGGGCATCCTGTTCCTTCAGCGGATAGGAACAGCTCCTCGGGGGAGCAATCCCCTCCATTTTAAAGCATTCCTCCAGTGTTTCCGGCCACTGTCCCGATTTCACCTGCGGACAATCCTGCCAATGCATAAATACCTCCGCCATATGCCGCCTGTAGTCTTCGGCCGAACAGACATAGTTATCCTCATGCCCCACTCCCGCCGCAATATCCTCGGGCAGGAGCGTGATATACCGTTCCTCTTTTGCCGTTCCGTCCGCCCCGTACCGGATCATTTTGGTTCCGGGCGCTGTTTTTACCGCCATTTCCGCTTTCCCATCACCGTTGAAATCATAGACCATAAACTGGGTATAATGGGCTCCCGCCCGGATATTCACCCCCATATCCAGACGCCACAAAAGAGTGCCGTCCAGCTTCATACAGTCCAGATAGCATTTTCCCGTATATCCCTTAATGGAAACATCGTGGGAATTGGAAGGATCCCATTTTACGATGTATTCATATTCGCCGTCTCCGTCCACATCCCCGATGCTCATATCGTTGGCATGATATTCATAAGCCTCCCCTGCGGGCGTCACGCCTCCCTCAGGTTTATGAAGGGGGATATCCAGGTACTCCCTTTCCCAGACCTTCACCTCGCCGCACGGCTCCCCTTCCCTGCCGTCTTTTATGGGAGCCACTGCATACCTGTCTTTTTCCGTTCCCCGGGCATCCAGATAATTCGTGCTCTCCATCACCGTCCCGATCCGTTCTCCGTTCCGGTATACCGCGAAATCCGTCCCGGTCATGCCTGTGTCGGAGTATCCGCTCACTTCCTCCAGAAACAGCCGCCAGCTCAGGAAAATTCCGTTTCCCGTCTTCACGGCTACAAGCCCTCTGTTCAGCCGTTCCAGCTGTTCCCGGAACACCTTTTTCACCGGCGTCCGCAGGGTATCACTGCACTCCGTTTCTTCTCCGTTCCTCACCGCCGCCACCCGGAGATAATGGGGGACATGCGTGGCCTTTTCCAGGGTATAACGGCAGGCTTTCGTCTCCGCCATGAGGCGGTACCGTACGGTACTGCCCGCACTGTCCGCCCAATATACGCGGTAACAGTCAGCTTTTTGTACCGGCTCCCAGGAAATACCGATGCTGCTGTCCGTCACCTGTTCCCATGTTATACGCATCCTGCACTCCTTTCAAAAGAGGCTGCGAAGGCCATTCGTACCTTCGCAGCCTCTTATCTGCATAGCTGATTCTCTTATTTGGACGTATCCGCCTGATACATTTCGTTCACTTCCGCAATCAAATCGGCGCCGCCCCTCTGTTCCCATACCTTAAACTGATCCTGCAGGCCCTTTTCATCAATCTGCCCGCAGATGTACTGTGTTCTCGCCCTGTCCAGGATATCCTTCAGATCGGTTCCCACCTCAGCATTCACCTTGGAGCTCACCAGATAACCGATAGCCGGGTTAAATACGGCGATATCCGCATTGGCCTCTTTAATAGCTTCCTCTTCCACAAGCCTGTCGCTCTTCTTAACTGTCGTCGCATTGGGAAGAACCTCCGGCACATAAGGCACGGACTGGTTCAGGCCTATCTGAGGCTTCTCCTGGATTTCTTTATCTACCAGCAAATCCACAATATATCCTTCTTCATCAAGCTCGTAATCTCTTCCTTCCAGACCGTAATCAGCAAGTATCCTCATTTCATTATCGCACATCTTATCCAGATAGGTAAGACAGTTTTCCACATCCTGCTCCGTCTTGGCCCCTGCTTTTGTGATAAGCAGACAGCCACTGGCGCCGGAGGTTGCCAGAGTATGAGGTTCTCCTCCTTCTTCCGCAGCAATGCCGCCGATAAGCTTCATGCTGGCAACGCCTTCTCCTGTTGCGGAAGGGATATTTTCCGTTACGAGGTAATCCCAGATTCTGCGGGAATTATCCAGAACGTCCAGGAACATACCGCATTCCCCGTTCTTTACGCCGTCCGTCCAGGTATTGGTTTCTCTTGTCGCCCAATCCCGGTATACCAGTCCGTCGTCATACATCTTTTTCATCCATCTCAGGGCCTCCATATATTCCTCTGTCTGATGGATGGGAATCAGCTTTCCGTCCACTTCCTTCCACTGGTTTCCGGCGCCGAACCAGGCCTGTATGATATCCAGCGGACCTGTATATTTGCAAAGGCACAGGCCGTAGGTATCATCTTTGCCGTTTCCGTCCGGATCCCCATAGGTGAACTGATACATCATATTGTATACGTCTTCGATTGTCTTGGGCTCATCCAGCCCGAGCTTTTCCGCCCAGTCTGCCCGGTAGCCAAGGCCATTACGTCCGATGGGCCTGGAACGGTAAATTCCTACCAGCTGGCCGTCCACGGTAAACCCTTTGATAACATTTTCATTCATCTGGGAAAGATTGGGGTATTTTTCTTTATCCCACACAAAATCATTCAAATCCCAGAACGCCCCGTCCTTTGCTGCCTGGACAAGATTTGCCTGCAGGTCGCTGCCGTAGGTAATTACCATCGGCATATTCGCCTTATCCATCAGGGTCACGCCCAATATATCGTTATAAGAATCGTTGGCTACCCAGTTGAAATCCACATTGACGCCCGTATAGTCCTCGGCCGCCTTCAGCACGTCTTCTGAGCCCACATTTCCCATCGCCGATCCATAGATATCAATACACATGATGCTGATAGTCGGCCTTTCGCCCGTTTCTTCGGCTGCGGCGGCATCCGTCCCCGCCTCCCGGCTCTCACTCGTCGGCGCGTTTCCTTCCCCGCTGGTCCCTGCAGCCTGATTTCCGCAGCCGGCGATCATACTGACAGCGGCAACGGCTGACAGCAGTAAAGACATCATTTTTTTACGCTTCATTTTTTTTCCTCCCTTATATGAAATACATTAGATGGTTTATGTCAAATCAGCCCTTTACAGCGCCGACCATAACACCTTGGGTAAAATACTTCTGGACAAACGGATAAATGATCAGTATGGGGACGGTAGCCACCACCGTAGTGGCCATTTTCACCGCTTTTTCCGGCGGCTGTCCCATCGCGCCCCAGTCAATGGGGGTTCCGTCCGTGTTGATGCCCCCTGCGAGGAAAATGATTCTTCGCAGCGCAATCTGAACCACTTCCTTGCTCCTGTCACTGATATACAGCATGGCACTGAAATAGGAGTTCCAGTGTCCTACCGCGTAGAACAGAGACACAGAGGCTATCGTGGGTTTGGACAAAGGCAGAATGATTTTCAGGAAAATCCCCAAATCCGAGCAGCCGTCCACCCTGGCCGCCTCTTCCAGTTCTTTGGGAATGCCCTGGAAATAATTTTTTATGATTATCATATTAAAGGCGCTTATCGCACCGGGCAGCCACAGGGACCAGTAGGTATTGGTCAGCTTCAGGCTGCTTACCACCAGATAGCTGGGAACCATACCCCCGGAAAAAAGCATGGTAATGATAACCATATTGATGAAAAAGTTACGCCCCCTCAGATAAGACCGGGAAAGGGGATAGGCCAGGGTTGTGGTAAACAGCATATTAATCGCCGTACCGATCACCGTAACAATAACTGAATTTTTCAGCCCCTTAAATACATCGCCCGTCCGGATTATATATTTATAGGCATTCAGCGAAAACTCTGTGGGAATAATGAAAAAAGCCCTTTCCGTCAGTTCCCTCTCCGTAGCAAAGGAACCGGCCAGTACATAAAGGAAAGGCAGAACCGTGACTACCGCACACACGCCTACGAATATGTAAATCAAAACCTGTACGGCCTGATCACCAGGACTTCTCTTTATCTTGGAACCTTCACGCACCTTAGACATGTTAACCTCCTCTTAATAAAATCCGGATTCACCGCACATTTTGGCGATTTTATTAGCCGCCAGCACCATAATCAGGCTTACCACGGATTTGAATACACCTGCGGCCGTCGCCATGGAATACTGGGCAAGCTTAATTCCCTTGTTGTAAATATAGGTGTCAAATACCTCCGACGCCGTATAGTTCAAATCGTTCTGCATCAGGAAAATCTGTTCATAACCCGTATTTAATATGGAACCGACCTTCAGTATCAGCATGATGACAATGGTTCCCCGTATGGCCGGCAGCGTGATATGCCACATCAGCCTCCAGCGTCCGGCGCCGTCAATCCTTGCCGCCTCATACAGCTCCATATCCACTCCGGCCAGCGCCGCCAGGAAAATGATGGTACCATATCCCGTTTCCTTCCACACATTCTGCCCTACGATAAGTCCGTAAAAATACTTGGGCGTCGCAAGGATGTCCGGTGCATTTCCCCGTCCCATAATATTTTCCATTATCTTATAGATAATACCGTCCGTAGTGCTGAACAGCTGCTGAGTCAGTGTTGCCACAATAACCAGCGATATAAAATGGGGAATGTATACCAGTGTCTGTGTCGCCCGCTTGTAGCCCTGGCTCCTGATTTCATTCAAAAGAAGCGCCAGCAGGATAGGTGCGGGGAAAAAGAACAGCAGACTCAATATGGAAATGGAAAGCGTATTTTTCAAAAGCATAAAGAAATCATAGCCAGTAAAAAATTTCCTGAAGTTCGCCAGTCCCACCCATTCACTCGACAGATAAGCACCGATGGCGCTGTCCGCACTGAAGGGCCTGAAATCCTGAAATGCAATCACAATACCAAACATCGGAAGATAATTAAATATCAGCATATAAAGCACGCCTGGTATCAATAAAATGTACAGCCACTTATGCGCCATCACAAAATGCCATAAAGATTCTTTCTTATTCCTGACGGCGGGAACGGCTGTCTTACCTCTTAGTCCGCTCACGAAAAGTCCTCCTTTTTCTTATTTCGGCAGCGCTGCAAAGAAATGCTTCCATACGTTTTTTTGCTTACCTCTGCCTGCTGCTGCAATCATAAAACAAAATGTAAGCGTTTTCAATGAGGAATATCTTCCCTTTTCCCGGAGCACAAAAAAAGAGCCGGAACTCCCTTTTTCCGGGATATTCCGTGCTCCTTATCCTGTCAATAATCATTATCTTTACGCGGTTTTTTCCGAAATAATCCATTTCTTTCCGCCCGTCAGACAGAAAATGATTATTCCGGATCCTGCTTATTATCACTTTCGGAGGCGCTGTCCTCCTTCTTATGCTCCTTCCGGTAACGGCCGGGCGTGGTATTTTCATACTTGCTGAAAAACCGGATGAAATTCTGCGTGTTCGCATAGTTAAGCTGCTCCGCGATTTCTGAAATGGAACAATCGGAATTGAGCAGCAGCTCCTTCGCCGCATCCAGCTTTTCCAGATTGACTAAATCCGTAAAGGTCATATTCCGTTCAGCCTTCAGTACCTTCCAAATATAGCTTGGATGATAATTCAGCCGCTCCGCACATTCCGTAAGCGTGATATCTCCCCTTTTCTCCCTCACTATTTCCATAATACTGCGCAGGATATCCGACGAAGCATTATAACGGTACTGCCTGAGCGCTTCCACGGCCGGCTGTATGATACACCGGTTCAGATAAGACTTTAACTTATCCCGTTCAAAAAAGTCATTCAGCTTGGAAAAAACATCCTCCGAACGCTCCTTAAATATCTGATTGGCGGAAAGCCCCGCATCAGACAGCACCGACAGCACGGATACCACCAGCCTGTGGAGGAAAAAGCTTCTGTCATGGCTGGCGATTTCCCTGTTATACAGGCTGTTTACAAATTTATCCACCAGCTGGGCGGCTTCTTCCCCATTTCCGTCATTAACCGCTTTCATCATGGAATTTTCAATCACAAAATCATATCCGCCTATAATACCGTCATTCCGGGTGATATCCTCATAAAAGGTGATATCGCTGTGTGCCGCATGCAGCCTTCCCGTATTTCTCAAGGTCTCCATACATTCGTTATAAGCAGTCCTCAGATATTTCAGCCTCGGGAAGGGCTGGCTGACCCCGGAAATAACAGAACAGCCAAATTCCTTTTCAAAAAAAGCAGTCAGGCTGCTATGTATCTCCTTCGTCCGCTCCTGAAGCTCCTCGTCGGTATCCGCCCCGATAACCAGAAATATCTGCCCGTTCATACTGAAAGGAGAACATATCAGCAGTTCACTTATCCTTTCCGGTATTTTCCTGGCCGCCGTCATGCTCAAAGCCTCTGTTTCCAGTTCGCTTTCCTCATTTGTTTCGCCCTCCAGCATACACATAACGGTCAGCAGGCGGTATCCTTTCGCTTTCGGAAGACGGAACTGTTCCTGCAGGCTGTTCATCGCTTCCGGCGTCAGGCCTCCCCGGATCGCCCGCAGCATAAACTGCTCCACAAGCATTTTTTCCTGCTGCCGGACCATCAGCTGCAGGCTTTCCCTGGTATCCACCAGATGAACCACATTTTCACGGATCGCCGTGAATTCATCCTGCTCCTGCTCTCCGCTCCCCGTCACCTGGGAGACATAATCCTTCAGGTTCTTTACAGGCCTGTATAAAATAGCCGTGAAGATCCGGCTGATAAGAAAAAGCACCACCAGTATTCCTGTTATGATGAGGGACACCGATAATATCCTTCCCGCCCCTTCCCTCACATTTCCCAAATCATAGCCCAGGACATAAATCAGGCCGTTCGGTGAGGCCTCCCTCACCCGGATACGGTAATCCACATTTTTATCCAGCTGTATACTCCGGATATCGTTTCCGTTCTGCAGCTGTTCCAGGTTAGCGGAACAATAGGCCTGCAGGCCTTCATCCGAAGCAAAAAGAGGAGTCCCGTCATAATTGAGCACACATAACTCATATCCCGCCAGATTTTTATCCAGCTGCTGCTGCAGCTTTGTCAGATTCAGCCCCACAAGCACCGCCTGATCCATACGCTGGATACTTCCCGGCAGCTTCATCACCAGGAAAAATCCTGATAAGTCCAGAGTATTGCTCTGATAAACCCCATTGCTGTAAGGAGACGGCTTCTCGATGTTATTGCTCCAGAACAGGCTTGAATAATTATCCCGGATCTCATCCAGGAATTCCTCCATCTGGGTTTTATTTCTTACCGAATCCAGGCGGTACATACCGTTATTGGTAAGTATCCACCCTTTTTCCAGATTAATAAAAGCATATTTCCCCACATAATCATCAATATACGTGGGCCCCTTCAAAAGCTTCTGCGCATCGAACAGATTGCTGTATTCCCTGTAGGGGATGCTGTCCGTCTGAATCAGCCACCCTATTTCATCTGATGAGGAATTTTCCAGATAGTACTGACGGATAGAGGAAAGGACTACCTCCACATCATTATAAATCTGGGTTTCTATTGCTTCCATGGACAGATCCGTCTGCTTCGTCACCTCATCCATATATATCTTATAGGATATCGCCCCCGCTATCAGCAATGGTACCGCCGCCATCAGCAATAAAAGGACGAATATCCGGTTCTGATATTTGCTGCTGCGGCGTTCTCTGAAAGAGATTTTCATATACATCCTTTCCTTTCTTTTATATATGCTGAGGACAGATCACCTTCCTTCCGCGCCGACCGTCTTCTCCATGCCGCGTGCCAGGCCTGCCTCATCGGCCTATCCGAACGGGTCTCTGCGCTGTAAGG
>OWIE01000444.1_pt1 | contig 13797 bp, 9 predicted proteins | sample 1733001 | NCBI WGS metagenome assembly OWIE01 (sample SAMN05065778, study PRJEB22554) | human gut metagenome | biome: ENVO:2100002; feature: ENVO:00000062; material: ENVO:00002003 | host: Homo sapiens | place: USA | reverse complement strand
GATCATCAGCCGTGCTGTGCTGCTCCTATCCTCAGAATAAAACCCCTGTCTGCTAAGCAGACAGGGGTTTTGCTGTTAGTTTACTTTTGCTTTCAGTTCTTCTATTTCCCGGCTTTGTTCTTCCAGCTTAGCCAGCAGCAGTTTGATTTTTTCATCCTGCGCTGCCAAAGAGCTGTCTACCTCTTTACGGGTATAAACTATATCTCGTGCTTCTGCCTTACGGTCTCTAGAGCGATCCAGCGCAAAGTTGACGCCGAAGTTGCCCATTTTGCTGCCGCCTTCAGAAACACCCAGTCCCAGTGAGAACATTACTTTTTCATTAGGGGCGTAGAAGCCGCCGACTGCTAATGCGCTTTTACCGCCGTAACCGCCGTAAGCCATGGCCAGCTCGCCCTTGTTACCGTCCTGGAAGCGCGGATGCAGCCCTGCCATCGCTGCTGACAGCGCGCCGACCGTATCGATCTCGTCACCCAGCTTATTGATATCTCTGTGGATATTGCCTATATCCTGCTGTACTGCATACAGCTGACTGCCGTTGATGGCGTCCATCGAGGTGGCGCTGACTTCGCCCGCCGCTACATTGCCGATCGTGGTGCCATTGCTGCCTTCCAGCGTGATTTTGTTTTTATTGATAGTGCCGCCGCTGTCCACATCGTATTTGATAGCGCTGTCAGAAACAGTTTTCAGCTGGTCTTCGGTCGCCGCCTGGCCGCTGGTGATATTCTCTGCGTCCCAGGCAGTATTGGTCAGACCGCCGATCGTGCCTGCACCGCCGTCGATAGTGATCTTATCGGCAGTTATCATGCCGTTAGTACCGTTCATATTGATATTACCGGTACTGATCGTACCGTTATTGCCGTCGATAGTGACTTTATTGGCGCCGCTGCCGATCTCGACTACTTCATTCAGCTTCAGCTCGTGATCGATGCCGCCGCTGTCATTAGTGGTTTTTGTGACGATAAAGTTACTGTCGCCTGTCGATACCGAGCTTTGCTGCGCGGCCAGTTCGACTGCTTCCGCCGCCGTATCGTAGATCGCTTTCAGCTGGTCTTCCGTTGCCGCCTGCCCGCTGGTGATATTATCCGGGTCCCATGTAGTATTGGTCAGGCCGTTGATCGTGCCTGCATCATCTTTATTGATCGTCACACCGCCGGCAGTTATCGAACCGTCGCTGCCGTCGATGACAACATTGCCGTTACCGACTTCGATCTTACCGTCGCCGGTGCCGTCTACTTTGACGCCAGTACCGATCTGCAGTTCGTCAGCCAGCTTCACTTCATAATCGGTGCCGCCGCTGCTATTGGTAGTTGACGTAACAACGACATTGCTATCGCCTGCCGAAACAGTAGCCTGCTCGGCCGCTTTCTGCGCTACTTCATACAGCTGGCTGCCGTTGACGGCATCGGTAGAAGTGGCGCTGACCTGCCCTGCCGCTACGTTTTGGATCTGACGGGTCGCCCCGGAGCTGCCTACGCTGACAACGCCCACAACATCGCTGACGCCGGCCCATTTAGTATAACTGCTGTTGCCCGTAACGCTGTTGATCGCCGTCGCTGTAGAATTATTTCCCAAAGCTACACTGTCTTTTAAGCTGATACTGATATTATTTCCCAGCGCCGCCGAATTTTCTGCACCGGAGCTGATCGTATTGTTATTGCCGATAGCAGTGCTGTTTTCAGCGGCAACTTCATTAGCAGTGCCGACTGCGGTACTGCTGCTGCCGGAAACAGTATTTCCCGTTCCGAAAACATTGCTCTTGGAACCGCTGGCAATATTATTATAGCCAAAAGCATTGGCATTATCGCCGCTGGCAGTATTGCTGAAACCAAAAGCGCTGGACGCCAGGCCGCCTGCAGTATTACCGTAACCAAAAGCACTGGCATTTTCATTCGTAGCCGTATTATTATAGCCGATCGTACTGGAACCTACGCCGCCAGCTGTATTATTGTAGCCAACTGCACTGGCAGCCAGAGCATTAGCATTATTGCCATAACCGACAGCGCTGGCATTCTCACTGGCCGCTTTATTCCTGAAACCAACTGCGCTGGACGCCAGGCCGCTCGCCTCATTGCTATAGCCAAAAGCACTGGCATAGTCCACTTTAGCAACATTGCTGAAACCAAAAGCACTGGACGCTACACCGCCGGCATTATTGCCATAACCGACAGCGCTGGCATTTTCATTGGCCGCTTTATTCCTGAAACCGAGCGCGCTGGACGCCAGGCCGCTCGCCTCATTGACATAACCAAAAGCGCTGGCATTTTCGGCGCTGGCAGTATTGCTCCAGCCAAAAGCACTGGATGCCAGGCCCCCGGCAGTATTGAAATAACCAAAAGCACTGCTGGAATTAGCGGAAGCTGTATTATTGACACCGGCAACAGTGGAATCAGAAGCACTGCCACTGGAAAAAACGGGCGCCGCCTGCACATTACTCGCATACAGGCCTGAAAAAATAAAGACACCGCTGCTTAAAAAAATCATAATTTTTTTCTCTAACTGAACTTTTCGGGATTTAGACAATTCCCCACCTCTTTTCCTTAAATAGTTACTTGCTTTGTATAGTATGCTGAAACAATAAATCTGCCCCTCATCTATTTTTTATAAAGCTGTTCTGTTTTTTAGGATGACCTCTGCTTTCTCCATCGTCTTTTCATTCGTAATAATTTAAGTAATTTTAGTTTAATTAATTTATAAACCTTAATACTTAATACTATTTATATGGATTATTTTTGCCATATTAACATATTTTCTTTGCACCTTGCAAGATATTTTTATTACAATTAAGCACTTTTTTATAATTCTTATAATTTTTATAACTGTTACATTTAAAATTTCAAAAAATGATCCCTTATCTGCCGCTGTGGCAAAGGGATCATTTTTTGAAATCAGATGAGCAGCAGCAAGCTTTCTGCTGAAAATATCGCTGCTGCTTTCTATTTAAATGCTGTAAAACGGGCAAAACTGTACTGTTACTGCTGTTATTCGCCTATGGGCTGAAAGGAAAACGCCCCTAGATCGTTCTGCTTATCGAAAACGAATATAAACAGCAGAGCTTTCTCCTTACTGTATTTAGCCAGATAAGCCAGGCGGTCGCCGTCAGCATACCGCTGATAGGCCAGGAACCTGTTTTCACGCTGCTCGCCGTAGCTGCGGCGCAGATTATTTTTCACACTGCCGAAAGTTTTTTCATCCAGCTCTGTTTGCAGCTTCGCTGACATCAGCTGGCGTATGCCGGCATATTCCATCCCGTTCTGACCGTTTAAGGCGGCAAATACCTTAACTACTGCCTGCTGCTGTTTGTTCAGGTCAGCACCGTCGCTGGCCAGGCAAACGCTGGTCATCGCCAGACTTATGACCAGACATAAGATAAAGCTCCAGATCTTTTTCATACTTACTGCTCCTCTGCTCAGAAAGTTTGCCCCAGCCTTGCAGGCCGGGGCAAGTATAGTATTTTCTGTATTTACTTTTCTACCTGTGCTCGCAGGTATTCGATTTCACGGCTTTGTTTTTCCATTTCTCTGCTTTGTTCTTCGACCTTGGCCAGCAGCAGCTGGATCTTTTCATCCTGCGCCGCTAAAGAATTATCTACTTCTTTACGGGTATAGATGATATCTCTCGGTTCTGCCTTGCGGTCTCGAGAGCGGTCCAGTGCAAAATTGACGCCGAAGTTGCCCATTTTACTGCCGCCTTCGGAAATGCCCAGCCCCAGTGAGAACATTACTTTTTCGTTGGGGGCGTAGAAGCCGCCGACTGCTAATGCGCTTTTGCCGCCGTAGCCGCCGTAGGCCATGGCCAGCTCGCCCTTGTTACCGTCCTGGAAGCGCGGATGCAGGCCTGCCATCGCTGCTGACAGCGCGCCGACCGTATCGATCTCGTCACCCAGCTTGGTGATATCCTGATTGATATTATTGATGTCCTGCTTGACCTGATAAAGCTGGCTGCCATTGACGGCGTCCATCGAAGTAGCGCTGACTTCGCCTGCCGCTACATTGCCGATCGTAGTGCCGCTGCTGCCTTCCAGCGTGATTTTACCGGTGTTGATATTACCGCTGCTGTCCACGTCATATTTGACTGCGGTATCATAAACGGTTTTCAGCTGATCTTCCGACGCAGCCTGCCCGGAAACGTAATTATCTGCGTCCCAGGTAGTATTGGTCAGACCGCCGATCGTGCCGGAACCACCGTCGATAGTGATCTTATCGGCAGTTATCATGCCGTTGGTGCCGTTCATATTGATATTACCGGTGCTGACAGTGCCATTTGTACCGTCGATAGTGACTTTATTGGCACCGCTGCCGATCTCAACGACATCATTCAATTTCAGTTCGTGATGGTCGCCGCCGTCAGCATTAGTGCTTTTTTCGATCAGGATATTGTTGTCGACAGCTTCCATAGTTGTATGCTTAGCTGCCAGCTCGGCCGCTTCCGCAGCTTTATCATGGATCGCTTTCAGCTGGTCTTCGGTCGCTGCCTGCCCGGATACATAATTGTCCGGGTCCCAGGTAGTATTGGTCAGGCCGTTGATCGTGCCTTCATCATCTTTATTGATCGTCACGCCGCCGGCAGTTATCGAGCCGTCGCTACCGTCGATGACCACATTGCCGTTACCGACATCTATCTTGCCATCGCCGGTGCCGTCGACATTGACGCCAGTACCGATCTGCAGTTCGTCAGCCAGCTTCACTTCGTAATCGGTGCCGCCGCTGCTGTTCGTGGTAGGTGTAACGACGACGTTGCTGTCGCCTGCCGAAACAGTAGCCTGCTGCGCTGCTTTCTGCGCTACTTCATACAGCTGGCTGCCGTTGACGGCATCGGTAGAAGTTGCGCTGACCTGCCCTGCCGCTACATTTTGGATCTGACGGGTCGACCCGGAGCTGCCTACGCTGACAACGCCCACGACGTCGCTGACGCCAGCCCATTTAGTATAGCTGCTGTTGCCCGTAACGCTGTTGATCGCCGTCGCTGCAGAATTACTGCCCAAAGCGACGCTGTTAGCCAGCGAGATACTGGTATCGTTACCAAGCGCGAAGGAATCATCAGCTCCGGTGCTGATCGTATTGCCGTTGCCGACAGCTGAACTGGAATTAGCAGCAATATTATTGCCATAGCCAAAAGCATGGGACGAATTGCCGCCTACATTATTAAAAAGGCCTACCGCTGTTGAATAATCGCCGCTGACAGCGTTATCATAACCCAGGGCATTGGAAACGTAGCCGCTGATATTATTGCTGTGGCCAAAAGCGCTGGCGAATTCAGCAGTCACCTCGTTATTGTTGCCGAAGGCACTGGAGGCGTAGCCGCTGACTCTGTTGCCGGCGCCGACAGCGTTAGTGTATTCTTCTGATGCTGTATTTTCATTGCCGATAGCGTTGGATTTGACGCCGCTGGCAGTATTCTGATAGCCTACGGCGCTGGCATAACTGCCGGAAGCCGTATTCATACTGCCGATAGCGTTGCCGACATAGCCCGAGGCCGCATTGCCATAACCAAAAGCACTGGCATAATTAGCAGACGCGTTATTGCTGGCGCCCACAGCACTGCCGAGATAGCCGGCCGTTGTGTTCTGATAACCCAGAGCACTGGCAAAGGAACCCGAAGCGTTATTATTGACGCCGAAAGCGCTGGAGGAAGAACCCGACGCCTTGTTCAAAGCACCGAAAGCATTGGCATATTCGTTGCTCACTTCGTTGGAACGACCCACGGCGCTGGCCGAAACCGCGCTGGCCGTAGCCTTGTTCTGATAGCCGATCGCCGAAGCGGCAAAAGCCTGCGCCTGGTTGTTATAACCGATAGCGTTAGTATAATTGCCGCTGGCGGTATTATTATAGCCAAAAGCATTACTGACCTCACCGCTGACGGTATTATTCGAACCTACGGCCGCACTGCGAATATTGCTGACTGTATTATCTGTACCGAAAGCGCTGGCGAAATTGCCGCTGATGTTATTATTGTAGCCAGATGCGATGCCATGCTCGCCGCTGACGATATTGCCATAGCCAAAAGCACTGGCATAACTGGCATTGGCTTCGTTATGTACACCGTAAGCATTAGCATAGGCTCCGGAGGCCACATTCGAGGTGCCGATGGCGTTAGCCAGATAGTTGGATGCCGTATTGTCATAACCAACCGCTGAAGCAAAATTGCCTGTCGCCACGTTTTTCACACCCAGCGCACTGCCCGCATAGGCCTTAGCCTCATTTTCATGCCCAAAAGCGCTGGCATAACGCTCCGTCGCTTTGTTCTGAGCGCCGAAGGCCTGAGAATCCTGACCCGTAGCTTCGTTTAAATAACCGAAAGCCTGGGCATTATGGCCGCTGGCAGTATTGCTGATACCGACAGCGCCTGCCGAGATCCCCGAAGCCGTATTCTTGTTGCCCAGCGCCGTAGCATCGTTAGCTGTAATATTGTTGCCAAGGCCGATCGCGCTGGAATTCTCACCGATAGCATAGTTATCATTGCCGATCGCAGTAGAATACATCGCCATTGCCTGATTATTATTACCGATCGCACTGCCGCCAGTAGCGATCACCTGATTATTGCGACCCATTGCTACGGCCTCTGCCGCCGAAATGGTATTGGTAAAACCAAACGCCACTGATTCATTGCCGCTGACATTATTCAAATAACCAAAGGCGCTCGTACCGATACCATCCGCCAGATTGCCGGTACCGAAAGCATTGGAATTATCCGAATTCGCCTTATTGGCAGTACCAAAAGCGTTACTGTCCAAGCCATTGGCCACATTATCCTTACCAATAGCATTAGACCCGACGCCATTAGTGATATTGCCGCTGCCGATCGCGTTTGATTCATTGGCATAAGTGTTGTTTTTACTGCCGATGGCATTGGAATCCTCGGCCAGAGCCTGGTTATTCGCGCCGATCGCGTTGCTGTTATCAGAAATAGCATGATTGTTATAACCTACAGCATTAGTATTCTCACCGCTGGCGTTGTTATTTACGCCTGCAACAGTCGAATTGGTCCCTGTCCCATCCGCAAAAACAGCCGCGGCATAAACGTCGCCTGCACAAAATCCTGAGATCGCAAACAAACCGCTGCTCAGAAAAACCATGATTTTTTTCTCTAACTGGTACCTTTTGGATTTAGACAACTGTCTCACTCCTTCATCATCAATTTTTACTACAAATTTCTACCCATTATCGCGCAGGGGCAGCAGGCGTGTCACAGCCTGACTTCTACTGAAAATGGTTGCCCTGGCTTTTGCCTTTCCCGCTCCTTTCTGTAAATTTTTCACGCCGATTGCAAGACCCCGATTATACATAAAGGGTTGTTTGGAAATAATATTTTAAACAAAGGAAGCATCTGTGCTCCCTGTCTAAAAACTTTCATCAAAGCTGCAGCTTTAAACCGCAGCGCTCATTTGGGTTTGCCGCTCTGCTTTTTTAGCAAAGCGGCACCTGTGGGGAAATATTTTCAAGCAAGGCGGAGGGTCGCAACGCCTTGGTGAAAACCTTACTTGTCATGTCTACTTTCGCAATATTTTAATTAATTCTTGTTTTGATAATTTCTTATTCCTGATACTTAATACTATCTATATAGTTTATTTTTTGATATAATACCATATTTGTCCCCCCCCGCAAGACATTTTTGTTATAAGTGAATACGCCTGTCTGAAAGTCTTGCAACTGGTACCCGAACTGCAAAAAACCGCCTGCCTCGGCAGACGGTTTTGTTATTTGAATTATTTACTTGCCAGCCTTGTACAACAACCTCTTTTCTTTGCTTCTAAAAATAAATAAAAAAACACCGTATGCAATCACACATACGGTGTCCCAGAACTTTTATTCTCTTTTTCAATGCTTCTGCAGCTGTTTATTTATTTCACGCACCAGCGTCGCTAAATTTAAAGGCTTGGCTAAATGGCTGTTCATACCTGCCTTTTTCGCTTCGATGATATCTTCGGCAAAAGCATCGGCCGTCATCGCCACGATCGGCACGGTTCTGGCATCGGACTTAGCAGAAGCGCGGATCTTCTGCGTGGCTTCATAGCCGTTCATCACAGGCATCTGCACATCCATCAGCAGCAGATCATAATATCCTGCCGGCTCCGCCGCAAATTTTGCCGCGCCTTCTGCGCCGTCACAGGCACTTTCTACCACAGCACCGACAGATTCCAGCATTTCCATCGCTATCTCACGGTTCAAGGCGTTATCTTCCACTAATAAAAAGCGTTTACCGCTGAAATCAGTTTTACTCTTTTGTTCATCGGCAGCTGCTTGACCTAAAACATATCTCTGTAACGCCCGGCACAAAGTCGACATAAAAACAGGCTTCGTCATAAAACCGTTGACACCCGCCTGACGCGCCTTCGTTTCAACATCGGCCGAATCATATGCTGAAATCAAAATGATCGGCAGCGGTTCGCTGATAGCGCGGCGAATGATCGCCGCCGTTTCCACTCCGTCCTGATCCGGCATCCTGCAGTCCAATATCACCGCGTCGTAAGGCTCACCCGCCTGATGCGCCGCCAGGACCTTCTGCACCGCCCGCTGTCCACACGTTTCCCAGTCCGAACGAATGCCAATCTGCCGTAAAAGCTCCGTCGTATGCTCACAGACGATCACATCATCGTCGACTACGATGATCTTCAAATCGGGAAACTTAAAATTGCCCAATTCCAGTTCACTGATCGGCAGCGACAGCCTGATCGTAAATTCAGTACCATTACCAACCTCGCTGCTGACCTCGATCGTCCCGCCCATCAAATCGACGATTTTCTTCGAGATCGCCATCCCAAGACCACTGCCTTCAGTTTTATCGATCCGGCTGTCTTTTTCGCGGGTGAAGGGTTTAAAAATATCCCTCAAAAACTCCGGCTTGATTCCGATTCCGGTATCCCTGACTGTAAATTTGAACCAGGCTTTGGCCGCATTTTCTGACGCCGTTTCTTCGATATCGAAACTGACGGTACCGCCCGGCGGCGTAAACTTGGAAGCGTTGGAAAGCACATTGATCAGTACCTGCCGCAGACGCAGCGAATCGCAGCACAGCTGCTCGTGCCTGATATGCCGCAGGCGCACGTCAAAATGCTGCTGCCTGGCCTTGACACTGCTCTGCATGATCGAAACGATAGTGTCCATCACCTCCGGCAGCTCGATCACTTCTTCCGCCAGAGTCATTTTTCCGCTTTCTATCTTCGACATATCCAGCACATCATTGATCAGGCCCAGAAGATGCTGACTCGAAAGCGAGATCTTCCGCAGACAGTCCTGTACCTTTTCCGGAGTGTCGATATGCGCGGAGGCAATATCCGTCATCCCCATAATAGCGTTCATCGGCGTCCTGATATCATGCGACATCCGGGAAAGAAAATCAGACTTTTCACGGTTAGCGACTTCTGCCGCCTGCAGTGCCGCCTGCAGCTCCTGTGAACGTTTTTCCAGCTGCTGCTGCAGTTCCTTTTGTTCAACGGCTTCAGTAACATCAATAAAGGTAGCATAAATGACCGGGATATCGTTAACCTTTTGGTCGCTGAACATACCGCTGACTTTGATCCAGGAGCAGCTTCCATCTTTAAGCGGCATCCTGCAGATACATTCATAACCACTTTTCCCTTTCAGCAATGCCTGTTCAACTGCCATCGCCATTTTTTCATACTCTTCCGGGTACTGCGCAAAATATTTGCGGCAGCTGTTATGATAGATCGCTTCATACTCTTGCTTTGTGTATAAAGTCTGCGAGTAAAAATAATCATTAGCCCAGACTACGGTAAAATTTTCGTCCATCAAGTGCTTGCTGACACTGACGTTCATCGCACTCATCAGCATATTGTAGTCATAGACCGTCTGCTCACTGCTTTGTTCGTTCAATTTAAGGCCGTAACTGTCAGCGTTCATGCTTTCACTTCTCTCATGATTTTAAATTTCTGCAAATTCTCTCATCAATTTAAGTTTTACAATTATTTTATTTAATATTTTCTAAACTATTCGTTATCTAATTAATATTGTAGTTATGCTTTTTGTAAAAAGCAATATTTTTTTGTAATATCATATAATTTTACCCCTCTACAGGACAATCATACTGATTTACTTGCTCATGCTTTATAGGTTCCACATATGGGTGAATATATGTAAGCACTGCAAAAATATAATTCAACAAATCCTGCAAACTGCTTCCTGTCATCTATGCACGACAGCATAATAAAAGAACACCGTACAAAATGTACGGTGTTTTAGTGTTTTATAATTTATTTTTGGGATTCGGCCGCTGTTTAAAGCAGTGATAACTGCAGTAATACTGCCGCCGACGTCCGGCCAGTGCCGTATAGACATGATAGGTTTTATTGCAGGAAAATTCCTTGCCGCAGATCGGACATACCTCCAGCAGACTTTTTAAAGGACCGCTGGAACTGCTCCCGCCACCCGTTATTTCTTTGCCGATAACATCATCTTCATTTTTCATAACAGCTGCTCCCATCCTGCTTATTTTTTAATTGCATCCCGTTTATTTTTTGTATTAGCAGTTATATTTTTTGTTATATAATTAATAAATTTATATAATTTTTCAGCACGGTTTATTATAATACATCAAATCAATTCCTGCAAGATTTTTGCCGTATAATTTATATTTTATTTTCCAAGCCTGACTTATAACGTCTTCCGGCCTTTTTTACATACAGCCTGCTGCAGATAAAAGAAGTAAACGGGATCGTAAACAGGATGCCAAAGCTGCCGATAACGGCCTGCAGGATCTCTACGACCACCATTTCCTTGTTCAGCAGATACAGCAGCGAATGGTTATAAGCAAAGAACAGCAAAACTATCGTCAGTGAACCGCCGATATATGCCAGGATCAGCGTATTGGACATCATGCCCAGGATATCGCGGCCGATATTATTGCCGGCCTGCAGCAGCATTTTCCTCGTAGGTTCAGCAGTAGTAGCCGCCAGCTCGTTCAGCGCCGAAGCAATATCCATCGCCACATCCATGATCGCTCCCAAAGCGCCGATAATGATCGCGCTGAATATGATCGCTTTCAGATCGACCGGGTCAGCAGGATTCAAAAACAGCAGGTACATGGAATCCTCGTCTACCAGCCCCGTAAGCTGCAAAAAACTGTCTGCAGACGCACTGATAAGCGCCGCAATGACAAGTCCGCCGATGCAGCCCAAAATAGTCGCGACCGTTTTTCTGCTGATGCCATTCACCAGCAGCAGATTAGTCACGACAATAAAAGCACAGGTCAGGATCGTCCAGCAGTAAACGTTCTTGCCTGACAGTATCGCCGGTACAAAAACTGCAAAGATCGACAGGCAGCAAAAAATCAGAGAGATCAAAGTATTTACGCCCTGCATCCGTCCAAAAGCGATAATACTTAAAGCAAAAACAGCAAACAGCCACATCAGTACATTACTGCGCAGATGCTCGGCATAACTCCATTCCCCCTGACTGCTCCGTCCCGGCAGCAGCAGCACCTTATCGCCAACGGCTACGTCGCGCCCAACCGCAAAACTGCCGGCTTTATTCTGCGCAGCCGTCACTTTGACGCCTTCCTGCCTTCCTGACAATAATTCGGCTTCAAATCTTATCTGCTCAAATTTAGCCCCGGCTGCTGCCGGTAAAAGCTTCACTACCCTTGCCTCAACAACGTCAGTAGGCGATTTCTCTTTAAAAAAGCTTAAACCCTGCACAGCAAAATAATGCCCCGCCGCAAGATACAGCACAGCCAGAACGATAGTAACGAGATAAACAAATTTATTTTTCAAGGTACGACCTCCAAAATTTATTTAAAATAAATTTTGGCAATTCTCAATTATCAAGACGCACTTTCAGCCCGATCAGCGTCAGCCTTGCCAGACTGGCAGGCAAAGCCCTGCTTCCAACACTTTCAGCCGGAACTGACAGACTCAGCAGCAATGGCAGCAGCGCCGGCAGAACATAATTAAGACAGCTGCCGATAACGCTGACCGTCAGACACACCGGACAAGATGTTCCGCTGCAATCATGTCCGTGACTGGCCTCTACATATAGAGGGGCCCAGACTGCGCCGACAGCAATAACCAGTATCAGCAGTAAAGCTGTTATCGATTTATAATTACTTTGTTTTAAAGTCATGGCGTTCACTCTCAAAACAAGATTTTTCTGTTACTCTATTTATTAATATACCACAAAAATTTCCGCTGACTTGTGAACTTTTCACTACTGCTCACAGTACAGCCCAGCTACTTCTGACAGTAATAAAAAACAGGCCAGCCTTCTAAAAGCTGACCTGTTTTTTATTCATGCCTGCTATCAGGCATTTTCATAATATCTGATCACTTTTATGCGCCGCATTCTTTTATCATTAGCTTTGACCGGCGCTTCATCACACTCCGGATCTACCAGATCCTCCAGCCTGCACCCGAAAATACTGCGCAGCTTCAATAGCAGTTTTAAACTGCCGGGGACTCTGCCATTTTCAATATTGCTCAGGTGGGTCTGCGTTATATCCAGCATTTCCGCCAAAGCTGTTTGCTGAATGCCCTGTTTTACTCTTCTGACTTTGATTTCATTGCCTATTTTTTTCAAATCGATACTTTGCATATTCGTCCCACCACTTTCTTTAAAATCTTTTTGCTTAGCTTTAATCAAGGTAACGAATGACCCTGACTCTCTTTTTCCTGGGTTTGTTTTCATCTTCCAGACAAAGCAGTTCGTCGATCGTACAGCCTAAAATATTTTTCAGCTGCAGCAGCAGTTCCAGGCTAAGCATAGCGCGGCCAACTTCGACGTTGCTCATATGTGTCTGCGAGATCCCTAATTTTTCTGCCATCGCTGTCTGAGAGATCAGTTTCTGCATCCTTCTTACTTTGATATTCATCCCTATTTTTTTTCTGTCTAAAGTTTCCATTTTCCACTCCTTACTGTGTACGTATGCATATAGCTTCCTTTAAAAAAATATATCCTGCATTTCTACACGTTTTTCTATTTCAAATTTCATCATAATTGCAAACTGTACACCAACATTTTTAATGTTTAATTATTTTGCCAATTAAATTAAGTATAGTTTATTGTTTTTATTATAGCATTTATTAAAAACCAGCACAATATCTTATATAAAAATGTTGCTCCAAGCCGTTTTTAATCACACATTAAACTTTTTCATATTTTTAGCAGAAGTAGTTTTGTATTAATTAATAAAATTATATTTTTTATTCGTTTACATTTGTTATTTCATTCTTTAATAAAAATAAAGTATTTTTAAATTATATCTAATCGTTTTTTCAAATAACTAAATTTACTATATGTTTTACTATAAATGTTTATGTTATAATTTACTTGTAATATTTTCGAAGGGATATTGGCGATGTTAAGCAAAAATACGCTATTTGAATTTCTTTATCAAAATTTACACGACCAGATCACCTGCGGCCATCTGAAACCTGGCGATACTCTGCCTTCCATGCCGCAGCTTGCAGCCATTTATAATGTCGGTATCCGCACCGTCAAAGATGTTTTGGCCAGATTAAAAACAGAAGGCCTGATCCAAACGACAGAACGCAAACCGGCACGTGTCATTTACCGGGCTGAAAAAAACAGTGCTTCTCAAAGCTATGCTGTTGGTCTGCTGCGGCGTCAGGAGTCGCTGACAGAAGTTTATCAAACCATGCGGCTCATTTTACCGTCCATTTTTCATTTTTCTGCCGCACACTGCGATATCAAAAAGCTGCCCTCCTATCAGAAGCTGCTCAAAAAAAATAACTGTCAGGATACTGCAGCGCTCGATGCCGCTTTTTCAGCTCTGCTGAACGAACTGCTGCGCAGCTCCAACAATCTGCTCTATAACGATCTGTATAAC
>OWIE01000424.1_pt1 | contig 14313 bp, 17 predicted proteins | sample 1733001 | NCBI WGS metagenome assembly OWIE01 (sample SAMN05065778, study PRJEB22554) | human gut metagenome | biome: ENVO:2100002; feature: ENVO:00000062; material: ENVO:00002003 | host: Homo sapiens | place: USA | reverse complement strand
AGATCTACACTTATGCGATCGTCGGCAGCGTCAGATGTGTATAAGAGACAGTCGGGGAACCGATCATCATAAGCAATTGGGGACAGGCCGCAGCGTCGGGATCCGGCGGCGACACCTCGAACCTGATGCAGAAAGATTTCAGCAACGCCACCGGAGCGCTCGGCGTGGCCAACGGCGGAACTGGCGCAACCACTGCGGAACAGGCCCGCACCAACCTCGGCGCAGCCGCCGCCGGAGCGTAGGAGGTACTACATGAATCCGACTTTTGAACAGGCCAAGCGCTACGGCTTTATCTTCCCGGGCGCCCGCATGTGGGCAACCCCGGAGAACCGCGCCCGCATTGCGCAGGACGCCGCGCTCATCACTACTCCGAACACGACCGTCCCCGCCGAGCTTCTGGCGTATATCGACCCGATGGTCATCGAAATCCTGACCGCGCCCCGGCGCGCCCGCGAAATCTTCGGCGAAGAGAAGAAGGGCGACTGGACGACCCCGTACATGAAGTGGCGCGTCGACGAAATGACCGGAAAGACCGAGCCGTATTCCGACTATGCCAACGGCACGACTTCGGGCGTGAACTCCGAATGGCAGACCCGCGTGCAGTACGTCTTCCAGACGTCCATCACCTACGGCGACTTTGAAGTGGACATGTCGAGCACGGCAAAAGTCAACCTCGCTGCCTCCAAGCAGCGCGCGGCGGCCAACGTCATCGACATCGACCAGAACCGTTTCTACCTGCTCGGCGTCGCCGGGAAGGAAATTTACGGTATCCTCAATGATCCGAACCTCCCTGCTGCGATCACCGCAGGGGCCACGGGCACGGGCGGCTCCACGAAATGGGCCGACAAGACCACGGTGCAGATCTACAATGACGTCCTCGCCCTGTTCGCGCAGCTTTCCAAGCAGTCCAGCGGCCTCATTGACAAGGACACGCCCCTCAAGCTCTGCCTCTCCCCCGAACTGGCCGTTCGCCTCGGAGCGGCTACCGATTTCAACGTGTCCGTGCTGGATATGTTGAAGCGGTACTTCACCCGCATTGACATTGTGACCGTCCCCGAGCTGCACAGCATGACCGCCGGGGAAACCATGTTCCTCATCGCCCCCGAAGTGAACGGGCAGCGATCCGGCACGCTGGCCTTCGGAGAAAAGATGCGTGCCGGACGCGTCGTGCCCGACCTGTCCAGCTTCCGTCAGAAGTTCGTCGGCACCACCTACGGCGGTATCGTGCTCATGCCCTTTGCCTTTGCGCAAATGACTGGAGCCTAGTCCCATCCTTCCCTCCATGCGAAAGCCCCAACCGCCTGTTTAACGGTTGGGGCTTTCTTTACGTAGTCAGGCGTCATTTTCCAAGCTGCTGTATATTTGCGTCCAGCCACATCTCGACTGCTTCCCGTACTACCTGTGAGCGTAGGATACCCCTATCCGTACATACATCGTTCAGCCGTTCCCAGACATGATCCGGCATAGATACAGTCTTTACTGTTGCACGATTTTCAACCTTTTTTTTACGTCCAGATCCTTTACGGCGTCCACCCTGCTTTTTTTCTTGTGCATCATTCATTTGTTGAATCTCCCCTCATCAAAAAGCTATCTTCTTCCCACTGGCTGCGCCAGAAATAGCCTTTCACCCTCTTTTCAGTAGAGACGTATTCTGTAATGCCGATCAGCGGCTCCGCAAAAGCATGGAGGCACCCGTTCCGTGCCCCTCCGCGAACTTGAAAGTCTGTGATTGCTGAAAAACCGATATTCGTTGCGGACAGCCATTTTCCGCTGTACGTTCCTATCGCGGTTACAAGCTGTTCAATGGGGTTTCCAGGGCTCATAACGTCGCGCCGATCCAAAACAACTTTCCCGGCGGGAATGCACTCTAGAAGCGTAGAGCGGTCATCATGCAAAGCCGGGGCGTCGTATGAAGTGATCAGCCCACCGGAGAACTTTCCGAAGTTCAAGAAAAGATCCACGGCGTTCGGTACGGAATGCAGGGCTTCCGACAGTTCAAAGATAAGGCTTACCCGTATATGCCCCGTTGCACCGGGCTGCAAAGAGAGATGTGTGGAGCCTTTTGCGTAGTCGCTCCCGTTACGGGATTTTTCAAAAGTAAAAGCCGCTCCTAATCTTTGGCTAGGCTCGAAAATAGCGGTTTCATGCTCCCCAAGGGGTTCGATGCTATGCACAACAAGGCATACTCCGGTGACTTTGGGACCATGCATCTCGCGCTCCAGTGCATGTCCCATCCCCCATGCTGCAAAGAGGGGCGCGCCGTTGAGCATAGTATAATTCGTCAAGATGTTTGCCGTTTGCACAAAGAGATTGGAAAGGATCAGGTAAGTTCCCTTTCCTGACGCCTGACGGCTGGCATTTCCGCGCACGGATTTGGGTGTAGAAAGAAAAATTGGATATTGTATCGCCTTTTTGGACGCAGCGTATCCTAGATTCTGAGGGTTTGCCCCGCCCAAAGCGAGATGTGCCCGTCGAATTTTGATACCTTCCTTCTTTTTTGAAAAGACATCTTGATTATGCCTTGTAACGGCTCCTAACAGCAAAACGGAAAGTCCAATGGAGGGGAGGGGAGACAAAGAGACATACCCAGAGGGTACGTCTTTAGGGATGAGCAGTTGACGAATCCGTCTGTCGACAGACTCTGTTTTTCTAGCAAATCCTGTTTTACGGATTTTCTTCAATGCCGCCTCTGTATCTGCTTTCTCTCCTTCCTCCCCCTCTTCGAGTGTTTTGTATAGAGCGCTTACCTTTCCCACATCCTTGGCCCCGTTTGCCGTATCCAGCGGCATAGAAATCCCTGCCGCAAGACATGTCCTCGTGGACAGGTACGGAAGGGAGAGCGCGGCACCCGACGACAAGCGAATACCGATGCTGGAATTCGAGTTCACCAGCTTTGAACTGAAATCGATAAGATCGTCGATGTCTATCTTAGTCTTCCTCTTCATCGTCTGCCTCCGTTTCCGCTTCCAGCGTTATGAACTCGGGAAGAACCGCAATGCTGCCGCATTCGTCATCCATCTCCACAGCTTTAAATCCAAGCTTACGGGCAAAGGCGATCCGCATGGCCTGAGCCTCCCAACCCGCGTCGTCCTCATCCATTCCGAGAAGGTCTGCCCAGTCTTCCCGTTCTTGAAAGTCCAGTTCTTCCGAAACCACGGCTTGCCAGCATAGATCAAAATGGATTTCGTCTATCCCGCGCTCTTCCATAATTTCACGTATAGCCGTTCCCGCAGCACCGTCATCAAGATACGGAAGGTCTTCCGTAAAAAAGATGTCCTTGACGTCTACTTCGCACTGGTAGACGTAATCCCCGTATCCCTTTGCTGTTCCATACGTGCGGGCAAAGAACACCGCGCCGAAGTTATACCCTAACCCTGTTCCTGAGTTAGAGATAGCCAAATGTTCAATCATGCTTCCGTGGTACAGCTTCATGGTGGCTTCTCCTTTACCCTTTCGTTGAAAATACAATAGCACCATTTTTTGAAAAAATAAACAATTTTTTCAAAAAAAGTTTTATCTTTTTTAACTCGTCAGTAACAGAAGGGAGAGGCAGAAAAACAAAAAGGGGCGGCTCTTAAAGTCACCCCTTTTCTACGATATTCTTTCTTTATTAGAATCCGAGCCAGCCGAAGCCCTTGGCCATAACTGCGACAAGGGCAAACCCTATGGCGATTTGCCATTTCAAAAGATCATACTTGACCTTCAACACTTCAGCACGAATTTTTTCGATCTCCGCTTGCACTTTCAGGTCCAATTCCCGAATTTCTTTTTGCAACCGCAGTTCCGTTTCGCGCAGATCTCCCTTGGTGGCACTGGCGTTCCTTTGGCTCTCGTCAAAGCGTTCCAGTACTTCCACGATGGCTTTTGCGGCTTCCTCGCCGACGGCCTTTTCAAGCTTTTTCCCATCATCGAACAGCAGCATGGGGGAATCCCTCCGTTGGTAAAGTCTTATATGATTCATGCAGGCTTGCCAAGGATTACCCTAGCATCAACCTGTTCGCGGTCTTCGCGGCACGGATTGCCGCTCTCATTTCCGAGATTCCCGCGTCAATCCACGTCTGGGCGTTGTACGAGTTGGATTGCAGGATGCCGAGAAGCGGATCCTTCGAGATGTTCTGCTGGGAACATACCCGGTTCAGCAGTTCGGGATAAGTGCTCTCCTTGACGCGCAAGAGCTCGTTGACGAATCGGTGGAGCCGGGAGCGGGTTTCCCCCGCGAATTCGATCCATTCCTCTTCGAGGCGGTCGAGGGCCGCGATGCGGGCGGCGTAGACGCTGGAGGCGGGAAGCGCAGGGTACGGAATCGCGGATTCCGCCGTGGGTATGGCATTGATGGCGCGGACGCGGACGGAAAGCAGGAACTCGCGGGCCTCGGGCATAAGCCTGGCCGGGAGCTGACTGTATTCCGCGATGCGGAAGTGGCGGTTGTGCTTCGCCCATATCTCGGCGCGGGCCTTGCCCTGCACGGCGGCGGGGTATGTCGAGAGCTTGGCGTCTACGATGAGCTTGAGCTCGGCACGTTCCGCCGCACTGATCAGCTCGTCGTTGAGCGTCACAGGCTGTTCAACGGGCACCCTGTCGCCGTACTGCTCGATGACGTCCAGCACCCACTTGCGGAATGCCTTTGCTACCGGAGTCCGGGCGAACATGGCGAGGAGGTGGCAGCCGCGTAGGGAGAAGATGCGAGAGCGCCCCTCAGATCCAAATTGGATCTCTGCGCTGTTTTCAATAAGTTGCGTCATATCACTGGAAAATTCATCTTCATTGCGACGATAAAGGCGAGTGACATAATTATCGTTGGCATAGCCCAAGGCACGAGCAAGCTCAGAAGACTTGAACCAAGGCTGGCTGTCACGGGTGACGGGGGAGAACGTGAAATCGTTGAAGCAGAGGGGCTGTAACATGAGAGGCTCCTTGAGGAATTTTCAGGTTCCTAAGAAGGCATCTTCCCCAATAGAAGATGCCGGGTGCTGAAAACGGCTCAAGGAACCGCTGGCGGCCTTTAGCTTTCGCTTGGACATATCCGCCACACCCGGCAAACATTGGATGCAATAATAGCCCAAAAGACAGCCAAGAAAAATCTTGACTTTCACAAAAGGGCACAAAAAAGCGCCATGCTATCGGGTGGCGATGTCCGCCTTGAGGTGTTTTCAGGCACCATATGAAAAAAAGACAGCACAAAACGCGAAAAATGTAAAGAGAAAAGCCCCGTTTCAGGACGGGGCTTTAAAAAGAGTCTATCGTAATAAGCTGCAATCGTCGGCTACCACATTACCCAATGCCATACCTTTAACAGTGCACATGAGGGAAACTTTCCCCCCTTTTCTTAAAGACGCGGCAGAATCCGTTTGCCCGCGCTCCAAATCGGCAAAAATGTTTTCCAAGAAACCTGTCCCTTCGAGGGTCAATCTTGCCAGCCCGGTAACGGATTTGGATATATCATTTACTGTTCCAGTAATGATAATCTCCTTTCCCTTGTATTTTTGGTCAGCTGCAATTTCGTTGGACTTGTACTCACGGACAAGTTGGACAGACGTGATTCGAGGCATTTTTGCTATTTTCTCTTGCTCGGCAGCGGCCCGTTCAGCCTGTTTACGCTGTTTATACTCTTCATTGGCAGCTTCAATACGAGCTTTTTCTTCTGGAGTTTGCGTTATCGCCTTAAATGCTCCAATAGCGAGGAAAATAAGGAAAATATAGCCTATCCATTTGATAATTTTTTTTCCGAATATCCCTGATGAATTCCCTTTTTTCCTGTCAGCATCAGTTACGGGACGCCCACATTTAGGGCAAGTCGCTGCGGAAGTCGAAACTTTGGATTTACAATCCGGACATTTGAACATCGCCATGTCTTTTGTACTCCCCCAAATATTAGTTATTTTTTCTTACTGTGTTCTACAAAAACAATAGTTCCTTCCATCATTACAGAACGCATCAGGAATTTTTGAGGGAAAGCCTGCATTGTAATGATGTCACCTTTTTTAACCTTACGGAGATTAGGATCTTTCATATCGACGTAAATGTGCAGCCCCAAAAGGCCTGAACGATCTACAGGAACTTTCATATAGGCCTTTCCTAAAGCATCCTTTGAAACTCCCTGACATTTGAAAGTCACGATGACAGGCTTTCCCTTGAAGTCTTCATCGGCAACAACTTCGTTATCTTCATAGGATTGCCAAAGTTTTTTTGGGGCGCACTCGTAGCCCATGGCCTTTTCTACAAGAAGTCTTGCCTCGGCCTTGCTTTGAGGAATTTCCGAAATGGGAGCAGTTTCGACCTTACTGTCTTTCCTCATTTCTCCAAAAGCTCGGGCCCCATCGCCCGGTTTTTCCCCTTCGTCGTAAATTAGTATCTGCATTTGCTCGATATTGGCCTTTTTAAATTCTTCTGAGAGGAGGGCCTCAAATTTTTCCGTATCAAGCGGAGCCGCAGGGTCAGCCCCCGTTACCACCAACAAAGCATAGCGTTCTGGAATGTTGTAAAGTGTGGACATTTCTTCGGCATAAGCCGAGAGTGAGGCACAAGAAATGAAAAGTGCCGTCAGCATGAAAGTCAATGTTTTCATGTGTGCGTTGAAGGTAGCCATACATCATCCCCCTTGTTATAGATGAGGCTATCATGGCATAGGCCGTTCTAAAAATCCACCGCCGCCGCCCTCCGCCCCGAAAGGGGCTTTTCTTTTGCCTGCACGAACCTTGTTCACGGTGTGCCCATCTCCTCCCATGCTGCATCATCTCCAAAATACTATGGAGGTGCAGCGATGGAAAATTCCCCCTTAGCTCTTTTCGAGCATGAAAAGTTCGGTTCCCTTCGCGTTGTTGAGCGCAAGGTGCAACCATGGTTCGTGGCGAAAGACGTGTGCGATATTCTTGAAATGGGCAACCCTCGTTCAAGCCTTGCACTTCTGGATGAGGATGAAAAGGGCGTCCATAGTATGGACACCCCCGGTGGAAAGCAGGAAATGACAATTATTTCCGAACCGGGCCTGTATTCCCTCATCCTGCGTTCCCGCAAGCCCGAAGCCAAGGCGTTCAAGCGGTGGGTGACGCATGAGGTCATCCCCTCCATCCGTAAGACGGGCGGCTACCTGATAGCCAAGCCGGACGATACCCCCGAAGCCATCCTTGCCCGCGCCGTGCTGGTCGCGCAGGACACCATCAGGCGCATCGAAGCCGAGCGCGACGAGGCAATCCGCACCAAGGCCGAAATTGGTTCACGCCGCGAGGCCACCGCAATGGCCACCGCTTCCGCAGCCGTACGCAAGGCTGCGGCTCTTGAGAACGAACTTGGGCGGGGCAGGGACTACAAGTCCGTGAAGGGCATCCCGTGGTTCCTTGACATCTTCGCAGATACGCCAGCCGCGTACTCCGTCGCGGGACGCAAGCTTTCCGATATGTCCCGCCGTATGGATTACGAAATCCGGGAAATCGAGGACAGCCGTTTCGGGAGCGTGAAGGCGTACCACGTCGACGTGCTCGAAACCTTCCGGCTGGCCCTGAAAAACGACCTGAACATGCTGGGCAAGTACCGCCTTCGCCGTGCTGCATAGCCGAACTTTGTTCACGGTGATTTCGTCCCGGCTCTTTTGCCATGATGACCAAAACAACGGAGGGATACAGAGATATGGCCAGACCCAAAAAGAATACCGCCCCGGAAACAACGCAGGCGACGAAGATGGATACCGTAATGGTCGCCCTGAACCGGACGACCGGGATCACGTTCCCCATGCCCGACGGACGCAAAGTGCTCATCGAAGGCAACGCCGCCAGCCTGCGCGGAAAGGAAAAGGGCGTGCTGCCCGTGGGCGCGTTTGGGCTGACGCGGGTGAACGCCGACGATTGGGCATACATTGAAAAGACCTATGGCCCGCACATGGAAATCTTCAAGTCCGGGCTTATCTTCGCGCAGGCGCGCAAGGCCGACGCCGTGGACGAGGCCGACGAAAGGGCGGAACTGCGCAACGGGCTGGAGCCCGTGGATGTGGAGAACGACCCCAAGGCGCAGACCGAACCGCTCCAGAGCAAGGCGGGGTTCTAACCCGTGGCTGTTGTTGTCTTTGACCCGCAGGAGTTCCGGGAGGCCTATCCGCGCTTCGTCGATCCGAAGACCGGGCAGCCCCTCCTGACCGATGCACAGCTTCGGCAGGCGTTCGACGTCGCCTGTCTGCTCTTGGACAACACAAGCTCATCCCCGGTTCCTTATGATCCGGCCCACGGCATCATGATCCGCAAGACGCTTCTGTATCTCCTCGTCTGCCATCTGGCGACGCTGGCCTTGTGGCCAATGGGACAGGCCGGGCCGGTAGCTTCGGCGACGGAGGGAACTGTCAGCATCAGCTTCTCCATGCCCACGGCGACGGGGAAGGCGTTCTACAACCAGACACCGTGCGGACAGACGTTTTGGCAGGCCATCCAGCCCTATGCAGTAGGCGGGCGCTACTATGCCGCCCGGTATTGGCATCCGTGGGGGTAATGGTGTCCGGAGAACTCGAAAAGCTGCTCAAGCGGTACATTACCCCCGATATCGTCGTGAAGGCCGGGGTGCTCGAAAATGCGACGCGGGGCGAAGGTGGTACTCCCGTCGCGGAGTATGCGGCGTACAACGAATACGGCGCAACAATCGAAATTCCTGAGCGGACGCAAACCTTGTACTTCAAGCGGAAGCGTGACGGCAGCGTCGGGAATCGGTTCGTGAAGAAGGGCAAAAGTGATTTTGCGCAGGATGCGTCGGTCAAAGCCCACACCGTCACCATCCCCTCCCGGCCTTTCCTGCGCTCAACGCTCGATGCCAAGGCAGACGCATGGTGCGATAACCTCGCGGAAGCGTTGGAATCCGGACGGACGCCGAAAGATGCGATGCGGCTTGTGGGACGCCGCATGGCAGACGACATTCAGGCGACGATCAAGAGCAATATGCCCCCGGACAACGCCGAATCCACCAAGCGCCGCAAGAACGCCAAGGGCGCGGGAAAGGGGACGCTCATCGATTCCGGAAGCCTGCTCAAGTCCATCGATTACGAGGTAGTCAAAAGATGAATCTCCATGAACTTGTGCGTCCGCTTATCAGCATCGTGAACCCTTTCCAGTCGGTCGTGATTCTCGTCTCCACAGGCTTCACCATAACCGCGCAGTATGAGCAGGTCCCGGCATGGGCCCCCGCCGTGGAAGTCATGGCTCAGCCGCAGCCTGTCGCCGACAAAACGCTGCAATTCCTCGTGCAGCAGCGCCAGAACACGATCTGGCACGACTTTTATCTTTCAGGGGACTGGTCGGCCCTTGATCGTCCGGCGGAGCAGGGCGGCGATCTTCTCTACTGGGATGGCGCCGAGTGGCAGGTAGACCAGGTTCTGGAGCGCTGGAATCCCACGGCGGGCTGGACGAAAATCCGGTGCGTGAAGCTCAGGGAAATCGCGCCGCCGGAAGTCGGGGCCACGGAACCGCCCAAAGGGGGAGACGATGAGTGACGGAATCCTCGTGCAGGCCCTCGGCGATTTTTGTAAGCGTTACCTCGGCGATTCCGCCGTTGTTGTACGCGGCTACGTCAACCGCGTGAGCAAGCCGAAGACGAAAAGCTACGTGCTCGTCACCCCGATGACCATGACGCGCCTCTCGACGAACCTGCACCAGACCGAGTGCGGCGGAGAGGCCATCGTGCAGCCGCAGCGCCGCCGTGTCCAGCTTGACGTCTACGGCCCGACCGCCGCCGACCGTGCCCAGACGCTCGCAACGCTCCTGCGCGACGGCGTCGGGTGCCGCTTCCTGCAAACGTACGGGATTGCCCCCCTGTACGTCGAAGACCCGCAGGACATGACGCAGGCGGAAGGTGACGAGCAGTACAACCCCCGCTTCATGCTCAACGTGCTGGTTCAGGCAAACCGCGTTGAACACGTTGAGATGGATACTTTTACCGACGCGGAACTTTCCGTACATCCGCTGGCATAGCAAAAGGAGGGCGCAATGAGCGTCAATGCCGACAAACTGGTTCAAATCATCCCCCGCATTATCGAGGGCGGCACGCCGGGCCTGACCTTCGCCGGGCTCCTGCTTTCGCAGTCCGAGCTTTTGCCCGCAGGCAGAGTCGTGCAGTTCGCCAGCGCGCAGGCCGTGGCCAATTATTTCGGCTCGCTTTCGGAAGAGGCAAGCATGGCTTCCATGTACTTCTCCGGCTACGTGAACACGACGAGCCTCCCGGACAAGATTTTCTTTGCCCGGTACAACGGCGAGGCCGTGGGCGCATGGCTGCGCGGCGCGAAGTATACGGGCAATCTCGCCGTGTTGCAGGCCGTCACCAACGGTGCGATGGTCATTTCCATCGACAACACGTCGCACACGCTTTCCTCCGTGGACTTGTCCGCTGCAACCAGCTTCTCGCAGGTTGCGGAGGCGATCCAGACAGCGCTCACGACGGCGGGCGCTACCGGAGCGAAGGTGACGTACTCCAGCCAGACCGGGGCGTTCCAGATCGACAGCCCGACGACCGGGGCAAGTTCCGCCGTGGCCTTTCCGACGCCGCCGGAAGCCGGGACCGACCTCGGCGCGCTTTTGCTGCTCACCGAACAGTCCGGGGCCGTCCAATCCGTCGGCATGGCTGGCCAGACGCTCCCCGACTGCATGACCAACGTGCTCATGTATGCCCGCGATTGGGTGACGTTCTCCACGGTATGGGAGCCCGAGCTTGACGACAAGATTGCGCTCGCCCAGTGGTGTGCCGGATATGACACCCGTTTCGCCTATGTGCTGTGGGATACCGACAACGCTGCGCAGGTCGCGGGTTCCACGGCTTCGGCGGGGTATCAAATCGCCAAGGTGCTCGAACTCGACGGTACGGTTCCCGTGTTCAACACGCCTGAGCTCGCCGCGTGGGTCATGGGCACGGCGGCCTCCATCAACTTTGAAGAGACGAACGGACGGCTCACATTCGCCTTCAAGCAAGGCGAAGGGCTTGCCGTAACCTGCGACAACGACGAGAACTATGATGCGCTGATCGCTAATGGCTACAACTGCTATGCGGACTTCGCCACGGCCTCCAGCCAGTTCAAGTTTTTCCAGAATGGGCAGGTTTCCGGCAAATGGGGCTGGCTCGACACCTACCTTGACGCCATCGCCATCAAAGACGGCCTCCAGCTTAACCTCCTTGATCTGTTCAAGGCCGTAAAGTGCATCCCCTACAACGAGAGCGGCTACGGCATGATCCGCACGGCATGTCTCGACACCATCACGCGGTTTCTCGACTTCGGGGCTATCCGCACGGGCGTGACCCTCTCGAACACCCAAAAGGTGCAGCTCCTCGCGGAAATCGGGCTGGACGTTTCCCAGACGCTTGAAACGCAGGGCTGGTATATGCAGGTCAAGGACCCCGGCGCGACCGTACGCGGACAACGCCAGTCCCCCGAATGCAAATTTTACTACATGGACGGCGGCAGCGTGCAGCAAATCGTCATGCCCGCCACGGCCATTCAGTGATGAGGTAAAACATGGCTGACAACTTCGGCAACATGACGATTACAGCGGCAAATTGCACGCTTTTCCTGACGGTTCCCGGGCTCTACGACAGTCCCGTGCAGATCGAGGGGTTCAGCACCGACGCGATGGTCAGCGTGGCCACGAATACCCCAGTCGTCGCGGAAAAGGGCGTTGACGGGCATACCTCCTTCGGGTGGGTGCCGACCAACAAGGAAGTGACTATCACCCTCGCTGCGGACTCGCCCAGCCGCCAGATCATGGAAGATTGGGCCACGTATCAGGAAACCGCCCGGGAAGTGATGCTCTGCAATGCCGAGTTCGCCATGCCGAGCATCAACCGGAAGATCACCGGGAAACGGGGCGGCCTCACCTCCGTACAGTCCAGCCCCAACGCCGCTCAGACCTTGCAGGCGAGCGCCTTCGTCATCACCTTTGACCAGTGGACCGCGAGTCCGCTTTAAACCGTGGAGGCCGTCATGCTCAACGAAAAGATCATTGCCATCGACAAGGGCCGCGACTCCGGGAAAACCTTCAAGGTCAAGGAAATGCCCGTCACCAAGCTAGAAAAATGGGCCGCCCGTGCGCTGCTCGCCGTCTTCGGTTCCGAGATGCCCGCCGACATCCGGACGCTTTCAGCGTCTTCGAACACCGCCGCGCTGCTTTCCGCCGGGCTCCGGGGGCTCTCAGGGCTCCGGTGGGAACAGGCAGAGCCGCTCTATGACGAGCTTCTCGGGCAGATCTATCGCGTCCCGAACCCCCACAAGCCCGATGATGCCATCAGGCTTACTCCGCAAAACCTCGACGCCCATGTCGAAGACGTGGGCACGATCTATCGTTTGCGTTGGGAGGCCATCGCCGTCTGTCTGGATTTTTTGCAGGGCGGCGAGGGATTGACCTCCCGCCTGTCGCAGATCCTCACCCCCTCGGGCTCCGGGACTACGCAAACCTCCCCGGATGCGTCGGCATCCCGGTAAGCCGGAACCTCGCAACGCTGCACGAGATGCAGACAGTGTACGGCCTGTCCGATGCCTACGAGATGCTAGAAATCATCGCCGTGGACGGCCATAACCAACGCCTCTGGAGCAAATTCCATGAACGCAGGTGAACTCGTTGTCAGCCTCTTGCTGAAAGCAGGGGATTTTAAAGCGCAGGTGCAGTCCGCACAGGAGCGGCTGGACGGCGTGCAGGCCGCAGCCGTTGACGCGGGGCGCGCGACATATGACGCAGGCGTCAAGGGGGCCCAAGGTCTTGGCCAGTCTGCCGATGCCGCCTCTTCGTTGCAAGCCGCCTTTGAGGAAGCCGTGCAAAAAGGCCGCGAAATCAGCGAGGTCACGAAAGAGTATCAGCGCCTACGTGAAGAGCTTATCCGTACAGGTGCGTCTAAGACTCGTCTCAACGCACTCGATGATGCGGCAAGGAAACTTGGCGTCTCGTTGAAAGAGACGGGGGATAAGGGCGCACTCAGCTTTGAGCGGCTCAAGGGAACACTCACGAAAGTTCTTGGGGTAATCGGTGGCGTTGCCTTTATCAAAAGTCAGCTCACGGAGTTTACCGACGCAGCCCTTGAAGTAGATACGGCGAGCAATACTCTGGGGATGGACATCAAAGAGTTCCAAGGCTGGCAGAATGCAGCGGAAAAAGTCGGGCTTGAGACGCAAGATCTGGTTCAGCTTTTCGGTGACGTCAGCGACAGGATGTATGACGCTGTTCTCCATGACTCTGGTCCGTTCAAGGATGCCGTTGACGATATTGGAATCTCGCTCAAAGGCGTTAAGGAAGGGGCCACTTCATCCGCGGATATGCTTTTGCAATTTGCCAGAGCTGTAGAAAAAATGCCGAAAGACAAAGCGCACGGCCTTCTCACTCAGTACGGCTTCGATCCTGAAAGCATCAAACTCATCATGATGGGAGAAAAAGAGCTTGAAAAGCTGATCAAAACGGGAAAGGAGAAGGCCCGTTTTGACAAACAAGATATTGAGAACGCACAGAAGCTACGGGAAGCGCAACAGCGTCTTAATACAGCTTGGCGCACCATCTCAGCCCTTTTCGCCAGTACAGTCTCCCCTGCGGTTACATTTTTGACTAATTTGCTTAGTGATCTCCTCGGGTGGGTGAAAGAGAACAAGCAGTTTGTAATCGTCTTCTTTACGTTACTAGCCGGGGTCATTACGACACTCATGCTTCCTGCATTGACAGCGATGGCGACGGCGGCGTGGGCTGCTATTGCACCGTTTACACCGCTGATTGCAATTATTGGTGCCATCGGGCTGGTTATCGAAGATCTCATTACTTATATCCAAGGTGGAGAATCTGAGCTTTCAAATTTTTGGTCAGTATTTGGATCTGGTGAAGAAATAGGGGCACAATTCAAATCATTATGGGAAGGTATAAAAAGCGTTCTTGAGAGTGTCTGGGAGGCACTGAAAGCCATTTCCAAGTTTTTCATACTCATCTTTTCGTTGACCGGGGAAGGGGTCATCGCGGCAATTGATGGGATATGGAAGGGTATCACCAATCTTTATAATACGCTTGTCGAAATGCTGAATTGGGTAGCCCAGAAGCTCTACAACTTGCTTCCCGACTGGATCAAAGACTGGCTCGGCGGCGATGAGTCTTCGCGACCGGAAGAAACGAAGGCCGAGGCCAAGCCCGGCGGGGTCGCCGATTCGATGCGGGTTGATGATGTCCGCCCGTCTATTCTGCCGCCGCAGGTACGCGCCGGGGATGCGCGTCCGGGAAGCGTGAGCAACGTCAACAATTCGCGTCAGATGACGTCAACCACCAATGTGGGTGAGGTCAAGGTCTGTCTCTTATACACATCTCCGAGCCCACGAGACCGGAGCCTATCTCG